>ENA-OUOG01002260-OUOG01002260.1-marine-metagenome-genome-assembly--contig:-NODE-2260-length-20405-cov-3.477814_pt1 | contig 20405 bp, 18 predicted proteins | sample MGYA00248635_ERZ508505 | MGnify/ENA primary metagenome ERZ508505 (study PRJEB26176, sample SAMN06267871) | marine metagenome | isolation source: Saanich Inlet, British Columbia, Canada | place: Pacific...
TCAGCTTCGCCGATAAAAGCCTATGGTAAAGTTAGTGCTACTGGTACAGGAAGTGGCCTTTCGGGTGCTACGGTCATTAAAACAGCAACAGGTGAATATAGAGTTGCCTTTACTCAAGCTGCAGCAAACGCTAATTATGTAATACAGTTAACCCAAAGAAGTCAGAATGCGGCAGGATCAAATGGCAATGACGCGCCAAGCATTACGTACTATGACCAACAAACAACATTCTTCAGAGTAAGAATAACGGATAACGATAATGGTGCGACCAGTGGACGTAAGGTTGATGGTGAGTTCATGTTTACTGTTTTAGAGTATCCAAATCCTTAATTGGATTTAATATTTAATATTGATTTTTAAAAAGACCATTCCTTTTGGAATGGTCTTTTTAATTTTAAGAATTATAGACATAAAAAAGAAACTGTTTAAAACAGTTTCTTTTTTATTTGGAATAGTATTTGTTGAAACTATAGTGTGTAGGTTAAGCCCAAGCCAAATACTTCTTTGAATTGAATTTCTGGACCAAAAGAGTCATAAACTCCATCGCCATTAGTGTCTTTAGCAATGTCAATATCTTGATCGTATAGCAACTGTGTTGATAAGGTTGCTGAAATGTATTTATTGATCTTTAGAGAGAGTAATACTTCCCAGTTAATATCAATGTATTGAGGGTTATTTAAATAGTTAGTAAACAATTCTAATTTAGTATTAATTCCCACATTTTCAACAATATCTTTTTGGTAATATATGCGAATGTAACCACCAAACTCTGTTCTTGTGTTTTCACCTTCTCTAATAATGTTTCCTGCCGTATCTTTTTCAGCAGCTTCTACACCAAACGCCCCAGCATTAGCTAAATCTTGATTAGCAACTATTGTGGCTTTTAGAGTAATTGGTGCTATAAAGCAGTTAAAATGTTCATTAGCCTTAAAATCCATACCAAAAGACTCTAAGAAATATGCCGGTGAAAATAGCCCTGAAATTTTTACACTATCGTTTGGGTAATTATAACCATCCGTCATTTGAGTTTTGAAATTGAGTAAAGCGGCATAGCTCCATTTTCCACTTGCTTTGTGTCCGTATTTTGATGTAAAATCAATACGGTCATCGGTTTTTATCCAAGAGCTTTCGCCTTGTTTGATTATGCCATAACCAACTTCAAGAAAGTTTTCCCACAATCCTTTCCCTTTAGTTTTGTGGGCGTGAAAACTGGCTAAGCCATTTAAAGACAAGGAATTTTGCCCTCCTGCTGACCAATTGGTTAGATTAACTTGAGAGAAACTCAGACGACTCGTTCCCCCAATATCCCACTGTTCGGTTTTTGTGTCTTGAGCTTGGACATTAAAAATAAGCATGCATAGCATGGACTTAAGAAATAATTTTTTCATAGTTTCAAGTGTTTAGTAATATGATTTTAATGATTATTCTGATATTTTCTTGTTCGCTATTAAGTAAGCAAAAATACAAAAGATTAGTACCATATAAAGCACAAAATAGGGTGGCCTAATTGGAGTCGAGAAGAAATAGGCAAAGAGTGTAACGGTCATTAAACCAAAAGAAATAGAAACGCCTTTTAGCATAGTTTGTGCATTTTCTTCAGAAAGAGTTCCTGCCAAGAAAGTTAAAATGGATAAATTAACGCCACAAGCCACGCATATAAGAACATATGTTTTGAGCTCAGGCAACAAAATATCGTAATGTGGTAGTCTGTGAAATAATTCGTAAATATAAAATTCAGGATAAAAAATTACTGAACAACATTGTAGTAAACCTCCAATAGAGATGATTTTCAAGGCTTTTTTTGAAGTCATGTTTTTAAATAGTTAATAAGGTATATGTAAAACTAATAAATATTCGTTAGATAATTACTAATTTTGCTAAATATTTTAGGGCAATTAGCTCAGTTGGTTTAGAGCACTACCTTGACAGGGTAGGGGTCACTGGTTCGAATCCAGTATTGCTCACTTAAAGGCACCCCTCATTCTCTAGTAGAGTGAGGGTTTTTGCTTTTTGAATTACCCAAAATTTTTATGAATTGAATTTGTCTGCACTGCCATTCTGGCTTTGGCTGTTACAGATTGATCACTGAATTCATTTTTAAGAAATTTAAAATAGGCAGTTATGGCTATCATTCCTGCATTATCGGTGCAATATGAGAAAGGAGGAATATAGGTGCTCCATCCATGTGATTTTTCCATTTCGGTAAGCCTTTGTCTAAGTCCAGAATTTGCCGATACGCCGCCAGCAATGGCGATTTGAGTAATAGACGTTTCTTCACTAGCTTTTACTAGCTTTTTCATGAGAATATTTATAATGCTGTGTTGAATAGAAGCGCAAATATCATTCCTGTTTTCTGCGATAAAATTTGGGTTTTCCTTACTTTGTTTTTTTATAAAATACAAAATGCTTGTTTTAAGGCCACTAAAACTATAGTTTAATTTATCAACTTTAGGAATTCCAAAAGTAAAGGCCGTTGGATTTCCTTCTTTAGCGTATTTATCAATCAAAGGGCCACCGGGGTATGGTAAGCCTAGTAGTTTAGCAGATTTATCAAATGCTTCACCAGCTGCGTCGTCAATAGTTTCGCCAATTAATTCAAAATCTAAGATATCATTGACTTTTACAATTTGAGTATGTCCACCAGAAACGGTTAGGCACAAAAAAGGAAATTGAGGGGGATTTCCGTTTCCGTCTTTATCTTTTATAAAGTGTGCTAAAATATGCCCTTGCATATGGTTTACGTCAATCAATGGTATGTCGTTAGCCAAAGCAAATGACTTCGCAAAGGAAACACCCACAAGTAAAGAGCCCAAAAGCCCAGGCCCTCTAGTGAATCCAACGGCTGAAATCTCGCTTTTATCTATTCCAGATTCCTTAATTGCCTGATGAACTACTGGAATAATATTTTGCAAATGAGCTCTAGAAGCCAATTCTGGAACTACACCGCCGTATTTTTCGTGTACTTTTTGATTTCCTATAACATTGGATAGGATTTTACCATCTTGAATTATGGATGCGCTGGTATCGTCACAGGACGATTCAATTCCTAATATGATAACGGATTTACTCATCATCTAAATTGGGTAGTCGATGCCCCATTTTATCTCGCTTTGTTTTTAGGTAAAAGGCGTTGTGTTCATTGGATTCAATTTCTAGAGCAATGTTTTCAACGATTTCAAGACCATAGCCTATTAGTCCTGTTCGTTTTTTTGGATTATTACTCATCAATTTAATCTTTTGAACATTTAAGTTTCTTAAAATTTGTGCGCCAACACCGTAATCTCTGCTATCGGCTTTGAAACCTAATTCTTCGTTTGCTTCAACTGTATCTCTGCCTTGTTCTTGAAGCTTGTAGGCTTTGAGTTTATTTAGTAGGCCTATTCCTCTTCCTTCCTGATTCATGTAAACAATAACTCCTTTTCCTTCACGCTCTACCATAGCCATGGCTGCTTCTAATTGTGGGCCACAATCGCAACGGCAAGAGCCAAAAATATCACCGGTTATGCACGATGAATGGACTCTCACTAATACAGATTCGTTCGCTTCCCACTGGCCTTTAACTAAAGCTAAATGCGTTTGGTTATTGGTTATTTGGCGAAAGGCATGAAGTTCGAAATCGCCTATTTCTGTTGGTAGGTTTACATCAATAAGTTTTTCGATTAAACTTTCATTATTAATCCTGTAAGCAATTAAATCTTTAATTGTCACAATCTTTAACTGATGTTTTTTGGCAATGGTTTTTAATTCAGGCATTCTTGCCATTGAGCCGTCTTCGTTCATTATTTCAACTATAACACCAGCGGGATACAAGCCTGCTAAGCGCGCCAAATCAATGGCGGCTTCAGTATGTCCTGCACGTCGTAATACGCCGCCTTTGCGTGCTTTTAATGGAAAAATATGTCCTGGTTTTCCTAATTCACTTGGTCGTGTGTTAGGGTTAACAAGAGCTTGAATAGTTTTGGCACGATCGCTAGCCGAAATTCCAGTTGTACATCCGTATCCAATAAGGTCTACTGAAACTGTAAAGGGTGTTTCGTATTCTGCTGTATTTTTACCCACCATCAACTCAAGACCTAATTCTTCGCATCGGTCTTCAATAATTGGAGCACAAATAAGGCCACGCCCATGCGTGGCCATAAAGTTAATCATATCAGGGGTAACCATATCAGCAGCGGCAAGAAAATCACCTTCATTTTCTCTATCTTCATCGTCTACAACAATGATGACCTTACCAGCTTTGATGTCTTCAATAGCTTCTTCTATCGTATTTAGCATTAGGCGTAATTTTGGTGCAAAGATAAGCTATTAAGAAGAAAATATTGCCTGTTGACCTTAGTCCATTTTTCGTGTCCACTTACTCGTTCTTCCGAATAGTGGAATACCAACATAACCTCTAAGATCTAAGCTGTTTTCTGAGCTTAAGGTAACCGTTCCGCTGTAGGTGTTACCGCTTTTAGGGTCGTATATTTCACCATCATCCCATACATTGTTGCCATCGTGTTTAAAACCATACATTATAACCATACCCATTCTTGGACGCGATTGTAATGATTCATCAGGGTTTAAATTGTCAACTTTAGGATTTCCATTTTCATCATTTGGATTTTGCATCCATACGATTTGACCTTCAAACGTATTATCTTCAGCTTCTGTAATTTTAATTACAGCATCTTTTTCTTGGTTGTACCAGTCGCCAGTGATAGCATCAGACTGTGCCAAAGTAGTTAAGCTCAAAAATAATAGTCCTGCAAAAAGTGTAATTGATTTCATATGATACTTGTTTTTTAGGCAAGTTAAGATTTTTATTTGAGGAAGCAATGGTATAAAAAAAAGCTACCCGAGTATTTCTACTCGGGCAGCCCCTTAAAGCCATGAAAAAACTTACTTCCCTCTCCCTAATGGGAACAACAAAGATATATAAACTTTTTTTTCTGTTTTAATAAAATCGAAAAAAATTTATAAATTATTTAAAGGGTGGTTATTTTTGTTTTTGATGTAGACTAATACTCTAGATTCAGCACATAATTCATCGTTTGAGTCAAACACCTTGACTGTGTGCCAAACTTCATATTTTTCACTATTCTTCAAAACACTAATTGCATTTTCGATGTCATTTTCGGTTAGTTTAAAATCCATGTACAAATTTGACCTCGCTGTTTTGATATAATCTATTTCAGCTTTTTTAATCCAAATGGTCATCGGAATATTTTTACTGTTAAAAATTTGCCAATACATTACCGCATAAAAAGGATCAATCGCACTGAAAATACTTCCTCCAAATATTGACTTCTGAATGTTTTTATTCAACCACGAATAGTTAACGGTAACTCTCAGGTTTTTAAATTCAGTATCCGCTTCAGCAATTCTAATTCTGTTAATGAGTAAAGGAGGAAACAAATTCAAATAGCGCTTTAACGCTTTGGAGCTGTATTTTCTTCTAGGTAATTTTACGTTTGACATAGTGGCACAAAAATAGATGTTCTTTAGATTCTTTTGGTAATTTTGTATGATAAACTATAAATGATGAACAAACCCTTAATATTAGTTTCTAATGATGACGGTATTTCTGCACCTGGGATTCGTGCGTTGATAGAGGTTGTAAGAGAAATTGGAGAAGTTGTAGTTGTTGCGCCTGACGGACCACAGTCCGGAATGGGGCATGCCATTACCTTAAACTCCACACTCAGATGTGATAAAGTTCACATTGATGAGGGGCCTCAAACTGAATACGCTTGTTCGGGAACGCCTGTTGACTGTGTAAAGTTAGCCGTCAGTACCATTATGGATAGAAAGCCCGATTTGTGTGTTTCTGGGATTAATCACGGTTCAAATTCATCGATTAATGTGATATATTCTGGTACAATGTCTGCTGCGGTTGAAGGGGCATTGGAAGGAATTCCTTCGGTGGGCTTCTCACTATTGGATTATGCTCATGATGCTGATTTTACAGCTTCTAAAGAGGTAGTCCGTAAAATAGTACACAAAGTATTAGATGAGGGTTTGCCTAAAGGCAGTTGCTTGAATGTAAATATTCCAAATTTAGCCTATGAAGACATAAATGGGTACAAGGTATGCAGACAAGCAGATGCTAATTGGGTAGAAGATTTTGATGAGAGAAAAGATCCAATGGGTAGAACGTATTATTGGTTGACCGGTTCTTTTCAAAATTTTGATAAAGGAAATGACACGGATGAATGGGCTCTAGCCAATGGTTATGTGTCGGTTGTGCCTGTAAAGTTTGACATTACAGCTCATGAGACCATACCATTCTTAAAAAAATGGGAATTATGATAAATGAATCTTTATTCTGGAAAGGCACTGTTTTAGGATTAATATTGCCAGTTTTAGCATTTGTAATCTATTCGAATATTAAAATGGATGGCGACATCTTTGCGCTTTATTTTCAGCTTAAAGCCTTGGGAGTGCATACCCATGTTTTGAGTCTTTGTACTTTTATTAATCTTATTCCATTTTTAATTTTTGTCAGAACAAACAGAGACAAGCCCGCACAGGGGATTTTAATGACTACCATATTATTGGCGCTTTTTATCGTAATTAATAAATTCTTATTTTGACAAACTATTACTTCATAGTTGGAGAGGCTTCTGGCGATTTACACGCTTCAAACCTAATTAAAGAAATTTCAAAACTTGATGAAAACGCTTCTTTTAAAGGTTTTGGGGGAGAGCGCATGCAAAAGCAGGGCTTAGAGCTTAATTTGCATTACAGTTCTATGGCATTTATGGGCTTTTGGGAAGTGATAAAAAACGTATCTGCCATTAGTAGAAATTTCAAACAAGCCAAAAAAGAACTTCTAGAATTCAATACAGATGTTTTGGTTTTAGTTGATTACCCAGGTTTTAATATGAGGATGGCTAGCTTTGCTAAGCGTCATGGAATAAAGGTGGTTTATTACATTACGCCACAAGTGTGGGCCTGGAAAGAATCGCGCGTAAAGAAACTAAAAAGAGACGTGGATTTACTTTTGCCAATTCTCCCTTTTGAGCAAGATTTCTTTGCAAAAAATCAAATTGAATCTACTTTCGTAGGTCATCCACTTTTAGATGCGTTTAAGGATATTGATAGTAGAAGTGTTGAGTCAGATAAACCCATAATTGCTCTTTTACCAGGTAGTAGAAAGCAAGAAATTAGCACTTCTCTACCAATAATGATGAAGCTAGTGGAATCTTTCGAAAATTATCAGTTTGTTATTGCAGGGGCACCTTCGATATCAGCGGCTTTTTACAGAAACATAACTGGAGAATCCTATATTCCAATTCTATCTAATCAGACTCATGCACTTTTGAAAGAATCGAAAGCTGCAATAGTTACTTCTGGAACAGCAACGCTAGAAGCTGCAATACTTAAAGTTCCTCAAGTGGTATGCTACAAGACCTCAGCTTTCTCCTACTTTTTCGGAAAACTTCTGGTAAAAGTAAAATTCATTTCCCTAGTTAATTTGATTGCTAATAAAGAAGTTGTCAAAGAGCTTATTCAAAACGACTTTAACGGTGAACGATTGGTGAAAGAACTTCATTATTTGTTGGATAAGAAGAATAAAACCAAAATTATTGGCGAATACAATAAGATAATTGATGTGCTGGGAAGTGAAGGGGCTTCTTTACGTGCTGCTAAAGAGATTGTAAGCCTAAGCTAACAAGATACAATCCCGTATTTTTAAATTTTACAATTTTTGGTGATATTTGATTAATCATATTTCGCCATGCATTTTTGGAACTCACTTCCTTTATTTCGACTTGTTATCCCATTTATTCTGGGAATAGTCCTTTCAAATATTGTATTTGAAGCATGGATTTATCGCCTTATTCCTTTTTTTCTGCTAGCATTAGTACTCACTCATTTTTTTATTAAGAGTTACAGATTTCGTTGGCTTTATGGTGTTTTATGCACTTGTTTACTGTTTGTGTTGGGGCTTTGTATTTTTCACTATTCATTGGAGAAAAACGACGAGCTACATTATGCAACTTTTTTGAATGAAAATAATGTTTTAGTACTAGAGTGCATAGAAGAGCCTGTAGAGAAAAAGAACAGTTTTAAAGTGCTGTCAAAAGTTATTTCGGTAGATAACAAACCTACTATTGGTAAAGTATTAGTGTACGTAGAGAAAAATGGAGATACTCTCCGATATGGAAGCAGGATTTTAACGTCCGCTGTTCCTAATGAAATTTCAACGCCATCAAATCCTAATCAATTCGATTATAAACATTATCAAAATATTAGAGGAGTGACACACCAAGTTTATTTGTCATCTATTGATTTTACTGTTCTTAATGGGCAATGGGGAAATCCTGTCATAAAAAAAATAAATGCTTTTAGAAGTAAACTGTTGAGCAGGTTATCAAACAGTCAATTGTATAAAAATCAATTTTCTGTATGCTCTGCTTTATTATTAGGAGATAAATCCGAAATGAGCCAAGAGCTCAAGCAAACATTTAGTGAAGCCGGAGTAATCCACGTCTTAGCTGTTTCTGGACTTCATGTGGGAATTATATTTCTTCTGATAAATAAGTTATTAGTATTTATGAGTAGAACACAAGTTTTGAGAATTATAAAACTCTTGATTCTGTTACTCTGTCTTTGGTCGTATGCTTTTATTACCTCATTAAGTCCGTCAGTAATGCGAGCGGTAACCATGTTTAGTTTCATCGCTATTGCAAATGTGATGCAAAGGCAAACAAATATTTACAATACACTAGCAGCATCAGCCTTTTTATTATTGATACTTGAGCCAAATATGGTTTTCGAAGTAGGTTTTCAATTGTCCTATTTAGCCGTTTTAGGGATAGTTTCCATATATCCAATAATTTATCCCCTATTTGTTTTTAAATCAAAATGGACGGATACACTTTGGCAATTGATTTGCGTGTCGATAGCAGCTCAAATAGCTACTTTTCCTCTAGGAATATTTTACTTTCATCAGTTTCCAAATTATTTTTTAGTTGCTAATATTTTGGTCCTTCCACTGATACCATTTATTATATATTTCGGGCTTTCTTTTCTTTTACTTTTTGATTTTTACTTTTTAAGTGAGCCAATTTTATTAATTCTATCATTTATTCTCGATAATTTGTTTTTGATATTGAGTGCTATTCAACAGTTGCCCCATACCATATCTTCCTTTTTATACTTACATTTTTACGAAGTGCTTTTAATATACCTTGCCATTGGCTTTAGTATACTTTCATATCATTTCAAAAAGACATTGTATTTGGTCTATTCATTAGTCTGTTTTTTGCTCTTACAGTTGATGCATTGGAATGACATGGAAATTAGAGAAAATAGGTCGCAAATAATATTTTATTCGGTAAACAAACACAGTGTATTTGGTATTGTGGAAAGCGATGCAGGCTTTTTCATGGCCAATAGCGATTTTATAGAAAATAAATCCAGTCAACAATTTAACTTGTTCAACCATTGGTCGTATTTAGGTTTGGATAAACCTTCGCTAATAGACTTAGATTTCAATTTCCAACATCAATTCATTTGGAAAGAAGATTGTCATATTCAATTGGGAAATAAAAAAATGGTTTTAGTGAACGAAAATTTTAGTTTGAAACAGTATGAAAACCCAATTGAAGTGGATTATTGCTTAATTTCAGACTATTTCCCTATTGACAAACTTCTGATAAGTTATAGTCCAAAAACAGTAATAATTGATTCAAGTTTACCGTATTACAAAGCTGATAAATTAGAAATGGAAAGCAAAGTCTTAAACTTGAATTATTACAATTTGAAAACTAATAATGCCCTGTTAGTTGATTTGAATGATTAAATCTTTCCTTCTGTAACTTCCATTATATCGTTTTCCATTGATGATGCTTTATCCACCAGACTTTGTCCTTTGGCAAGAATGTCGTTTACAAAGTCTTTATCTTGACAATCTCCACAGTTAATTTTTACATTTAGAAATGCACCTCTAACGGCAGTTCTAGCACACAAAGCACCAACTGCTGCGTCAGTTACTGAGTTGGGATTTCCAAATTCAGCCATGGCTTTCATTACTTCCATGGAGTTGTAAGCCGTTTCCATAACTTTAAATGGCGTGAGAATAGCAAATTTTGTTGCCTCTTGAATGGCTTGGTGACGTGCTGTTTTTTCTTCGTCACTATCTTTAGGAAGTCGGAATGCCTCCATGATTTTGTTAAAGGCATTTGTGTCTTCGTCAACTAATCTCAAGAGTTCATTTTGGTAGGCAATACCCTTTTCAGCCCAATCGGAAAATTCTTCCCATCGATCATCCCAACCTCTTTTGTGTGCGGACAAATTGGCTACCATTGTTCCTAAGGCAGCGCCCATAGCGCCGCAATAGGCAGAAATAGATCCACCGCCAGGAGCTGGGCTTTCGCTTGATGTTTCATTAGCAAAATCAACAAGATTCATGTCAACTAGTTTTTTAGTTGAATCTTCAAGCATGTACTCAATAACTCGTTCTTCCAAAATAAATGGTGATAATTCATCGAGACCAAGTGATTTTACAGCAATCTTCATGATTTCTTTTTCAGAAATACCAGTCGAGCGTTCTTGTTTTTTTAAGAAATGAACTCCAGCGTCAATTAATACTTTCTTGGGTACTAGACCTACTAACTCTGAGCCAGTAACTCGTAAGCCTCGCGCTTGCGAGCGTTCACAGGTTTTGTCAAAAACCAAATGAAGAGGAGATACATTAATGTTTGTGAGGTTATATGAAATTTGTGCTACTCCGTATTCTTCAATATACCATCCAATACCTTTAACGTGTTTAAACAAACCCGCTTGTCGTACAGGCTCGCCATTTTCATCCTTTAAAAGTTTGCCAGCAGGATTATTATTTTCTCTCAGCAATCTTCCAGCCTCTCGAATATCAAAAGCTACGGCGTTTGCTCTTCGTGTTGAGGTGGTGTTGAGGTTTATGTTGTACGCCACTAGAAAGTCTCTGGCTGATATGGCAGTTGCTCCTGAGCGAGCAACAGAACCGTTAAATTCAGCAGGGCCAAAGTCAGGCTTCCAATTTGGATCGATTAGCTTTTGTTTTAATCCTTCGTATTCTCCAGATCGGCAGTTTGCTAAATTTCTTCTTTTTTCTTCTTTGGCTGCATTTTCATAGCAATATATAGGAATGTTAAGTTCATTGCCAACGCGTTCACTAAGTTTATGTGCCCACTGTGCTGTTTCTTCCATTGAAATATCAGCAATTGGGACTAGAGGGCAAACATCTGTTGCGCCCATTCTTGGGTGTTCTCCGCTGTGCTTACTCATGTCAATTAGCGATTGTGCTTTTTGTATCAATAAAAATGCAGCGTCAATGACTTGTTGTGGTTCTCCCACAAATGTAATTACGGTTCTGTTAGTTGCTTTTCCTGGGTCAACATTGAGTAGTTTAACACCGTCAATTGTTTCTACAACAGAAGCAATTTCATTTATTTTCTTTGTGTCTCTTCCTTCAGAAATATTAGGAACACACTCTATTAGTTTTCTTTTCATTGAGTTAGGATTGTAGTTGTCCGTTAATCATTATTTTTTCAATATTCTGATGTCCAAAAGAATAAGGAATAAATGCATATGATGGCATTGGTTTTGTTATGAATAAGTTTGCTTTTTTACCAATTGCAATACTGCCTAATTCGTGGCTTAAACCCATGGCGTAAGCGGTGTTAATGGTAGTAGCATTTATCACTTCCTCTGGAGTCATTTTAAGTTTAATACAGCCTAGAGAGGCTACAAAATTCATGTTTCCACTTGGACTTGAGCCTGGATTGTAATCGGTGGCCAAAGCCACTGGCATGCCTTCATCTATTATTTTTCGAGCGGGGCCGTAGGGAATTTCTAGAAAGAATGAACAGGAGGGAAGAAGCGTTGGCATACATTGACTGTTCTTTAATGCGCTAAAGTCTTCTTCATTCATAATTTCTAGGTGGTCAACAGACAAAGCACCGTGTTTTACACTGGCTTTCACACCACCTAAAATGTTAAATTGATTGACATGGGTTTTTGGAATTAATCCCCATTTTTTAGCTTCAGTGAGTAAACGCTCAGTATCTTCAATAGAAAAATAACCTTCTTCGCAAAATATGTCAATGTATTCGGCTAAGTTTTCTTTAGCTATTTGTGGAAGCATTTCATTAATTATGAGATCAAGATAGGCTGATGAGTAGCCCTTGTACTCCTGAGGAATGGCATGAGCGCCAAGAAAAGTCGCTTTGATTGTCAGTGGACTTAATTCTTTCAATTTTTTGATAACCCTCAACATTTTAAGTTCAGCATCAACGGTTAGTCCGTAACCACTTTTTATTTCAATTGCACCAGTACCCATTTTCATGATTTCATTGGCGCGGTTTAGTGCACTTTCTAGAAGATCTTCTTCAGAGCTTTGTTGAAGTTTTTTGGCAGAATTTAATATGCCGCCTCCACTAGTTGCAATTTCTTCATAGCTAGCCCCTTTTAGACGTTGTTCCCACTCGTTCTCTCTGTTTCCAGCAAATACTAAGTGAGAGTGACTGTCGCAGTACGAAGGGAATACCATACCGTCATTGGCATCAATGATTTCAGTATTGTTCCAGTCATCAATGCCCGTCCAATCGTCCATAGTTCCAAAATTAGAGATGATTCCATCTTTAACTTCAATGAAGGCATTTTTAATGGTTTGAAGCTGAGCCATATCTTTTCCAGCAACCCATTTTCTGATAGAATGTTCTACCTGAACAATCTCTTTTATGTTTTTAATAACAGTTATCATAGGTTTTAATCTCAAGCGAAAATACAAAAATAGACCATTAATGCCTGCTTGTAAATTGCTTATATTTGTGGATTATGAATTCAATAGGACGATTATTTCGTTTGACAACTTTCGGCGAATCACACGGTGATTTGATTGGTGGAATTTTAGACGGTTGCCCTGCAGGTTTAGCTCTAGATTTAGAATTAATTCAATTTGAGCTGGATAGGAGAAAACCAGGCCAATCTTCAATTACTACCGAACGCAAAGAAAGTGATATTGTCACATTTCATTCAGGAATATTTGAGGGCAAAACTACTGGTGCTTCAATAGGCTTTAGTATGAAAAATTCAAATCAAAACTCCTCCGATTATTCCCATTTAAAGGATACTTTCAGACCATCTCATTCAGATTTCACCTATTCTGAAAAATACGGAACTAGGGATTACAGAGGCGGAGGGCGTTCTTCGGCAAGAGAAACGGCCAATTGGGTAGTTGCTGGAGCAATAGCAAAGCAATTGCTTTCACAGGTGAGTATTAACGCCTATGTTTCTTCAGTTGGCCCGGTATTTATCGATAAAAACTATTCGGAGCTTGATTTTTCAAAAACCGAAGATAATAGTGTTCGATGTCCAGATAAAGAAACAGCGGATAAAATGATAGCACTCATAGAAAGTATAAAGTCTGATGGCGATACTGTTGGTGGCGTTATCAGTTGTGTCGTTCAGAACATTGGTGTTGGGCTAGGCGAACCGATTTTTAATAAATTACACGCCAATCTAGGTCATGCATTACTGTCCATAAATGCGGTGAAAGGGGTGGAGTTTGGCAGTGGATTTTGTGCTTCTGAAATGAAAGGTAGCGAGCATAACGATTTGTTTAATACAGATGGAACCACAAAAACCAATCGTTCTGGTGGCATTCAAGGGGGGATTAGTAACGGGATGGATATTTATTTTAGAGTTGCATTTAAACCGGCTTCAACAATCATGCAGAGCCAACAAAGTATAAATAATTCAGGAGAAGAAATCACATTGGATGCAAAGGGAAGGCACGACCCGTGTGTTGTGCCGAGAGCCGTTCCAATTGTAGAGGCCGTCACTGCCATGGTGCTTGCAGATTTCTACTTGCTAAACAAAACATCTAAACTTTAAATAATGAAAAAACTAGCTCTACATTGGAAAATTATAATCGGCATGGTTTTGGGTGTCCTTTATGGATTGTTAGCCGTAAAATGGGGCTTAGTAGAGTTTACAGATGGTTGGATAAAACCTTGGGGTACAATTTTCATTAATCTATTAAAGCTTATAGCTGTTCCTTTAATTTTAGCTTCCTTAATAAAAGGTGTAAGTAGCTTAAGTGATGTCTCAAAGTTGTCTAGGATTGGTGGTAAGACGATAGGGATTTATTTAATAACAACCTTGATTGCCGTTAGTTTTGGTTTGATTTTGGTAAATGTTGTTCAGCCTGGCAAGTCATTTTCTGAAGAAAAAAGAAATGAGCTTAAGGAGCAATATGCTTCAAGCGCTGCCTTGAAAATTGAGTCTGCTGAAAATGTTAAAGGCGAGGGACCTTTACAGTTTTTAGTAGATATCGTCCCAAATAATTTTATTCAAGCCGCCGGTGACAATAAGAATATGTTACAGGTTATATTTTTCGCTTTGCTTTTTGGTATTGCTATGGTGATGCTTCCTAAAGAAAAAACATCGACGGTAAAATCCTTCTTCGATGGCATTAATGACATCGTCCTTCAAATTGTAGATTTAATAATGTTAGCAGCGCCTTATGGCGTTTTTGCACTTATTGCGGGTTTGGTTGTTGATTTTGGGGGATCCTCAGAATTGTTCAAAGCACTTGGTATTTATTCTTTGACTGTGGTGATTGGATTATTGCTGATGATTACATTAATTTATCCTCTAATTTTACGCCTTTTCACCGATTTAAAATACCTTGATTTCTTCAAAGGAATTGCTCCTGCTCAAATGTTGGCATTTTCTACCAGTTCTAGCGCGGCAACATTACCCGTGACAATGGAAAGGTGCGAAGACCACTTGGGCGTCTCTGAAGAAGTATCGTCATTTGTGCTTCCATTGGGTGCTACCATAAATATGGACGGCACGTCATTATACCAATCCGTTGCGGCTGTATTTATCGCTCAAGCCTTTGGTTATGATTTGGATTTGGGGCAACAAATGACAATTGTTTTAACAGCCACCTTGGCATCGATAGGTTCTGCGGCAGTTCCTGGTGCTGGAATGGTAATGTTGGTTATTGTTCTTAGTTCTATTGGCATTGACCCTGAGGGTATTGCTTTAATTTTTGCAGTTGATAGAATTTTAGATATGCTAAGGACGGTAGTAAACGTTACTGGAGATGCTACTGTAGCAACAGTTGTTGCCGCAACAGAAGGTCAGCTTAAAAAAGTAACTGATAAAGAATTAATGAGCTAATGAGAGTATTACTATTGTTATTGTGTTGTTCAACACTTCTTATTGCCCAAGAAAATTGTAACCTTGAGGTGAATCTTGCTTCCAAAAAAAATTACAATAAAGCCAAACGTTTAGCCGAAGACCGTCGCTATTCAGAATCAATGAAATACCTTAATAAAGCGGTAGCTGAACAGGCAGATTTTGCTGACGCATATTATTTGAAGGCTAGAATTTACCTCATCAAAGAAAAGATTGAACTCGCTGAAGAAAATTTAGAGCTAACTATAACGCATTGCCCAATGTATTCCCCTTCGGTTTATTTATTCTTGGCGGAAATAAATTTTGAAAAAAAACAATTCGATAAATCCATCAACTACCACAAAACCTTTTTGCAATTTATGGGAGTCGATGAAGAAAAAAAGGCAGAAGCAAGACAGCAAATTAAGTTAGCCACCTTTTATCAGGACATGTATTCTAATCCGGTGCCATACAGTCCATCACCAGTAAAAGGCATTTCTACGTCAAATGATGAGTATTTGTGTGCTTTATCACCCGATAATGAAACTTCCTATTTTACAAGAAGAAAGGTAAAGCAAACAGTGGGGATGCTGCGGCCAGAAACAGTCGAAGAATTTACCTATTCAACACTGAAAGATGGGCAATTTCAAGAAGGCAAAGAGATGCCTTATCCTTTTAACATGAGAAAGAATGAGGGTGGGCCTTGCCTGACTGTTGATAATAGAGAATTGTATCTTACGGTGTGCGCCAATGAAAGAGGCTATAATAATTGTGATATTTACTATTCCTACAAGAAATACGAAAATTGGTCTGAACTTGAAAAGTTAAAATATCCCATTAATAAATCCGATAGTTGGGAGTCTCAACCAACCATATCATCCGATGGTAAGACACTAATTTTTAGCAGTATAAGGCCAGAAGGAATAGGCGGAGCAGATTTGTACAGTGTTACTAAAGATGAGCAAGGAAATTGGGGCGAAATAGAGTCTTTGTCAATAAACACTAAGGGAAATGAAAAGTCTCCTTTTCTGCATCCAGATAGTGAAACCTTATATTTTTCCTCAGATACTCATTTGGGTCTGGGCGGTTTAGATATTTTTTACTGCAAAAAAGACAGTAGCGGAAAATGGTCAACGCCAAAAAATATAGGTTATCCAATTAATACCGATAAAGATGACCTCGCTTTTTTTGTTAGTGCCGATGGAGAGAAGGCCTATTTTTCTTCAAATAAACTATCTGGAGTTGGTGGATGGGATTTGTACGAATTTCCATTGTACAAGAAAGCAAGGCCAGAGAAAATTATGTTTTTGAGAGGAGAAGTTAAAGGGGAGTATGACGAGATGCTTTTTGATGCCGTTGTTGAGGTCAAGTCCATTAAAACAAATAAAGTTCAACAAATTAAAGTAAATCAAGAATCAGGCCAATACGTTGGTGTAGTAACGGTAGACGATGATGAGGATTTGATGGTAACGGTTAAGAGTAAAGACTACGCCTTTAATTCTCAATACATTTCTTCAGAAAATATTTATTCAACGCCTCAAGATTTTAATTTTAAGATGCAATCTATCGAAGAGGACAAAGCGTTTAGGATCAATAATATTTATTTTGATTCAGATGCTTATGAGTTAAATGAGCAGGCGAAAATCGTTTTAAACAGCTTTATTGACTTTATGGATTTTAATTCGACCATTGAAGTAGCCATACATGGGCATACGGATGATGTTGGTGATCAATTGTCAAATCAGGAGTTGTCATCTAAACGAGCAAAAAAAGTCCATGATTATCTGATCAATGGGGGAGTTTCTGTTGATAGGTTATCCTACAAAGGATTTGGAGAAAGTAAAGCTTTGGTGCCTAATGATTCAGAAGAAAATAGGGCGGTAAATAGACGAACAGAGTTTTATGTCGTTAAGAAATAAAAAAAAACCTGCAGAATTTGCAGGTTTTTATATTGTAGGGAAATTGATTAATTTCTCTTTTCTTTAATTCTTGCTTTCTTACCGGTAAGACCTCTTAGGTAGAAGATTCTTGCTCTTCTTACAACACCAACTTTATTGATTTCAACTTTTTCAACAGCAGGTGACGATATTGGGAATATACGCTCAACACCAATTCCATTAGAAATTTTACGAACTGTAAATGTTTGATTATTCTGATGGCCTTTGCGTTGAATAACAACACCTTTAAAAAGCTGTGTTCTTACTTTCTCACCTTCAGTAATTTTGTAGTGTACCGTTACAGTATCACCAGCACTGAAGTTTGGGAGGTCGTTTCCCTTTAAAGATTCACTTTCTACGTATTTTATCTGTTCCATTTCGGTAAATTTATTCGCTCCCTTAAAAGGGATTGCAATATTACGATATAATTTTTAATAAAAGCACCTTTTTTTTATGAAAAAAAATATGGGTTTAATCTAATAAGTCAGGTCTTCTTTCTTTAGTAGACTTTATAGCTTGTTCGTGTCGCCATTCTTCAATTTTGGGAAAATTACCTGAAAGTAAAAGTTCAGGTACCTTCCAGCCATTATATTCTGCCGGTCGGGTATAAACGGGGGGAGCTAGCAAGTTGTCTTGAAAAGAATCGGTTAATGCTGAGGTTTCGTCCGAAATCACACCAGGAATTAATCGAATAATACTGTCACATAATACCGCTGCGGCAAGTTCGCCTCCCGTAAGTACATAATCGCCAATGGAAATTTCGTGAGTAATGATATGGTCTCTAATGCGTTGGTCAACGCCTTTGTAATGTCCGCAAAGAATAATGATATTATCGAAAGTGGAAAAGTGGTTGGAAATTTTTTGGTTCAACCGTTCGCCGTCGGGGCTCATGTAAATAATTGCATCGTAATGTCTTTGGCTTTTAAGTTGTTCAATACAGTCTGCAATTGGCTGAATTGTTAGCACCATTCCTGCGCCTCCACCAAACTGATAGTCGTCTACTTTTTTGTGTTTATCGTTGAGTAGGAGCGTATGTCATGAAGCACTATTTCGACCAGTTTTTTGTCTTTTGCTCGTTGCAAAATTGAATGGTCAAATGGGCTGTGCATTAGCTCTGGATGAATGGTAAGGATGTCAATTCTCATTTTTCAAAGTTATACTATTTCTTTAAATGATGAAGTATATTAATGGATAAAATTACAGACTGACAAAATGTCAAAAAATTATTATAAATTATTTAAAATCAATAGTATATGAAATTTATATTAAGTTTTACTATTTGGCTTAATTTGTGTTTGAACTGGTAAGATTTTAATAATGATAAATCCCTTTAAAGCTATTTTTAATGTAATTTTGCATACATATTACTTAAAAAATTAAAACATGAAAAGATTACTTTTAGTGGCTTCTTTGCTAATTTTTACAACAGCTTTTTGCCAGTCTCAGTCTTACATTGGGCAATGGACAAATAACGACACAACTTTTTTAGAAATTACGTCTGATAGCTTACTTTATTACGAGTTTGATTTTGGGTGCTATGTATCGCTAGGATACACATATACAGTTGTATTTGGTAATACTGTTAATGTAAATGTTGATGGTTTTCTCCTTCCATTTACTTTTGATTTGAGTTCTAATGATTCTGTTTTGACAGTCTATTCTGCTTTTGATACTACTGTATTTTATTCAAATACTTTTGATATAAATCAGTATACAGAATGCACTAATGGATGGACGTGTAATGCAACCGTTGGTTGTTTTGAAAATCTTTTTGGGGAATTTGATACTGAAGCTGAATGCATTGCTGCCTGTGATTCTTCTTCAGGTGGTGGTGATAGCACTTCTTACTTAGGTATGTGGCAAATTACGTCATCGTCATCATCGTATCTTAATTTTACTACTGATTCAATTTTTATATATCAATTCGATTCTGTGGATTGCTATATACAAAGCTCATTCCAATACTCTGATATCGGCAATAATCAACTGTTAGTTTCGGCATTGTTTACCTCAAACTATTCATTTAGTATTGGCGGAGACACCTTATTATTAAGTATTCCTGGTGTAGGTGATTTGGAGATGGTTAGTGATTCTTTTGATGTAGATTCGTGGGTAGAGTGCACCTACGATTGGAATTGTTCATCTACGGGTTGTGTGGATGTAGGCGAGGGTAATGGTATGTATAATTCGGAGATAGAATGTCAGCTTTCTTGTCCTGTTTCTATTGAAGAACATGAGATATATGTTGCAATTTATCCAAATCCGTTCCCCCAATATACTTCCTTATCATTTAGTCCAAATGTTGTAGCGTATAGACTTTTAGATTTAACAGGAAGAATTGTCCGCAGTAAGCGTGTAATTAATCAAGTTGAATACCTTCACAAAAACCAGTTAAAATCTGGAATTTATTTACTTCAAATGGAAGGGGAATACGGTAATAGCAGTTTTGAACGATTATTAATTGAATAATCATCTAATGATAAATTTATAAATAAAAAAGCCGAACATTTCGTTCGGCTTTTTTAATGATTTTTAGCTCTAAATTTTAAAAGGCTATTTATTTTTTTCTAAGGTTTCAATTCGTTCTTGTAGTGACTTTATTATAGCTTGTTGTTCTTGCATGGCTTTGACTATTGGAACAACAAATTCTGCATAGCGAAGACCATAAATATCTGCTGGGCCATCGGCTGCATCTACACCATGAAAATCAAAATTAAGGCTATCGGCTAAGGCTTCTACGTCTTGAGCTAAAAAGCCAATTTGAGTAATGTCATATAGCATTTTATAATGTTCCTCGCTGTGAATAGTATCGGTATTTCTTTGGAATATATCGATTTTTTTAGTGTTTAAATTATAGGTTAAGGGTTTCAATCCCATTATAAACTCTAAGCCTAGCACATTGTCTTTTACATTTTCTTTAAAGCGTTTGTCCGATAGGGTTGTCCAGCCAACAAGCCCTCCTATTGAAACAACATTACCGCCTATTCTTACATGGTTATTTGCTCCTATACTTGCGCCTGCCCCTAATGCAGTTGAATTATAGTAATTACCGATAAAATATGCACTTGCTCCTATTGCTGTATTTCTATATCCAGTTGTGGCTGAGCGCAACGCATTATCTCCAATTGCTGTATTATGATATCCAGTTGTAACGTCTCCACATGTTAACCCTCCTAACGCAACATTTGCTGACCCAGAAGTAACTGAAGGAAGTGCTCCTGCTCCAATGCCAATATTACCATATGCACCAGTAGTTTCATTTTGTCCATTTAAATCTAGACCAGAGTTGGCGCTTGTTACTTGCCCCTC
>ENA-OUOG01002262-OUOG01002262.1-marine-metagenome-genome-assembly--contig:-NODE-2262-length-20386-cov-5.464129_pt1 | contig 20386 bp, 11 predicted proteins | sample MGYA00248635_ERZ508505 | MGnify/ENA primary metagenome ERZ508505 (study PRJEB26176, sample SAMN06267871) | marine metagenome | isolation source: Saanich Inlet, British Columbia, Canada | place: Pacific...
GGCATCCTATGCACACATCAGTTTCGACGTGTTCAGCTCTTGTGCACCAACATTTGTTTTCACATGAGCCACGTCCAATTGTGCCCTTAAGGCTCGTATTTCGCCCTCTTTCGCCGCCAATGCCTACACTCTTTTGTTTCGCGTCGACAAACGCAAACGGAGACGGAAAAAACCGACGAAACCGCGCGTTCCGCGAATATTCGCGGGTATTGCGTTCGGTGCGACGCGCGTGCGTCTTTCCCGTCTCCCGAGGAGGCCGCGGAGACGTGGCGCGCGTTCGAGACGCGGCGCGTCGCCGCGGACGTCGCCGCGCGCCAGCCGCTTTTGACCCTCAAACGCCGGTCCCGCTACCAATCGATGGCGCACGAGTTTGGGCTGTGGCGTCCGTTCGCGCTCCTCGCGACGCTGCCTCCGCGCGAACGCGTGCGCCTGGGCATGCGCCTGGGCGTGCGCCTGGCGAGGACCCGCGGGTACCTGGACCCGCACGCCGAGGCGTGGCACGTCCTGACGCACCCGCGCCTAGGCTTGTGCGCGCGTGCCTCCGCCAAAGTCGGCGCCGAAAGTCAAACGCTCGTCGACTACGGCTTGGCCGTCGTCGAGCGCTTCGCGCGGGACGCGACGCAGAATCCTTCGTCTCCGGACCGACAAAGAAAAAAGAAAAAATCGTCTCCTCGCGCCAACTGGTTGGAGGTGCTCGCCGCGACGCTCGCCGCCGGCGCCGAGACGGGCGCGTGTCCGGCTTTAGACCCGCGGGACGCGCACGCGTTGCCTCGTCTGGGGACGCGTCGCGCGGGGTTTAAGGCGTTACAAACGCCCCGCGCCGGAGGTCTCGTCGCCGCGTACGAGGAAGCCGCCTTGGAGCTCGCGGCGGACGCGCAGCGGGGCCGACTGACGTCGCACCAGGCGTTCGTGGTGGACCGGCTGTGCGCGCACGAGCTGTTCGTTACGCATCTCGTGCCGCGACTGAAAGAAACGCGCGCGGCCGAAGACCCCGAGCGCGTCGCGCGAGCCGCCGTGGTGGCGGCGTTCGCGGCGAGCCCCTGGGCGCGGCGCGGCGCGCTCGGCGCCGACGCGGAGACGGTGGACCGCGTCGCGGAGGATGTCTTCGCTTGCTTGTTGCGTGGCGTCCCGCCGCGGCGTGAGACGGAACACGAAGCAAGCGTCGCGAAAACAAAAACGCGCGAAAACGAAAACGAAAACGGAAAAGAAAGAGCGAGCGGTGTGGAGAGCGACGAGGATGACGACGAACGCGGCGAAGCCGTAAATCTTCTCGCCGCGCTCGCGGCGGCGGCGACGGCGCGGACGCGTTTTTTTTCGCCGCTGGGACGTACGCCGCTTCGGACCCCCGCGGAGGCGCCGCGCGGCGCCGCCGGTCTCTTCGAGCCGGTCGCCGTGATGCTCGTGCAGAGCACCTTGCTGGCGGCGCGGGGCGTGACGCTGGACGAGTATCACCCGGGGGTCGCGAACCGACGGGAAAAGAAATCGACGGACGGTTCAAATCGGTCGCCCGACGGCGTGCTCGGGAGCCTCGGCGGGAGTCGCGGCGGATCTCGCGCCAGCGAGGCGGACTCGGAGCCGAGCGCGGAGGATCGCGTCGCGCGGTGGGCGGCGGCGGCGGCGGATGCGGCGGCGGCGGCGGGGCGCGAGATGACCGGCGTCTCGGATCGGTTCCGGTCCGCCGAGGCCTTTGCGGAAGCGCGCGCGGACGACGCGGACGACGACGACGACGGATGGCCCTCCGTGGACGAGGACGAGGAGATTCGCGCGGAGGACGTTTCCGGGTAGAATCAGAGTTTTGACGCGATAGAATCCGCGCGGTGGGACGGTAGGATACGACACGAGCATACACGTCTATCGTTCGCGCGTCTCCCTCGTGAAACACCGCACTCTGGCGCCGTCGCGCGCCCTCCGCCTCGAGAAGATTTTTTTTCCCGCGCATCAGCGGCGCATGCCCCTGCCTCCGCGCCCGCCGCGCCCGCCGCGCCCCCTGCCCCGCCCCCCCGGCGCGTGGATGGGCTGGCCGTCGGCGCCCTCGCTCCGCGGGTTGCGCACGGTCTCGTCGATCGAGAGCACCAGGCACGTCGCCTCGCACGCCGCGCCGATGGCGTTGATCTTCACCAGCGAGGGCTCCCAGATGAACGCCTCGTACGTGTCGATGATGCCCCCCGAGTTGACGTCCAGGCCGAAATTCGCCGCGCCGGCGTCGCCCGACGCGTGCTTCTGCCTCAGCTTGTTCAGGACGTCCGTGGCGTCAAACCCGGAGTTGTCGCACAGCTGTCTCGGGATAATCTCCAGCGCCTTGGCGAAGGCGTTGATGAACAGCTGCCCCTTGCCCGCGATGCCGCGCGCGTGCTCTCTTAAGTGCCGGGAGAGCTCCATGTCGATGGCGCCGCCGCCGGGCACGATGGCGGCGTTCTTCACCGCGCGGCGCACGATTTCAATCGCGTCGTTGAGCGAACGCGCGGCTTCCTCGATGAACTGCTCGGCGCCGCCTCTGAGCACCATGGTGCAGGTCTTGGAGGCGGGACACCCGCGGAACAGGTTGAACCGCTCGTTGCCCACTTGCTTCTCCTCGAAAACAGCGCACGTCCCGAGCTGATCGTCCGTCACGTCGTTAACAGTGGTCTGCACGCGCGCGCCGGTGGCTTTCGTGACGCGGATCAAATCCTCCTCCGCGACGCGCCCGGCGCAAAACACGCCGCGGTCCGCGAAGTACTGCGTGGCGAGGTCGCCGATGGCGAGGCGGCTTAAAATGATCTGCGCGCCGCTCTTCACGCACTTCTCGAGCTTGTCGTAGATGATGTTCCACTCCGCGTCCACGATCTCCTGGTACTTGCCCGGATCCGAAAGGCGCACCTCCGCGTTGTCCCGCTCGCTCTTGAGCTCGAGCTCGAGGTTCAGCGCCAAAACCTTGGGGTTGTCAAAGTACTTGGGCTGCTGCTCGAAGCCGGCGTAGGAGAAGGTCTTCTTGAACGCGACGCCGTCCACCAGGAACGAGTCGCGCATGGAGCCGCCCATCACCTTCTTCACGCCGATCATTCTCGGATCGAGCAGGTCCTGGTCCAGGGACATCACCGCGTCCACGCACATCTTGGCGAAGAACTCCTTCTCGCCGCCCACCAGCTTTGAGGACAGCGTCGTCATCGCGCACTTCTGAAGAAGCTCAGCCTTCTCCGCCGCGTTTTTGCCCTCGATGGACACCGCGAGGCTCTTGACCTTGTCGATGGCGAGCCGAGCGGCTTCGCGGAAGGACTTGATGATGTTCTGGGGGTGCACGCCGTCCTCCACGAAGGGCTTGCACTCGCGCAAAAACTCGCCCGCCAAAATCACAACCGTGGTCGTGCCGTCGCCAACCTCTGAGTCCTGCGAGCGCGCGATGTCCACCAGGGACTTCGCCGCGGGGTGCACGATGTCCAGCAGCTGCGATTTGAAAGGGAAGGAAGTGGACAGGGAAGGAAGTGTTTGTGTGTTTTGTCGTATTTCGGTTCAGGGGGCAATTAGTCAGTCGCGCGGTCAGTCATAAGGCGGAGACGAAACGAGCGCGTCTTTGTTTTTTCGCGAAAACGGTCTCGACGCGATTTTTGCGCGCGCGCTTCCGAGCGAGGCTGGCAAACAGGGCGGGAGCGCCGTGGGGACGTGTTGGCCGATCGGCGCGTTTCGTTTCGCGCGTCGTCGGCGGTGCCGACGCCTCGGGGCGATCGCGTCTCGTCGCGCACCTTCATGATGGTCGCGCCGTCGTTCGAAATGGTGGTCACGCCCTTGTCGTCGTGCACGAGCTTGTCCAAGCCTCGCGGGCCCTGCGCGATCGGAGGTCATCGTGGTCAGCGGAAATACGAAATCGAAAGGGCGCCGGAGCCTTTGGCGGGCGGATCTGCGGCGAGAGCGTCCTCCTCGGCGACGTACCAGGGTGGTTCGGATGGAGTCCACCACCGCCATGCACGCGTTGATGTTGGAAATCAGCTGGCCCTTGCCTTGGCTGGTGTCCGTGCCCTCGCGCAGGAGCACGATTTGGGGTTGCTGGAGGGGAGGGGGAGGGGGCGTCAGCCGAGAAGAAGGCGCAGATCGCAGCGATGGGAAACGAAAAAGATCTGGCAGCTCGCGCCTCGGCGCGCGCTCCGAACGCGGGGCGTGACCGCGCGGTTCCCGCGACGAAACGAGCGGCGCGGCGGGAGGAGAGGCCGCACGTACGATCATCTGCCCGTTGGGCATCTGCATGAGGCCCGCCATGGTGCTCGACCGTGACCGTGCGTGCGATCAGTGACGCGCCCTGGAGGCGCTCGCCAGAGTTGACCCGCCGGTTCGAAAACTCCGCGAAGCAAACAGGGAGTCGAGAGTCGACTCGCACGCTTTTGTTTGGTTGAGGAAACGATTTCCCGAGGAGGGAATGTGGGCGCGTGCATCGTCGCCGCGCCGCGCCACAAAGCTCGCGCTCCGAGACGGACCCGACGTCGTCGCCGCGGCGCCGAAGCGTCCGAACTCGGTCGCGTCGATCGGTCGCGAAGCGCTCTTCGGATCCGAGCGCTCGCGCCCGCGCGTGCCCCGCCTCGAATCTCGTCGGTAATTCACTCGACACGCCGACGTGTGCGAGGCGAAACGCGTTCGTTGTTGCGTTTGGACGTCACGAGGAGCGCTTGACCGGGAGACAGGGCGCGGCGGACGGACGCGATGTCCGCGAAGCTGCGGTTCCGCATGCCCGAGGGGGTGGACATAGGTGCGCGCGCGCCCCGGGACGCGCACGCGCGACGCCGACGGTCGATCCGAGGCGACGCCCGCTTCAAAGACCGGCGTCATTTATTCCAAGTCGTCCCGCGTCGTGCAGTCTCCAGAAAATGTCCTCAAATTTTTTGCCAGCGCCTTTTGGCTTGTTTCGCGAACAAGGCTTTGCTCCGCGCCTCCGCAAAGCGAAGCGCCGAGCGATACGTACGCCAATCGCCAATCTCCTGACCCTTCCTCTCCGATACCTTTCCTCTCGTTCGTTTCTTTTTTCGTCACAAACAGGTCCCATCGACGTGCCTCTGAGCGACAAGATGTTCGCGGTGAAGGAAAGAGCGCTGGCGGCGTGGCCCGAACCCAGCGAAACGTTTTCAAAGGCGGTGCCTCCCGGTCCGCACGCCGTGAAGATCATCCTCAACGGGCGCGTGCTTGATAACGGCAAGACGCTCCGGGACGTGAAGGTGGCCACCGACGCGGTGGTCACGTGTCACCTGATGGTGCAGACGAAGCACCCGCCGCCCTCGCGGAGCATGGTGCGCGCCGCGGGGAAGACCACGGAACCGAACCCGGGATGCGGATGCGTCGTGTCGTGACGCGGAGAGACGCGCGGAGAGCGGGGAAAAAAAAAACAAAGACGCGCGTAGAGAGAGAGAGATACGGGAAATGTGGGCGCGCGCGAATTTTTCGCGCCGAACGTGCCACCGCGTCTTTTTCGTTGTACGAATACCACGCGCGTGGCGTAAGGTGAGCGAAGAAGAGTGATGAGAGACGCCTTAAATTACGCGTATAACAAGTCGGTCGGTTTTTCGCCTTTGTCTCGCCTTCGTCTCGACGCCTTCTCGTCGCGCGTCATCACGCGTCATCCTTCATCCGCGTCAGTACACCACCGACCCCCCCACGATTTTCCACGCGCGCACGCCCCCCCCGTCGCTCGACTTCTTGAGCTCGTACCGCGCGCGGTACGTGCTCTCGTACCGGTCGTCGTCCTCCGTGCGCGCGCGGTCCTTGAGCACCGCCACCTCCGTCAGCGTCGCCTCCACCATGACGCGCGACGGCGTCATCACCTCCACCTTGTCCACGGTGAGCGCGTTGAGCTGGTACTCCCACGCCCACCCGTGCGCCTTGACGTCCTCCGCGCGCGTCAGCCACTGCTGCAGCATGGGCCCCTCCAGCACCTGCTCCAGCGGGCGCAGGTTGTGCGCCACGCCCAGAGCCTGCGCCTTGGCGTTCTGCCACCGCCGCACGATCTGCTCCGCCACGCGCGCGTCAACCTCGGGCGCGCGCCGCGAAAACACCGGCGCGCGCGACGCGACATCCGCCACGCCGTCCGCCACGTTCGTCGCCGCCGCGCCCAGCAGCGCGCCGACGTCCTTGGGGGACGCGGAGACGGAGGAAACGCCCGGCGCGGTGTATGGCGCGGAACGCGTGTCCGCGCCCAAACCGTACGCCACCAGCGCCGCGCCGGCGACCACGGCGCCGCCGAACGCCACGTTGGCGGCGGCGGGGTTTTGGCGGAGAAGACGCGCGACGCGCGCCCTCCGCGCGCTCCGCGAGGCGCTCACGGAGGCGCCCACGGCGCCCTCCGCCCTGAGACCGGGCACGTCCCCCGCTCCCCCGAGCGCGTCCCCGAGCCGCTCGGCGCCCGCGGCGGCGGAGCGCGCGGCGGCGTCGAACGCGGCGAGCGTTTTGGCGAGCGCCGGCGCCGCTTCGAGACGTTCGCAGAAACGTTGCACGTCGGGCTCGTCGAACCACTGCGTGACGGTGGGCACGCGTTCGACGCGCGCGCTGTCCCGGAAGGAAGGGAACGCCACGTCCGCGATCCAGCGGTCCGCGAGCGCGATCAAACCTTCGGTGTAATCCCCGCTGGGCGAGTGCTCGCGCACGAAACGCTCCACCTGCGGGTCGAGCGCGTACGGGCTCGGATCATTTCCCATACCGAGCGAGTACGCGGCGTCCTCCACTCTGCCGAGTAAAAGCTGGCAGACGGCTCTTTCGACGTTCACGGGTTCCGGCGTGGGAGGCGTGGCCCACGCGCCTTGCGGAGGGGGCTGTCCCGCGTCCGCGGCCGCGCGTGTGAGACGCTCCGCCTGCGCGCGCGCCTCCTGCGCCGTAGAGTAGGCGTTGTGCTCGAGCTGCGCGAGCATCTCGTCGGCGTCCACGATGAGCATCGGTCTTTGCTCGCGGTAGCCGGTGACGATGTGCGCCATGGCGCTCTGGTACACCTCCTCCGCGTCCGCGGGGACGCTGTCCGGCGCCTCCAGAAACAGATCCACAACCTCGTTGGAAGTCAGGTGACGGTTAACCTCCACCACGTACGCGTCGCGGTCGTTGAGCGCGTTCTCGGGGTCGGCCCAGAGGATGTGCCGCAGCGCGCGGACGCCGGCTTTGCGTTCTCGTTTCGCCTCTAAAGGCATGGCGATGAGCTCGATGACGTACGCGGGCGCCATCTCGCGCAACGTCAGGTCGATGGTCTCCTGTAACTCCACAGAGAAGCTCCGGCCGGCTTCGGCGATCAAAATCTTGCTGGCGATGTCCAGCAGCTCGCACCCCTCGCCCACGCGGGGGGGGGTCGCCGTGAGCGCGTTATGAGACAGCTCGCAATGCGCGAGCGCGGCGGAGAGCGTGATGTCACGGCGCGCGACGCGCGATTTCGCCGCAGCCAGGCACTCAGGCGCGTACTCGATCACCGCCTCGTGCTCGCCCGCCTCCTGCATGAGCGCCAGCGCGCCGCCCAGCTGCGACGCCGGCACGGGCGTGAGGCGCCCATTCTTCAAGTCGGACTCGTGCTCGGCGCGGAGCTCGGGGTCGGAGATGACCTGCGCGGCGGCGTCCACCAGGTCCGCGCGCGCGGCGAGACAGGAGTTGCTGAAGCCCTCCACCAGCTCGCGCTGGATCACGGAGGTGTACGCCGCCTCGATGCTCGCGGGCGACGCGCGCGCCGGGGACAGGTTCAGGATCGAGAAAAAGCTGATGGGGATGTTCACGGTGGGCTCGTCGTTCCAGTCCCCGTCGTCCGCGGAGGCGCCCGCTACGACGGTCGCACCGCGCGCGCGCCCGAGGCGCGCCGCGCGGATCGGACCGCGAAGCGCGCGCGCCAGCGGCGCGGGCGTCGCCGGGCGCGCGCCCAGGCGCGACGCCACCGACGCTGAGACGCGCGCGCGCGCGAAATGCGAGAGATGTCCCGCGCGATCGGTGCGCGCGCGGGGCGCGGCGAACGACGCGCGGGGCGCGCGCACGGCCGCGGCGCTCGCGGCGAGCGCCATCGCGATGGCTTCGTGAGCGTCGACGAAGAGCGAAAACCTCCTCGGCGCGACTGGGAAGAGCGCGCGCTCCACGCGAGCGACGCGCGAGGTGCTGTGATCCGGCGCCACACACAGGGCCAGCGTGGATGCGGGCCAAGTGGCGGGGAACCGGAAGTTTGAAATCCCCAGTCTGTTTACCCCCGAACGCCCCGCATCGCCTTATCGCGAAAAGCAGACTCTTTTCCTCAGGGTCGATCGACGCGACGTTTCGAGACGCGCTTTTTTTCGACGCGTCGACAGACGAAAACGAAGAAGCGTGACACTGACGACATTTTAATCCGCTCGCCGCTACCTCGCCTTCAGCGCCTTGACCACCGCGTCGACCCGTTTCTTGCTCGCGAACGCAAAAGCCGTCGCGGAGGGATCCGCGCCTTTTCCCAAAGGCACGTCCCTGAACTTCTCCAGGATCCGCGCCGCGCGCGCGCGCGTCAGCGGCTTTAAAAACGGCGTCTCCCCCGCGTCGCCGTTTTCGCTCTCAAGTGTCTCGTCGTCGTCGCCTCGCGCATGCGCCGCGAACGCGTCCGTGACGAACGCCGAGACTTTTTCCGAACCGCCTTCTGTGGTCCCGCCGCGATCGGCGCACAGAGAGAGCAGGACGCGCACGGACCCTAAACTCGCCACCAACGCGTCTCCTGACGCCTCGCCGCGCGGAACCAACTCCGTCGTCGAAAGCGCCGTCTCCGCGAGCGTCCGCGCGACGTGCTCAAACGCCTCCAGGTCGTGCCGCAGTAAAAGCAAGCCGTGCGCGTTGACTGTTTTCGTCAAAGAGTCGTTTTCCATCGTCTGGAGCGTCAAATCCGCGCACAGCGAGAGGGACGCGCGCGCGACGCGCGCGAACGTCGCCGCCGCACCTGGCAAACCCGGCGTCTCCAGCGCGCGGCGGAGCGTCCCGTAGAAATACGCCGCAACCGCGGACGCGCGCTCGGAGGGCCCGGTGGGGGCCCGCGCGGGCGCCCACTCTCCCGGAAGCGTCGTGGCGGCCATCGCGGAGGCGACGTGCGCGCGCACCATCCGGAGAAGCGCGCGCTCACACGCGCGCGCGGTCGCGCCGAACGGCGAAGGCGTCTCCGTCGATGCCGCGTCCGACGCGAAGGTTTCGACTTCCGGCGCCGAAAGGGTCTCGTCGTCGAAAGCGCGCGTCGAAGCGTCGTTCGCGCGGAACGCGTTTGTCGCCGCCTCCGCCGCGAGCGCGCACCACCCGTCGACGCGCGCGTCCAGCCACGCGGCGTCGGCGATGAGCCGAGCCGCGGAAGCCTCGTCCGCGCCGGTACGTAAAGTCGTACTCTCCGCGTCCTCTCTCTCCGTTTCACGTTTCGAAAAGAAGAGCGGAAGCGCGCACGTCTCCGCCATGCGCTCGACGCATCTTCGCGTCGCGCGCCGCGCCGTCGCCACCGCTTCTTTTGCTTCCGCGTCGCACCCGGCGCCTCCGTCCCCACGCACGAGCCCGCCGAGAAACGCGCCCGTCTCCGCCGCGAACGCCTCCGCCGAAGACGCGAGGTCCGCCGCGAACGCCGACAAAGGCGGGTCCGGAGACGAAAAAGCCGCCGGCTTTTGCGTCAACAGTCGGCGCGCGTCGTCGCCCGACGCGCACGCGTCTTTAGTGTCTTTAGTGAGGAGCGCCACGACTCTATTTTTCGCGGCGCGCGCGGCGGCGTCGCGCAGCCTCGGCGCGGATTCGAACCCGGGACCCAAACGCGTTAGCGCGAAGCACGCGCGCTCGACCGCGGCGACCGCCGCGCGACACACCGCGGCCTGCTCGGCGGCGGCCACCGCCGCGACGACGTACGTCTCCAGCTCGCGAAGCGCGGAGGCGAAATTTTCGGCAAAAGCCGACGTGTCGTCACGACTGTTTGTTTTTTTGCCCGCGGAGGTTGACGCGTCGGGACGGACGTACGCCAGGTCCAGCGCGACAACAGTGCTCGCGTCGACGACGAAGTGCCCGACAAACTTAGCCAGCGTTTCGTTGATCAGCCGCCGGAGCGCATCGTCGGCGCCGCCGCTGTCCCTCGAAGAAAAAGGAGCGTCGTACCGCATCTCCGCGCGGAGCTGAAGCGCCCTCTGCTCTTTGACGCGCTTCGCGAACCGCGCGCCGAGCCCAACCGCCGCGAACGTTTGGAGCGCGGCCCGCAGAGGCGCCGTCGCGGGCGCTTCAACGCTCGCGTTCGCTCCGTCGAAGACAAAGAAAGGGTCTCTTTCAGCGCTTCCGACGTCGGAGACGTGGAAGGAAGACGGGTCAACCGAGACGGCGCTTCGTCGCGCGTCGGGATGCCCGTCGCGGTCCTCCGCCGCCGCCTCCGCGGTGAAGTCGATGCGCCGCTGGAGGTTCGTCGCCGACGCATCCGACGCGAGCGAACGCGGCGCTTCGTCAACGCGAGTCCCTTCGCCCCCCACCGACTCCGCCGCGCGTCGCGCCGCCTTGGCGCCCTCCGCCGCCGCCAAGACGTCCACGGCGGCGCGCCGCGCCGCCGCCGCCGCCGCCGCGCCTCGCGCGCGCGCGCGCTCGACGCTCGCGCGGACGAGCGCATGCACGTCCCCGGACGCGTCCGACGCGAGCGCGCGCGCGGACGTCTCATCGCGGCGGTCGACGACGGCGAGCGCGCGCGCGCCCGCCGCCGCCGCCGCCGCGCGCGCGGCGACGAGCCACTGCGTGGCGTCGGCGTCCGCCCCGCGCAGCGCGGCGTCGCGCGCGCGCGCGCAGTCTTCCAGCAGGGCCGCCGCGAGCGCTCGCGAGGTTTTGGAGGAGGTTCCGAGTTCGTCTTCGTCGTCTTCTTCGTCGTCGTCGAACGTAGACGCGCTTTTGCTTTTTCGTTCGTCGCGCTTCCCGTCGTTCGTTCGGGTTTCTCTCTGGTTTTCCGAAAGCGCGAAGCGCGACCGCGGCGGTGGAGACGGCGCCAGTCGGGGGACGTGCGTGGCGACGAGCTCGTCGATTCTGAGAAGCGCGTCGTACCACCGTCTTCGGTCCAAACAGACTTTGGCTTCGTGCGCGACCGCGCACGCCGTGTGGCAGGCGTGCGCTTGTTTCGCCGCGCGCGCCAGTCGCATCGCGACGGCGCGTTCGCGTTCGGCGCCCGCCTCGGCTTCGAGCACGGGCGCGCCTGCGGCGACGAGTTCGTCGTGCTGCGCGCGCGCCTGCGTGGCGAGTTTCTTAAGCAATTCGCGCACGCCGCCGAGCTGCGCGACGGCGGCTGTGAACGCCTCGTAGTTCTCGTGAGCGACGCACAGGCTCTTTACCTCTACATCGTGCTCGTCGCGAACCGCCGCCAGCGCGTTTAGAGCCGCGTCGCGCTCGGAGAGAAGTCCTGGGGCGGACGGCGGCGACGAGACGTTCTTTTCGCGAAAAGAAAAGACGTCTTCGGAGCGTTCCGTCGCGGAGCGTTCCGCGCCGAACGTCACGCCTCTTGCGGAGAATCCGCGATTGTTTGTGGTATTCGCGCTGTCGCGCACGGACATGTTTTCGCGCAACAGCGCGAACCGCACTAACGTAGTCGGGTCGACTCTTTTTGTCTCGGAGTCGGCGGTTTTAGCGACGGCGGCGCGCGCGGCGACGAGCAACGATTCGGCGTGTTTTTTTTCGTGCGCGTCGGACGTCGCGCGGAGTATCGCGGGCGTCAAGGCGGAGGCGTCCGTCGTTGGATGGCCTTCGGAGTTCCGCTCCCGCGTCTCCCGCGCCACCGTCGCGGCGTTCGTCGCCCACCCCGGCGTCCCTTTCTGCCCGCCGCGGCTCGCCGAGTCCTTCGCGCTCGCCGCGACGGCGATGTCCACCACGCGCTCCCAGACGTCCGGGTCGAAGTTCGAAGGGCACGGCGGTCGGGGCGCATCGCGCGGCACGGGGGAGAAAGGCGTCGCGGGCGTCGCGGGCGTGCCCACCTGCGGCGACGCGGAAACGCTCTTCCGACGCCGCCGCGTCGAAGCGCGACGGGAGGGCTTCATAGCCGCTCCCGTCGGGCACGCGGCCCGGGCTGTGAGAAGGCACGAGGAAGACAGACTCGATGTCATCTGCACGCGCGAAAAGCCAGTCGTTGCGCACGAGTCGCAGTCGCCGACGAAGATGCTTTCGTCGGCCTGTGCGAAAAACACAGGCAGCGTCGTCAGTCTTGAAAAAACTCGCTGATGCGGAAAAGCGCCACACGCCGTGTTCTTCTGAAAGGTCGTGGTCCGCGGCATTGGTCGCGACGCGACGATGGCGTCTCCGGACGACCATGACAGCTTCCGCGCCGCGACCAAGCGGCGCATCCTCGATGACATGCTCGGCAAAGTCGCCGCGTCGGGGGGAGGCGAGTGGAAGGTGCTGATCGTCGACCCGGTCACCATGCCCGTGGTGTCCGCGTCCTGCGGGATGAGCGATTTGACGAATCAGGGGGTTTCGCTGGTGGAGAACCTCGCGCGAGGCCGCGAGCCGCAGCGACACCTGGACGCGGTGTACTTCATCTCTCCCTCGTTGGCGTCGCTGCAGGCTCTGTGCGCGGATTTCGCGGACAAGGACAAGGAGCAGCGCCTCTACGCGCGCGCGCACGTCTTCTTCTCCTCGCCCATCTCGCCTGCGCACCTCGCGACGCTCAAGCAATGCAAAGGGCTCGTCGAGAGCCTGGCGAGCCTCGCGGAGCTCAACCTGGAGTACCAGACCAAGGACATGCACACGTTCACCACCGGCCAGCCGGGCGCGCTGCAGACGTTCTTCGGGAGCGACGCGTCAAACGCGGTTCAATCCGTCTCCGCCGCCGCGGAAACCGCCGCGACGCGGCTCGCCACGCTTCTCGCGTCTCTCAACGAGTTCCCGACCATTCGATACAAGGACCGCGGCGTGGACGGCAAAGACGGGACCTCCCCCGCCGCGAACGTCGCGCAGAGGCTGTACCGGATGATGCTCGCCTTGCGGAACAGACAAAAGACACACACGTCTTCGGGCGAAAGAAAGGACGCTTCCGGAGGTATACCCCAATTCGGAAGCACGTGCGACGTGCTCATTTTAGACCGCGCGTGCGACCCGGTGGCTCCGCTCGCGCGCGAGTGGACGTACGAAGCCATGGTGTTCGACCTGCTTCCCGTGTCGCCTCTCGGTCTGTACGAGTACGTCATCGATACAGCCAAGGGTGTGCAGAAAAAACAAGCCGTTTTAAACGAGAGCGACCCGCTTTTCGTCGAGCTCAGGCACGAGCACATCGCGCGCGTTCTCAACGCGCTCGCCGAGAAGGCGAAGGCGTTTTCGAAAACCGGAGGCGGGCGCCTCGACGCGGACGCGAGCACCGGGTCGCTCAAGCGCGCGGTCGAGTCGTTGCCTCGGTTCATGGAGGCGCAAGCGAAGCTCTCGGTGCACACGTCCATCGCCGCGAGCGTCAACGCGATGCTCAAGAAGTACGGCCTGGGAGACGTCGGGCGCGTGGAGGAGCGGGTCGTGTTCGGCGAGGCGACGTCCAAGGACGTCGTCGCGCTCTTCAACGAGTTCGCCGCCGCGAACAAAAGCGCTCGCGGCGGCGCGGTTTCCTCTTCGTTCGCGGGAAACCCGTTCGGGGACCCGAACGACCAAGGTGAGAAGCCGAAAGGAAGGGAAACCGACATGCGTCCGGCGGACAAGCTGCGGCTGCTCCTTCTGTACGCGGCGTCGCACCCCGAGAAGTTCGACGACGCCGAGAAGGCGCGTTGGAGCAAGGCGTCCGGCCTGAGTCTGGGGGACGTCGCCACGGTGTCTTCGCTGGAGCGGTTGGGCGTCAAGGTTTCCAAGCCCAAGTCCATGAGCCTCGGCGCGGCGGCCGCGAACGTCGGGTTCAAGACCACCAAGGCGAAGCGGCCGACGGTGCACGAGCGCAAGAGCGAGTGGGACCTGTTCCGATTCCTCCCGGCCGTGCACCGTCTGGCGCAGCAGATGGACGCGCAGACGCTGCCGTTAGCGGAGTATCCCGAGCTGGGGGGGGAAGCTGCCGGCTTCGCGGGCGGCGCGGGCGCCGTGCCGGGAAGCCCCGCGCGCCCCGCGGGGCCGGGAGGCGCGCCCAAGACCCCGGGCAAGTCCGCGCGCACGGCGCGCGCCGGCCAAACGTGGGCGTCTAAGCATCGGAAACCGAGCGCCGGCGGTTCGTCCATGGGGAGCGACGCCGAGTTCGGCGGCGGTCTGGGCGGCAGCGTGGGGAGTCTTTCTGGGTTGGGACTGGACGAACTCGGTCACACTCAGAATCACCACCACCACAAGCACAAGCGGTCGGGGAGCGTGATCCCGCCGCGGCGGCTCATCGTGTTCGTGGTGGGCGGCGTGACTCGCGGCGAGATGCGCGAGGCTTACTCCTTGTCGCGCGAACTCGGGAGGGAGGTTTTGATCGGCGGGACGGAGGTGTTCACGCCGGAGACGTTCATGGGCGAGCTCGCGCGTCTCGGCGGGGGCTTCTCGGGGGCGCTCGCGCGGAACGACGAGGAGGTGGACCTGGACGATATCGTCATCGAGTGAGTCGAGTGACTTTTTGCGAGCGGAACGACGTGGGAGCGAGACGCCCGGAAAACGTTTTACGAAATTTCAGTACTCTTCGTCTCAAGACGACGGTCTCTTGCACGGTTTTTTTCCGCCTCGCCTCACTCGCGCTCTTCGTCGCTCTTCGCGACGCGCCACTTTTCCTTCTCGAGGTCGATCGTGTTGTCGCGGCGCGAAATCCCGGTGGCGCGTTCCTCCAGCCAGGGGAAAACCCACGGCTTGCTGCCGAGCACCCAGCGGCGCAACGGATGGTCGTACGCGCTTTGCGAGTTTTTCGTCACGGTCGCGAAGAGGGACGGTTCGTCGTCCTTCGTGCACACCTGGACTTTCCTGGTGTCCTTGCGGACGAGCACCTCCGGGTTCCAGCGCATGTCGTGGTACGTGATCACCGCCGCGCACGCGCAGCCGACGCCGACGGCGGCGATCAGGGGGTACACTTCGGGAACTGGCCGGAGGGACGTGTTGAAGCGGGTCACAGAAGAGGAGGGCTGACGCCAAAACTTTGGCCACGAAAGGTCAGGAAGTTGAGTGCGGTGGTGGCCGTGGTGACGAGCGCTGGACGACGACGCGCTGGAGACGCCGCGGTGTAACCCCGCTTCGAGCTCGCCATCGTGGCGAACGCCGGAACGACCCATGTCGAGTGGTGAAAGGAGTGAGCGGTGCGTGCGTGTGCAGCGTGCGTGTTTGTGTGGTCGTGGGACCCGGGCAGCTTTTTGTTCCTCGAGACCACGACGCGTTCGTTCGAGTGTTCCCAGAATACGTGACGTCTCGCGGAAGCGTTTCCACTCCGCCTCGCGCGGGCATGTCCATCGCGCGCATGGCGGCGGCGCTGTCGGTCTCGGCGGTGTCCGCCGGCGCGAAGCCCGGCGGCTGGTTCGTGTACGTGGTGGAGACCAAGAGCGGCAAGCTGTACAGCGGCATCAGTGTGGACGTGAAGCGGCGAATAGAACAACATTGTGGGATGCGGAGCGGCGGCGCCAAAGCACTTCGAGGCGACCCGCCCGTGCGTCTCCGGTACGCGGAGACCGCGGCGGACCGCTCCGAGGCGACGAAGCGTGAGATGGCCATCAAGCGCATGCCGCGCGCCGAGAAACTCGAGCTCGTGGAGGCGCGAGGGACGAACCCGCGCGAATCGAACGAGGGAATGTTTCTGGCGAACGTCGTCGCCGCGGAGGACCTCGCCGCCATGGACCCCTTCGCGTCGTGAGGCACGTCGGAAGGACCGAGACGGTATCGAGTAGACGATCGAGCGAGCTACCGCTAGACTATATCACTATGTACTACGCGCGCTGCGCACGTCGCGTTTCGACCATCTCCCGGAAGAGCGCCGCCGCGCGCGTCGCGGCTTCCGACGGAAGGTCCGGAGACTCTTCCGTCTCGTCTCTCGAAACCAAACCGAGCTTCGACAGCTCAACACGCAGCGTCTGCTGCGTGGCCTCTGCGCTCATCTCCACGGGTGACGGCGCGAAAGTTACTTCCTCGCCGCGCGCGGCCGCGAGAGCGAACGCGCGGCGGCGCGTTTTCGCCTCTTCGGCGAGTCGGCGGTCGCCCTCGGCCACCGCCGCCGCCGCCGCCGCAGCCGCCGCCGCGATCGGGTCCCGATCGACAGACGTCTTCTCCGTGAGCTCGGAGGCTCTCGGCGCGGAAACATCTTCGACGTGCGAGTCGGCAGCTTCTCCACTGTTTGATCGCTCATCCGAGGCACCGGCGACGTCTCTCTCCTCCGCCTGCCTGGCCTCCGCCTTGGCCCGGCGCTCGGCGCGCTCCGCCGCCGCCGCGCGCGTCGCCGCCCTTCGTCTCTCGTCCCGCGCGAACACCAGCGACTCCTTGGCTTCCTTCTCCGCCTGCTTGCTCTTTCCACCCCGCCGCCACGCCTCCGCACCTTCCCGCTCCATCGCGGACACCGCCTTGTCGTCCAGGCAGGTGAGGCTCGGCAGTGCCGACACCAGCGCGCGGCGGTAGTCGAGGCCCAGAGAGTGTTGAAGAGGGTTCCCGCGCAGCGTCAGCGCGCGTAACGACGGACACTCGGCGAGAACTTTCAGCACGTCCTCGTCTTCGTCCCGAAGCTCGTTCTCGCCCAGGTCCAACGTCTCGAGGTCGGGAAGCCGCGACAGCGCCTCGATCGCAGACGCGTCGCGCAGACGATTCTTCGCGAGCGACAGCGTCCGCAGGCTGTTCGGGAAGGCGTCGTTCGATACGCGAGAGATGCGGTTACCGGCGAGCGAGACGCTGACAAGCGACGGGTGCCGTCTGGCGAGCCGGGCGTCGTCCACGCTCGTCAGCGAGTTGCCGTTCAGGTGGAGCACCGCGAGCTTGCGCATGGCTTGGAGCCCGTCCCCGAGCGTGGGCCCGATCCTGTTGTTCTCGAGGTGCAGAATGGTGACGCCGGTGAAGGCGTCCAGGCCCGCGACCGCGCGCCACCGCTTATCCGACAGCCACAAGATGTCGTTCACCTCGGGCAGCATGTAGCCGTCTGTCTCGCGCGCCATCCTTGCAACCACCTCGTGCGTCATGAGCGGGAAGCCCTCGGCGTCGTGGGGGTCATCGGGCAGGCTGCCGCCGGGCACGCGCTCGCCGACCATCGCCGCGGGCGCCCAGGGACTGGGGCAGGACCTCCGGCGGTGCCGAGTGATGACGTCGACGTCGGCTGGTTTTATTCTTTTTGTTGTCGGCGATGGCCATGATGGCGCGGGCGCGCCGAACGTCAGAGAGTGCGCGAGACGGCGCGGCGGCGTCCGCGCTCGGAGTCGATACCGATACGTATCACATTTGGTAGACTACGTACGTGCGTATTAATAGTACGGTAATAAGACAAGACTCGATGGGCGCGGCAGATGGACGCGACACGCGCCGCGGTCGCGATGGAGGCGACCGAAGCGCGCGCCGCGTCCGTCGGCGCCGCCCGTCGGCGACGACAGACGCGCGGGCGTCTGGCAAAAAGCGTTTTTTTTTCCTTAACAGTCGCGCGCGGACACGACAGTCTTCGCCTCGGCGTCGAAGGATCGCCGCGCCGCGTCGTCGTCCACGGAGACATCCAACGCGACGTCTTCTTTCGCGGCGATCTGCACGAGCGTCTTCGCGCGCGCCACCGCCTCGTTCAGGGTCAAGAACATCTCCACGTTCTTCTTGCCCGCGGCACCCGCCGCGTCGGACTCGGCCTTATCCGTCACCAGCCCCGCGGTTTCGAGCGCGTCGCGCGTCGGACCGTTAAACTCGCACAGCACGAGCGTTTTGCCCCGCGCGGCGCATCGGGCGCGCACCTGCTCCAGCACAGCCACGCCCGATGAGTCCACGTGCGGCATCGCGCCGCCGTGCACGATGATCACCCTCGGGTCGAGCTCCAACGTCAACGCCGCGAGCTCGTCTTTGAAACTCTCGGCGTTGGCGTAAAACAGCGGCGCGTCCATGCGGTAGATGAGCGTCTTGGGCACTTGCTTGCCCTCCGGGAACCGGTCGCGGTTGCGGAACGTCGGCGGGTCCTCGCAGATCTGCACTAACACGGCGCTGTGCGGGGACGCGACCCTCTGCACTAAAATCACCACGGCGAGCCCGGCGGACACGAGGATACCCTGCAGCAAGCCCCAGAACAGAGTGCAGAGGAACGCGACTACGACCAACGCGAAATCTCTTTTGTCCGTCCGCCACAGGTGTACGAACTCTTTGAAATCCACGAGCGTCGCCACCGCCACGACGATGATGGCGCTCAGGATGGGTTTCGGGAGGTCCGTGAACAGGGGCGTCAGGACCAGCACGGTGATGACCATGAACGCAGCGGTGACTAAGCTGGCGAGCGTGCTCTTAGCGCCCGCCTGATAGTTCACCGCGCTGCGGCTGAACCCGCCCGTGGTGGGCATGCACTTGAAGAAGGCGCCGACGACGTTGGCGAGGCCCAGCCCGACGAGCTCTCTTTGCGCGGACATGCGGTAGCCCTCCTTCTCCGCGATGGTCTTGGCGACCGCGAAGGACTCCAGGAAGCCCACGAGCGCGATGGACGTCGCGGTGCCCATCACCTTACCGATCTCGCCCCACAGCACGTTCTGCGGCGCCGGGAACCCCGCCGGCACCTTCCCGATCACCTTCACGCCCTTCTCGGCGAAGCCGGCGTAGTGCGAGACGAGGATGAAGAAGACCACCAGGAAGAGCGCCTCCGGGAACCGTTTCAGGACCTTCACTTTTTGCTTGACTTTTTTGGCGGCGAGGAGAAACACGATGGACGAGAAAGCCACCCCGAAGGTCATGCCGTGCGTCTCGCCGAGCTTGTTGAAGAACGGATCGAGGATGTCCTGCAGCCGCTCGCTGCGCGGGAGCGAGAGCTTGAAGATGTCCTTCAGCTGCGAGCACCCGATGACGATGGCGGCGGCGCTGGTGAAGCCGCTCAGCACGGGATGCGGCAGGAAGCGCGCGACGAACTCGAGCTTGAGGAAGCCCATGCCCGCCTGGAGCAGCCCGACGACCAGCGCCAGCGTCGAGGCCAGGCGTTGATACCGCTCGGGGTCCTCGGCGGGGTCCTGGATCTCGGAAAGGCCCGCGCTCGTCAGGAGCGCCACCATGGCGACGGGGCCGACGGCGAGCTGGCGCGACGAGCCGAAGAGCGCGTAGACGAGGATGGGCATGATGCAGCTGTAGAGGCCGATCTCGGGCGTGAGCTGCGCGAGCGCGGCGTACGCCATGCCCTGCGGCACCACCATGACCGCGACGGTCAGGCCCGCGACGACGTCGCTCTTGATGTCGTCCCTGGACAGGCTCTTGAAGACGCCGATGAAGGGGAAGAGCTCATCTAAGGATTGGGGAACGTTGGCCTTGATGATGGCCTTGATGGAGTTCGGATCGAGGACGTTGGACGTCATCGTGTCGACGGGTCGGGCCGACACAGACGCGCGCGACGAGTTGTGACGAAATGCGCGCGCCACGAAAACGCGTTTTGTCGCCGAATGACGGGCACATTTGTCACGAAAGGCGAACGGCGAAGAATTAAACCCTGAACAGACCGTGCAAGCGCCCGTATGATGCATGTCACTTCGGCGTCACAGAAAACGCTCGACGAAGTTGACATTGCTTCGCCGGAGTCCTCGGGACCTCGCGCCACTCGGCAGACTTTTGCGCGCTTTTTTTTCAACGACGGACACCGGGGCTGCACGCCTCACTCGCGTCGTCGCGCGCACAGCGAGCGGGTCCGCCCCGTCGCACGCGAGATGACATCCTCAGATGTCCCGGCTGACGACACCCCTTTCACGTGTCGGTGGGGTTTCTTATCGTGCGGGAAAATAGCTCACGACTTCGCGACCGCTCTCGGAACGGTTGATTCGACTCACGCGAAGATACGACACGTGGTGCAGGCGTGCGCTTCCGCTTCCGCTTCACGCGCGAGTGCGTTCGGCGAGGCGCACGGCGTGCCTGCTCGGTACCGCCACGACTCGCACGAGTCGTTTCTGTCGTGCCCCGACACCTTGCAGCAGTGCGACATCGTGCACGTCTCGAGCCTGAACCATCAACATCGCGACCAGGTGCTCGCGTTGATTGCGGCGGGGAAAAACGTGCTGTGCGAGAAGCCGATGGGCATGAACCTTTTGGAGGTTGAGGAGATGCACAGAGCGGCTGACGCGGCGGGCGTGTTCTTGGGCGAGGGGATGTGGACTCGATTCTTCCCCGCGGTGAAACACGTGAAGGAGCTGATACGGTCAAACGCCATCGGCGAGGTCGTCTCCGCGCACTGCGACTTTTCCTTCGCCTCGACGCCGCTCGACTCCCCGCGTTTATGGCGCGTCGACCTCGGCGGCGGAGGGTTACTGGACGTCGGATGTTACGTCCTGGCGATGGTGGACATGTGTTTTCGCGCGGGTGGATACACAGTCGTCCAGTCGGTGAAAAGTTCGGCGTCCGCAATCGTCAAAGAAGGCGTCGACGTCGCCGGCGGAGC
>ENA-OUOG01002263-OUOG01002263.1-marine-metagenome-genome-assembly--contig:-NODE-2263-length-20359-cov-5.941919_pt1 | contig 20359 bp, 8 predicted proteins | sample MGYA00248635_ERZ508505 | MGnify/ENA primary metagenome ERZ508505 (study PRJEB26176, sample SAMN06267871) | marine metagenome | isolation source: Saanich Inlet, British Columbia, Canada | place: Pacific...
AACCCGAGGGGGTACGTTTGAAAAGGCACGTCACACCCGAACCAAATCACGGATTTGCCGAACGTCACATCGCGCGCATGCGTTCTGGACGCGTCGCCGTGGAAGCCTCGCGCCGTGGCGTACACGCGAGGCTTTTTTTCGTGGACATCCTTCGTCTTTCCGTCGGGAAAACGCTTCGTCTCGAAAGCGCTCGATCCTGAACCGCCGTCCGCGTCCAGGGAGGCGACCCAGTCGGTTTCCCCAAAGGTCGCCTCCATTGTCGCCACCGGCATGCCCGCCCACCGCACGAGGCACTTGACCGGCGCGCAGAGCGCCAGGTCGTCGCGCGTCGCCGGCGCCTCCGGCAACGACGTCGCCGTCTCCACGGTCACCGCGAAGGGCTCCATGGCGGACGCTAAGCCGGGGGGCAGAAACGCGGTTTTTTCTGCTTCTTTTTCCGGCTCCGTCGACCCGGACTCGTTTTCATCCGGTAAGAACGCGTCCAGGCTGACCGTGATGGTGGCCCACGCGAACCCTCGAAGCGCCTCGGGCATCGGCGGCGCGGATAAACGGAAGACTTCCGCGTCGTCCGACGAAAAATGTTTTTCGCCAAACGTCACCGTCGCGGCGCGGCGCGACCCGAGCATCACGCTCGCCAGCTCAACCTCCACCACGGAGACGATGGGTTCGCCCCGCGACGGAGACGTCGGGTCATCTTCTGTTGGCGGCTGAGCAGGCTCGCCTTCCGTCCCGGCGTCCCCGCCGTCGCCGTCCCCGGGGACGGGGACGATCGGCGGCGCTTCCCGGGTGATGGTGAACGCGACGCGCGGCCGCGCGGCGTACGCGCGCATAGTCTGCTCATTCACCGCGAGCTCGTGTCCGCTCTCCGGGCCGTCCCACTTCACGGCGCACGCGGCGCCGCTTTTCCGCGTCGCGGGGATGCTGAACGCGTCGCTCGCGTGCTCGGTGTCGTCGGGAAGCACGTACGCGATGGTCAGGGACTGGTCCACGGGGTCGTCGTCGGAAACGTCGTCGTTCGCGGTCTCCGCCTCGTTTTCTTTTTCGCTCCACGCATCCGCCGGGTCGGCCTGTTCGTCGGGGGGAGCGAGCGAGAGCGGGGTCAGGTCGGGTCGGTGGGTCCCCGCGTCGACGGGTCCCTCGCGGACGACGGTACGCGCTCGAACCCCGTCGTCGCGTCGCGGGTCCCTCGCGACGGTCCCTCGCGACGGAGCGCGAACGCGCGCGCGTTGACCGCGGGGGACCGACTATATGCGTTTGACGGCACGAAACGAAATCATGATGTCCGCGGACGGCGCCTGCGGGGCGCGAGCGCACCTTCGTCGGCTCCTCCGGCGCATCGACCCGCGGAGGCTTCCGCGCGACGCTCGCCGGCGTCGCGACGACCCGCACGAAAAGCCTCGCGGTCCCCTCCATCGCGGGCGGGGGGTCGTCCTCCCCCATCGCGCCCCGCGAAGTGAATCCAAAACCGGCCGAGGTGGTGCCGGTTTCTCGGAAGACACTCTCCCGAGCGCTGGCGCGCGGTTGGTGACTTTATTTCGGGACCCTCGGCCCCGCGTTCACTCCTCAGCCGCGCTCGAGGGTCCGCGGCCGCCGGCTCGCGCGTGCCGCGCGATGGCGCGTCGACCCCCCGGGCTCGGGCTCGGGCTGGACCTCGACGCGAGCGCCTCGTCTCTGCGCACGTCCATGTCCACGGACCTGGGCGCGTCGTACAATCTCACGAACGAGGGCGTTCGCCTGCTGAGCGCGTCGCAGCGCGAGTTCCACCTGCACGCCGCGGGCCACGAGACGCGCACCGCGGCGGAACGCGAGGCTGCCGCGAAGATAGGTTCCGTCGCACCCGACGCGCGCGCGACGCCGGGTTCGCTCGGGGACCACCGAAACGGCGCGCGCGTCTCGTCCGACCGCCGTCCCGGCTCCGACACGCCACCGCGGTGGTCCGACGACGATCGGCGCGACGGAGAGACCGTCGTCGTCAACACTCGACGCGACTTTTCTGAATCCGGCGCGACGGGCGACATGACGGTGGACGTGTTACCTTTCGACGTGATCGGCGCGGGCGCGGGCGGGTCGGTGAAACGCGCTATCCACGTCCCGACACACACGTTCATCGCGCTCAAGGTGATGACCGTGTTCGACCGCGAGAAGCGGAAGCAGCTCGTGAACGAACTAAGAGCGCTCGCCGACGCCGACAAAAACCGCGACGGGTGCGAAAACGTCGTCGGGTTCCTCGGCGCGTACTACGACGCCAAGCACGAGACGGTGTGCGTCGCGCTCGAGTTCGCGGACGGAGGGAGTCTGGAGAGCGCGCTCGAGAGAGCCGGGCGGCCTATGCCTCCCGTCGTGGTGGGCGACGTCTGCGCGCAGGTGGCGGCGGGGCTGGAGTACCTGCACGAGAAAAAGAGGCTGGTGCACCGCGACGTGAAACCCGGGAACGTGCTTGTTCGGCGAAGCGGCGCGTGCAAGATCACCGACTTCGGCATCGTCGCGCGGAGCAAGATGATGGAAGTGACGAACACGAACGACGTGGGTGGTGACGAACACGAGCAAAAAAACTTTTCCTCACAGAAAAGCGTGGCTTTGCGTTCGTTCAAGGGATCGTTGCGGTACATGAGCCCGGAGCGCGTCGAGCGAAAGCCGTACGGGCGCGCGGCGGATGTCTGGTCGCTGGGCGTGACGCTGTGCGAGTGCGCGCTGGGCAGGTACCCCTTCGACGAGCAGGACGGCGGCGTGCTCGGGCTCGCGCTTGTGATCTCGCAGGCGAGCGAGACGGGCGAGGGAATTTTAGACCGAGCGTTGGAGGCTCGAGGTGGTATGCAGGATGACGACGAAGCCTGGGAGGCGCTCGCGTCGGTGTTGCGTTCGTGCGTTTGTCGCGATCCGGGCGACCGGCCGACGGCGACCATGTTGCGACGCGCGCCTTTCGTTACTTCATGCGCGGAGATTTCGAAACGGCACCAAAACGACCCACACGTGAACCTGGGCGCGTTCGTGCGCGGCGCCGACGACGCGAGCGCGGCGCGCGACGCCGAGGCGCGCGCGTTTTGTCAACACTACGCGCGCCTACGCGACGCGGCGCGTCGCGCCAAGGCGTTTTGCGTCGCGGCGGCTTCGCAACGCGCCTCCCCGGAGACGCAAAAAAGCGGCGCCGAGGCGCTCGAGCGCGCGCTCGCGCTCCTCGCCGGGCTGTACCGCAAGCCCAGCTGTTTGACCTGCGCGTCGGGGAGACGCGCGCGCGGTGGCGAGAACATCGCGCGCGCCATCGCGGGCGACGCGTTTGACTCCGACGCGAACGGCGAGGCGTCGTCTCTTCTCGCGACGCGCGAGACGACGACTTCCGTCGCCGCGCTTCCGGGCGGTGTCGAGGGCGGCGCTCTGATCGTTCGAAGCGGCTTCGCGCACGACGAGAGCTCCGGGCGTCGCTTCGTCGCCACGGACACGTTCCTATTGTTACGCGTGCACGAGGGCTGGGACGGGGCGAACGGCGGCGGGCGGTTCTACGTGCGCAACCAGGTGGAGAAACGGATCGAGAGCGACGAGAAGACGTGAATTAGATGTTTGACCGACGCGTTGTGTCGCCTTTTCGCTTTCTTGCTTTCGAAACCGTCGCGTCCCGCACTCCGATCTGGCGCGGCGATCGGACCAGCCGGCCACGATGGCGGAAGATAACCAGGACAAGGGCGGGTCCATGACGGTGCCCAAGGCGAAGGTGCGTCGGGAGACGTAGCTCACGGCGTGGCGTGCCCCGAGGGTCCACCCAACCTGGTCGGAAGCGCGTCCCTCGCCGCGATCGCGCGCACTTTTCGACGCTGACTCTTCTCCTGAGAGGCGGTCGTCGGACCCGCGCGCCACCTCGCGCCACCTGGCGTTTCGTCCGCTCGTCGCTGACCCTCCCACCGCGCGCGTCCCCACCCGTTCGACGCGACCTTCAACCCGCGCCGCGCGCTTCCGAACTCCACGCGCAGTTCATCGAGGACGTCGAGTCGTACATGGAGGGCAAGGAAGTCGAGCCCACTTTGAACGCGTTGCAGAGTCTGTTCCAGCAGTACAAGCAGATCGAGCAGGGGCTGCAGCAGAACCGCATCCGTTTAGGGAACAAGCTTCCCGAGATCAAGCGCGCGCTCGATACCGTGAAACTCTTGTGCGACAAGGCAACAACGGGCGAGGAGCTGGACATGCACTTCGAGCTCACCGACTCCGTGTACGCCAAGGCGAAGGTGAAGGACGCCGAGAGCGTTTACCTGTGGTTGGGCGCGAATGTGATGTTAGAGTACCCGCTCGAAGAGGCGCGGCAGTTGCTGGAGACGAACCACTTAAACTGCAAGAACAACCTGGCGACGAACCAGTCTGACTTGGCGTTCGTCAAGGACAACATCACCATCACGGAGGTGTCCATCGCGCGCGTGTACAACTGGGACGTCAAGAAGCGCAAAGAAGAAGCGACCGCGAAGGGGGGGAAGTGACGACGACGGTTGGTAGCTCGCAGACGTTCTTCTGCTTTCAAAGGAAGTCAGCGCTCAGAGTTCACACTCGCGTCGTCGTAAAAAACCGCTTCGTCCCGCTCGTCAGCTCTCTCGACTCTCGAGATAAAACGAGCGACACCGCACTCGTTCCTCGCGCGTCACGACTCGAGGCGCATCTCGACATCCTCCCCCGGGGCTCGAGCGCGTATCGCGCGTTCCCGAAATGGCATCGATGCTGTGCCCCGTCGCGCGCGCGGGCGCGCGCGCCTCCCCCGCGGCTGCGCGAAGCGCGTCGATGAAGCAAAAGCACGCCACGTCGACATGGCGTCGCCGCGTCCACGAACGCCGCTCGGTGTCGGTGGCCGCCTCCGAGGACGACCGTTTGTCTCCTTCGACATCCTCCGAAGGCGCTTCGAAGGACACAAACTCCGACGGGACGCGCGTGATTTCCCGAAGAGGCGCGTTCCTGAACGCGGCGTACCTCGCGGTGTCCCTCCCGCTGTGGCGCGACGTGCTGCACGACCTCGGGTACCTGCACGGCGCGGAGGACGCGCCCGCGGATGTGCCGCTCGCGCCGCCCGGCTCCGGTCTGCGCACGGCGACGTTCGCGGGCGGCTGCTTCTGGTGCATGGAGAAACCGTTCGACGTGTTGCCCGGCGTCCTGGCGACCACCAGCGGCTACGCGGGCCCGAGAGAATCGAAACCCAACCCTACGTACCACGAAGTCGGCGCCGGAGGCACCGGGTACCGCGAAGCCGTGCAGATTCTGTTCGACCCGCAAATCGTGTCCTACGAAACCCTGCTGGACGTGTACTGGCACCAGATCGACCCGTCCTTTCCCGACCGCATGTTTCTAGACTCCGGAGAGCAGTATTCTTCTGCGATCTTTCCCAACGACGAGGCGCAGTTAGAGGAAGCGATGAGAAGTCTGACGAACGTCGCGAACGCGAACGTCTTCCCGAGCGGAGTCGCGACGAAGATCGAAAAAACGGACTTTGTGTTTTTCCCGGCTGAAAAGTACCACCAGGATTACTACAAAAACAACGCCGCGCGGTACGGGTTCTACCGCGCGCTCAGCGGGCGGGACGAGTTCGTGCAGAGCGTCTGGGGGGTGGACCAGTGGGCGAGGTACACCGCGCACGACGTCAAGTGAGGAGCGTTTAGCGCGGTTAATCGTTTAGCTATCTATGTGACGCGCGCAAAAATCACCGCGTGATGATGATGATGTCTTCGGCGCGCGACGGACGACATTTTTCGCGAATCGATTCAATCTTCCGGGCGGCATCGATTCGCAGCTTTTGCGAACGACGACAAGTCAGCGCGGCGCTGCGATTTTTTGGCGATATTTCAGTGCCTGAAAAGTGCCCGCCGGCGCCTTGCGCGTGTGAAAGACGCGACGCGCGACGCCACGAGCGCCGCACCGTCCGTCTCGCCGCCTCGCGCGGTTCTGTGATGTCGCATAGCGCGGGTGCGTGCCTCTCGATTCGCGCCGGGACCCCGCCTCCGTCCCCTGCGACGTCAGACGCGAAGCGTCGACGTCCGCGGTCGTGGTTTTTCGGTTCAAGCCTTCGGGCGGCGCGATCGTCCGCGACGGGTCGGTCGCCCGCGGGCCGAGACGCGCGGAGGACGGCTCCGATGCCACGGCCGTTCGCGCGGATTCGGCGGCGACACCACGCCATAGACGCACGCCTCGCGCCGGCCCTGACCGCTCCTCGACCCCATCCCCGTCGTCTCCCGCGTCCGTCCAACGCAGCGCTCGGCGCTTCACGCGCGCCGCTCGCCGCTTCGCCCGCGCGAGGGCAGGGCGGCCCCCGCGTCCGCCGGCATCACCGCGCGGGCACAGTCTCCGCCGGCCTCACCGCGCGCGCGTCCTCCTTGGGAGGCGTACGCGTCGTCGCGGGACCCGCGGGCGCGCGAGCGCGTCGGCAAATCGCGGTGGCCCCCCGCGCGAGCTGGAGCGACAAGCCATCCAGCGCCGCTCCCCCCGGCGACGACGCCGCGCGGGACGCCCGGCGAGCCGCGCGCGTCCCCGACGCCGCGCGGGGCTCAGACTGGGGCGCGGCGCCCATCCCCCCGATGCCCCCGATGCCCCCCCCCCCGTTCGCGGACGCGCCCGCCTCGGTCGAGACGGAACGCGGTGGATGGTCCTCTCCGGCGCGCGACTCGGCAACCGACTCGGCTCGAAACGGCTGGGACGCGCCCGCCCCTCCCTCGCCGGCGCGCGCAAGCTCCCCCGTTTTAAACGCCTCCTCCCCGGGGACTCGGCTCAAACCGGGCGTGCCTCCCCCGATCGACCCGGACGCGATCCGCATCACGTCCGGTTCGCCAACGATTCTCGGCCCGTCTCCGACAGGGAGCAACGGGGTGAACTTCGCGCTGCACAGCTCGGCGGCCAAGTCGGTGGACCTGTGCGTGTACTTTGATCCGGACGCGCCGTCTACGGCGCCGTCGCTGCGCATCCCGCTGGACAACAAAGAGAACCGCACGGGAGACGTGTGGCACGTGGCGGTGGAGAACATCCCGCGCGGGCACGACGGGTACGTGGTGCGGTACGGCTACCTAATCGCGGGGGACGAACCGCCGAGGCACAAGCACGACCGGTGGCATCCAGACCAACTTCTGTGCGACCCGTACGCGCCGCTCGTGGACGGCCGCCGCGTGTTCGGCGATCGATCGTCGTCGCCGAGGGGCGAGGACTCGGTGTGGATGGGGTGCTTCAACTTTGACGCGACGCCGTTCGACTGGGAGGGCGTGAAACCGCCCGGGTTGCCGCCTCAAGACCTGGTGGTGTACGAGCTGACCACCCGCGCGTTCACGGCGGACGCGTCGTCCGGGCTCGCGAGCGGCCGCCGCGGGTCGTTCCTGGGCATCGCGGACAAGGTTGCGCACCTGAAGGCCGCGGGGATCAACGCCGTGGAGCTTCTGCCGGTGTTCCACTTCGACGAGATGGAGTTCCAGCGGTGTAAGAACCCTAGGGACCACATGCTGAACACCTGGGGGTACTCCACGATGAGCTTCTTCGCGCCGATGACCCCGTACGCCTCGGAGGGCGCCGGGCCGGAGGCGGCGGCAAACGAGTTCAAACACATGGTCAAGACCCTGCACGCGAACGGCATCGAGGTGCTCCTGGACGTGGTGTACAACCACACGGGCGAGGGCACGGACCAGATGCCCAACACGTTTTCCTTCCGCGGCATCGACAACAAGACGTACTACATGATGGAGGACTCTAAGCACCCGTACAAGAACTACACCGGGTGCGGGAACACCTTCAACTGCAACCACCCGGTGGTGCAACGACTGGTGCTCGATTCGCTGCGGCACTGGGTGGAGGAATACCACGTGGATGGGTTCCGGTTTGATTTAACCAGCGCGATGACGCGCGGGCAGGACGGCGAGCCCCTCGCTCGGCCGCCGGTGATTCGCGAGATCGCCAAAGACGAGACGCTGGCGCGGACGAAACTGTTCGCCGAGCCGTGGGACTGCGGCGGTCTGTACCAGGTGGGGAGCTTCCCCAACTGGGACCGGTGGGGGGAGTGGAACGGGAAGTACCGCGACGTGTTGCGGCGGTTCATCAAGGGCGACATGGGACTCAAGTCGGAGCTGGCGTGCCGCCTGTGCGGCAGCGCGGACATGTACCACGTGAACGGGCGCAAGCCGCACCACAGCCTCAACTTCATAACCGCGCACGACGGGTTCACGTTGCGAGACTTGGTGTCGTACAACGACAAACACAACGACGCCAACGGCGAGTCGAATCGCGACGGGTGTAACGACAACGACTCTTGGAACCACGGCGGCGAGGGCGAGAGCGTGGACGACGCGGTTAAGAACCTGCGTTGGCGTCAGATGAAAAACTTCCACCTGGCGCTTATGGTGAGCCAGGGCACACCCATGGTGTTGATGGGGGACGAGTACGGGCACACGCGCGGGGGGAACAACAACACGTACGGCCACGATAACCACCTGAACAACTTTGATTGGAACGCGCTTGAGAGCGTTCGCGGCGGGTACTTCCGCTTCCACGGCGGGCTGTGCGCGTTTAGGGTGAACCACCCTTTGCTCGGTCGAGCTGAGTTTCTGAACGACGGCGACGTCACCTGGCACGAGGATAACTGGGACAACGTGGAGTCGCGGTTTTTGGCGTTCACGCTGCACGATCGCGGACAAGGAGGCGGGGACCTTTACATCGCGTTCAACGCGCACGAGTTTTACGTCGACGCGGCGCTCCCCCCGCCGCCGGGCGGGAAATCGTGGCACAGAGTCGTGGACACGAACCTGCCGTCGCCCGCCGACTTCACGCCCGAGGGCGAGCCTGGATGCGGCGCCAGGTACAACGTCGCGCCGAGGGGGTCGGTGATGCTCGTCGCCAAGTGACAAAGCGCGTACTGTACGAACAAAAGGTGCTTCTTTTGACGCGTGGGAGTTTTTACGACGTACGGTAAACTTACTCACCTGTAAGGCGAGAAAACATTTTTACGAGAGGAGAAGACGAACGCGACGAACGCGCCGTACGTGCGCCGTCGCGCCGTCCGCGTCTGAAGGCGCACTGAGTAGTACCACACGGCTATACTGAAACAAATAGTACTCGTCTATCACCACCTTCGTCGTCACGCGCGGTGTTTCGCGAGAATCGCCTCGATGCTGGCGACGTCCGCGGGCTCGTCGACGCCGTGCGCGGCGTGCGCCACCTTCACCGTCTTCATCTTGTACCCGTGCTCCAGCACCTTGAGCTGCTCGAGGTCCTCCTGCAGCTGGCACGGCGTCGCGGGCAGACGCGAGTACACCTTCAGGAACGCCGCGTCGTACGCCTGCAGCCCGAGATGCAGCAGGTACTCGTGGTCATCGTCGGGGACGCCGCGTTTGTTGTTGGGAATCATCCCTCTAGAAAAGTACATGGCGTACCCGCGATTGTCGACGACGCACTTCACGCGCGACGACAACGTCACCTCTTTGTTATCCTTGAACGGCGTGACCGGCGTGCTGTACACCGCGTCCGGCGCCTCCTGTAGCGCGCGGACGCACGCGTCGATGATCTCAGGCTCGATGAGCGGCTCGTCGCCCTGCACGTTTACCACCACGTCGAACGTCTCGCCCATCTTCTCGGCGGCGCTCTCGCACCGCTCGGTGCCGTTCGGGATGGCGGCGTCCGTCATGACCACCTCCGCGCCCGCAGCTTCGCACGCGGCTTTGATGCGCGCGTCGTCGGTGGCCACCACCAGGCGAGTCAGCGTTTTCGCCTTCTTGGCCTGCTCGTACGTGCGCACGATCATGGGCTTGCCCGCGATCATCACGAGGGGTTTGCCAGGGAAGCGCGACGACGCGTACCGCGCGGGGATCACGCCGAGAACGCGGGTCCTCCCGGTTCCACTCGATGCGCTCCAGCACGCACGCGCGAGCCGATACGCCTGCACCGCCGCCGCACCGGCGGCGACCGCGCACACCGCGTGTTTCCACTCCAGGCGGTCCATCGTCGGTGCCCGCGAGACTGCCGGCGCGTCCGTGAGCGGGGCGCGAGATTCATAGTCTCTACTAGCCAGTGTTTCGGGTCCACTTTCGTCAACTTCGAAGAGTCTCTTTTGCGTTCAACTCGCGTTGTTGAATCGCGGACGACCCACAGTTCCCTCTCGCACCCGCAACGCCCCCCCGCGGGCCTGGCGGGCGGCCGCCATGCTCGTCAACGAGATCGACGAGCTGCGCGTGTACCGCGTGATTCGAAGCGTGCAGCTTCGCCACGCCCCCAACGTGAGCGACGAGAGCCGGATCCCGAAGGCGCCGGTGTTCGATATCGGCGAACTCTTCGCCGTGGACCGAGCGCGCCCGAGCCTGGTGGGCAGCGAGAACGGCCCGTTCCTGCAGCTCTCCAACGCGTACGGGTGGCTCTTCGAGCGCAAGCACGGCGACGCGTTCGCGGTCAGGATGCCCCTCGAGCGGGGCTTGTGGCCGTACCGCGTGTGCAACGAGTCCGTCGGGCTGGCGCTCCGCTCGCACCCCACGAACAAGACAGAGGATGAGTGGAAGTTCGGGTACTCTCACGGCGTCAACGACGCGCACGTCAGCCACGCGCAGGTGCTGTACCCGCACGACCACGTCGTCTGGGCGGACGCGCGTGTCTCTTTCGAGGGCGTGACGTACGTGCGCGTGCAGGGTACCACCGGCTGGCTCTTTACCCGCCGGGGCGAACGGCACGTGATGACCGAGATACTCGATCCCGACGAGATGGAGATGGCGCGCCGAGATGGCTTGGGAGAAGTCGCGTCGTCGTCGGCGAACGCGCACGAAGCCTCCTTCTCCGCCGCCCCGGCGTCGGCGCACGTGAGCGACCACACGGTGGCAAACGAGGGGCTCGTCGATCTCGTCGATCCGAAGTGGCAGATGGCGCCCGAGATGCTCCCTCTGCGCGATATGCGCCTGATGGCCAAGCGGCACAAACTCCGCGAAGTTTACTTTGACGGGAAAGAAAAAGCCGTGGTGTCCTTTGTGAAGGACGTCGGGAACGGCGACTCCGCGCGCGTGGACGTGTACTACGCCACCGGCACGATCGCGGTGACCGTGCGCCACCACAAGCACCTCGCGCGCACGCGCATGTTCTACACGCGGTGCGGGATCCGGGAGGCGGAGAAGGTATTCGCGCAGCCCAACGACCCGGCGGGGATGGCGGCGAGCGGATACAAGCGGCGGCGCACCCGCGAGCTTACGCCTCTGGACGCAAACTCCGCCGCGAGAAGAATGGGCGTGTACGTGGAGGGCGCGTCAACCTCCGAGGCGACGGAGGACGAGGAGATGATAATGCGTGGTGAGCTGCGCGGCTTGGACGTCGCCATGGACGAGATGCGTACGCAACGCGCGCGGCTCGTCGAGTTTTTACTCCAAGCGGAGCTCTCCAAGCGACGGGGGGGCCTGGCGCGCATGCACCGCGAAAACGAGGCGCGCGCCGCGACGCGTCGGGAGAATGTACTAAACGCGCGCGGCTGGCGATGGCGCGTCGTCAAGGCGATGCGCGACACGCACCCCGGTTTAGTGCAGAGGCTCGAGAGCAGCGAGACGGCGTATCTGCGGGCTGGCGGAGCGAAGTTCATCGACGCCGTCGATGAACGCGAAAGAGCCCGAAACGAAATAGCGCACGTCGCGTTCAACGCGGAGGCTTCGTTTTGCGCGTACGCCGACGGGTGTTTTTTTTCTCGCGGGCGTCTCCCGAGTAGCCTCGTCGATTTCTTCGGGACGAACGACCCGGAGTCGATCGGTAACACGATTCCGTACTTGGCGCTGTCGCACGACGGGCGGTACTACGCCGTGAACTCGTTTGGCCACGAGGCGTGGAACGCGGTCGGCGAGATTTCGGACGAGATACTTAACGGGAACGAAGACGTATCGTATCTCGACCGCGACACGCGAAAATACGAAAATTTCGCGTCTGACCGTTTCGACGCGTTAGCGCGCCGACGCGACGCGCGCGAAAAGCTCAGCAGGGTCGCCTTCGGCGTAAACGGATCGTGGTTCGCCGTGTTCAAGAACGGCCGATGGGAAGCGAACGGCGTTCCGGACCGCCTCGTGAACTTCGTGCACGCCAACGGCTCGAGCCCGGCGGAGGTTTCGCTGGGCGCGGACGACACGTACTTCGTGCGCATGCGCGACGGGGAGGTTGATTTTTTGCTCCCGCGCGCGTGCGCCGCGGCGTGTCGCGCGCTTTTAGACGAAGGGCGTATGCTCAAGCACGTCTTTCTGTCGCCCACCGACGCCGCGTTCGGGTGGATCATCAGGTACGAGTAGCGTGATGAGAGGGTAGCGTTTGGGGTCAGTTACGTTCCGCCCAGCGAAAAAATGCGAAAAAACTCGTACCGCCGGTATAAAAACCCGTCTCGCCGTCGAAGGCTGCGCGAAACGGCCAAGCGGCTTCACTGCGAAAAACTTCAATCTGTAAAAAAATCTCTCAAACGCTTCTCGTTTTCCGAGGCGGTGTCGGATGTCGCGGCGGGGCGCACTCGCGCGCGCGCCTGCACGGCGCGCGTGACCCGATGTCGCCCGCGAAGGGTCTCAACGACATCGAGGCTCAGATCGCGGCGCTCGAGGCGAAGCTCGGGGGCATCGATAGCGACGCGGAGGAGGACGAGTCGTCTTCGCGTTCGGGGGATTCGCGGTCGGGACGAGGCGGCGGCATCGAGTCGGCGGGTGGGGAGAAGAGCGCGAAGAAGGCGAAGAAGGCGAAGAAGGCGAAGAAGGAGAAGAAGGCGAAGAAGGAGAAGAAGCGGCATCGCCGCGAACGCGACGATGCTTCGGATTCGGAATCCCTCGAACGCATAGAAGCGCTCCCCGCGCACATGTTGCCCGAGCACGCCGGGTACGCGGGAAAAGGTGTCGGGAAACGAAGGAAAACCAAAACGAAAGGAGCCGGCGTCTCTAGTGACCCGAACGTTTCGGGATTGGACCCGTTCGCGAAACAACACACGCAGGCTGCCGTGGGCGTCTGCCAGCCCCCTCCCCTTCTGGCGATCCTGGCCAAGCGCAAGACGCTCCCGCGCTGCGACGTGTGCGCGAAGGACTTCACCAGCCAGGCGCAGCTGGAAGAGCACCGAAAGGGGAAGGCGCACTGGCGCGCGGCGCGCGACGCCAAAGCCGCCGCGCACGGGCACACCGTTCCGACTAAACTCGGGCCGTCTTCCGACGGACGGAAAAGCGACGTACGCGATGGACGTTCGGCTCGCTCTGCTCCTGGACGAGAAAAAGAAAAGCCCCCGGACGGCCCGCACTGCGCGTTGTGCCGGAAGACGTTCACGTCCGAGGCGCAGCGCGCCGAGCACGACGGCGGCAAATGGCACAAGATGCGCGTCGCGGGGACGCTCGCGCCGAGCACGAGGCCGTACGCGTAGCGGTGCGTGTGCGTGGTGTGACACGTGGCGTAACGTGCTTGTAGTATCGAAATATCACGAGTGCGGGTGGTGAAACGCGTCCCCGTCCAACCCCGACTGGTACGAGTTGTACCTGTGCCGCTGCCGCATCGACGGCGCGGGCTGGTCGGGGGAGAAGAAACCCGACGCGTTCCCGCCGCGGCGGGGAACGTCTCTCGACGAAAACGTCGTCTCCGCGCCGACAAGTTCGTCCGCGCCGGATTTGTCCACGTCCGCGTTGTCCGCGTCGTCCCCCAGGGACCCCCCCAGGAACCACTCGGCGATCCCGCGCCGAAATCCCGCCGACGGACGCGAAGTCTCATTTTTCCCTTCGTTTTTCCCTTCCGGAAACCTCCGCGCGCCGCCGCCGCCGTTTCGCGCCTCGGCGTCGCGCTCTTCTTTGTCGCGTACGAGACGGCCACGTCGAGACGACGTCTCCGTCTCGGAATCACCGCCGTCGTCCGACTGCCACGGATCACCCAGGTGCGACGCCGGGCGCCCGAACGTCGTGGAAAGGAAGTCGCGACTTCCGGGACCGCGACGAGTCGCTCGCGTCCTTGTCGCGCCCGGCCCCGCGCGCGCGTTGAGTCTCGCGTGGTCCCCCCCCGACCCCCCCGACCCCCGGAGCGCAGCCTGCGCCTCGCCATGGCCCTGCGCCCCCCAATTGGGGCGCCACAGGCCGTCGTCCAGCAGCGGCGCGGCCTCGGGGTTGGCGAGCTTCCAGGCGCGCACGGCGCGCAAACCTGCTTCGTGTCCCGCTCTGACGATTTCGGCGTATCGCCCGAAGGCGAGGATGGGCACGTCCGCGACCGCCGGCCTGACCATGATGTCCACCGTGCCGACTCTGCGTGCGGCGTTGGCGTAGTCCGTGACGAACGGCAGGTGCGACTGCATCTGCGCCATCGTCGGGCACGTCGGCCCGCCGCCCAGCCAGCTCGGCACGAAGACGTTTTTTAAAAAAATGCTCACCCCGGAGATGGCGTCGCCCCAGGGCTTCATCCGCGTCTCGGGTAAGCCCCGCCCGCTGACGTCGACGGCGATCACGACGCGCGCGCCCATCGCGCGCATCACGTCCGTCGGTAAGTTATTCACGTACCCGCCGTCCACTAACACGTGCATCTTTCCGTCAGAAGAGGAAGAGTTCGGACGTTGTCTTCTCGGTTTATTTATGCGAGTAGTCGTCTCGTTCTCGAGACTCTGCGCTCTTGAATCCGCCGTCTCGCACACGGGGGGCAAAAACCCGACGAGCGCCATCGAAGCTCGGACGTACCGCCAAATCGCGCCCGCGCGGTGCACGACGGGAACGCAGCTGATTAAATCCAGAGTAAGACAAAAGAACGGTAACCAGCAGTCCTCGATCTTCGCGCCTCGGAATAACGGTTCAAGAGCTTTATTCATGCGGAACCCGGAAAAGTACGACACCACGGGAAGGGTTAAGTCCAGTACCTGCTCCCACGCCGACGACATGTGCACGGCTAACCGTCGCGCGATGATGCGCGTTAAAAGCGCCGTCGGTTCCTTGGCGTAGACGCCCCCCACGAAGCTTCCCATGCTCGTGCCGCCCAGCATATCAACAGGGACACCCTCTTCCTCCAGCGCCATCAAAACGCCGACGTGCGCGAACCCGCGCGCGCCGCCGCCTGCTAAAACCAAACCCACCGAGTGCCGCCGAAGCGAGCGGGCTAACCGCGACGCGTGCGCGGGCGCCAGGCCGTGCGCGGGCGCTCGCGCGAGGTGGTGGTGGCGGTGCACGGAGAACGCCTCCAGCCACGCGCGCGTGCCCGTGGGCGCGAGCTCCGCGCTGGCGTGCAGCAGCACCAGCTCGCGCTGCGCCAGGCCCACCTCTGGTTCCTCGCCGTGCGCCTGGAAACCCCATCTTAACAAACGCGCTTGCAGATTGCGGCCCTCCTCTTTCGTCGGCGCCAGATCCTCCGCGGACGCCACGAGCAGAATCGTGTCGGCGTGCCGCGCGCACTGCGCGCACCACGGCGACGGGAACGGGTCGGCTTTGAGTAAAACCACGTCGTTCGCCGCTTCTAACTGCGCGAGCCAGTGCGCGGTGGCTTCGTTCGCGAGAGGGCCGACACCCGCCTGGCCCACCTCCGCGAGCCGAGCCGCGCTGTCGGCGACGCGCGCCGCGCAGCTCTTTCGCAACGCCGCCAAAGTGGCGGCGCAAAACTCGTCCAGCGCCAGCGCGGCGCCCTCCGAGACGGGCACGACCGCGACGGCGCGCGGCGTTCGGGGCGAGTGCGCGTTGAGGTCGAACGACCCGAGGACGTTCGCAGACCTCGCGAATCTAGTGGACGCCGAACCGCTCTTGGCGACCCCAGGCTGGTCGTCCTCGTTCGCGTCTCTTCCTACGCCAACCGGGTGGCTCAGCGCCGTCGTGGACGACAAACGACGGCTCTCCCCCGCGCGCGCGCCCATGCGCCAGGCTAAACTTGCGAACGCGCGCGGCGCGGATGTCGCCAACGATTCGAGCGAAGACGCGGGGATCCAGAGGAGCTGAGACTCGCGCACGGCGCGCGCGCGCCGCAGGCTCCGTTCCGAGAACGTCGTCGAAACGGAGCCTTCCGCGCGGAGTTTTGGAGAGACGTGGTTCGCGTTTTTCCACGACGCGTCTCTAAGAATCGCCTCCTCGCCGACGGCGTCGCCCGGCCCTAAAAACCGCGGCGATGACGCTCCGGCGGCGCCGTCCGCGGAGAGCTTCGCGAACGCGTCGTCGAAGTCGTTTACTCTACCGCGGGTAGTGTTCCGCGGGTGATCCGCGCTTCCGACGTACGCGTCGAATTCGCCGTTTACTCGGGACCGGGACCGGGACCGGGAATGCGGTGAAAAAACCTCCTCGTCCTCGGCGGCGAGGCGAACGCACCCGGTGACCACCACGTACACGCCCTCGGGGTGCGCGCCGGAGTGCGACAAAAGCGACGCGTCCGCGCTTACTCCGCGGCTCTCGGCGGAGAAGACCCCTCCGGCGGAGCGCGCCGCGTCGTCGCGGCGGCGCGCCGCCGCTCGCGCGGAGTGCAGCCGGTCGGCGAGCGTCTGCCCCGCGCCGAGCGGGATCCAGCGCGCGCCGCATCTGTCCCACGCGCGCGCGGGGAGGGACGGGCGAAGACGCCGCGCGATGCGCGTCGCGACGCGCGCGTACGTGGACGGGTACGTGCGCACTAAGCGGGCCACCGCGCTGTGCGGCAGAGCCGCCACGACGGCGCCGTCCGCGCCCGCTCTGAGCGTCACGGCGGCTCTCTGCCCCGTGAGCAGCAGAAACTCACCCACGCACGACCCCGCGCGAGCCACGAAGGCTGGCGGATGCGAAGGCGGAAGATGTGGGTGGGACCCTCCCGCGCCGTCAGGAACGACGCTCCGGTTCCCAAAGCCGCCGTCGCGCGCGCCGGAGGCGCGGGAGGGGTCGCCGCGAGAGCCAATGTCGCCGCGCGAACGGCTCGAGAAGGCGTTCGAGCCTTGGCGCGAGTCGGAACCGACGGAGTCGCCGAAAAACGTGTTCGTCCCGTCCAAACCGCCGTCGGTCGCGTCCGACGGAGTCGGCACGTACCCCTCCAGCGACCCGCGCTCGACCAGCAGCGCCGCCGCCGCCGCGCTCCGGAAGCGGATCGCCTCGCCCGGCGCGAGCTCCATCGCCTCCAGCTCGACAGGCGCGCCGCCGCGAGCGCTGTTCGCGGCGCTCGCCGAACCGCCGCGGCTCGACGGTTTTTCGAATCCGCGCGCGCCGCCGCCGCGCACTTCGACGCCCGACCCCGCGCGTGAACGCCGTCCCTCGAAGAAACCGTGTCTCGGGCCGTGCTGACTTCCGCCGGGCGTCGACGGACCCGGCCCCGGCCCCGCCCCCGCGCGACTTCCGGTCTGGTTAAAAAAATAACCAGACCCGCGGCTGCTGGCGGCGTCTTCGTCCCCGGAACGCGACCCGTCGCTGTCGCCGTCGCGGAGCGCGTGCGCCTCCGGCGCGCGGCGCGGCGCGTACCCTCGGCGCTCGAGGAGAGCCTCGAGCGCGCCGCGGTCCACTGCGCGCGCCGCCTCGGCGCCAAGCAGCCGCGCGAGCGCCAGCGTCGCGCCCGCGCGGCTCTCGGAGACAGAGGTGGGCGCGGGGTCCACCCACAGCGCGCCGAGCTCGCCCGGCGCGCGCAGGTAGTGGCACAGCGCGTGGTAGCCCCCGCAGAGGCGCATGGCGGGCGCCTGAATGCCCAGCTGGAACCCGGCGGCGCGGTGGAACGCGCGTAGGGGCACGGCGGCGATCACGCACCCGCCCTCCGCCCCCCGCGCGCGCAGACGAGGCAGACCCCCCGGCCCGCCGCTGAAGTCCGCCGCGGCGAACGCGGACGGCGGAGGGGCGAAACCCGCGTGTCCAAACCCGCTCCCTCCGCCGCTGCGGCTCGCCGCGCGTCCGACGCGCCCGGGCGTTCCCGGGCGACTCACCGAGTCGCGCGCGCTCACGAGGTGCTCGAGCCGCCGAGCCTCGCCCTCCGCCAGCCGCTCCAACGCGGAGCGCGTCGGCGTCGCGGGGGAGCTGCGCGGCGCGCGCGCGTCGCTTCCGGCGGCGTCGTCACTCCCCGCGGAAGCGGAGGCGTCCGCCAGGTCGGACGCGCCGTCCGCGGAAGGGGCCGGGGAAACGGAAGCGGCGAGGGCCGCGTCCGCGTCTCGCGCGGCGGCGGCCACCGCGGCGAGCGCCGCGACGCCGAGCGGTGACGGGTTCCGAGTCTCTCCCGCGGCGGCGACTTGGTCGTGCCCGGAGCGACTCGAGGTGGACGTGCGCACGCGCAAGCCGGGAGAAGAGGTCTTCGCCGGGGACGACGCCTTCTCAGGCGGCGGTATCGGCGCGGTATCGGCGGCATCGGTATCGCGCGGATCCCGGTCCCGGTCCCGCGTGGACGGCGCGTGCGCCGGCGAGATTCTCGCCGCGGGGTACTCGCCCTCGCTCTTGTCGTCTCCCTCGTCGCCCCGTCGCTTCTCCGCCGCCTCGGCGAGCGCGGCGCCGAGGCGCTTGATTCCCGCGGGGGACGCAGCGGCGGACCCTTTCACGACGGGCCGGAACGAGTCGAGCACAGCCTCGTTGGCGAGCTCGTTCGCCGCCTCGGCGGCGGCTTTGCTCGCCGCCGCGGCAGCCTCCGCGGCGGCGCTGACGAGCTGGTCGTCCCCAAACGGGTTCAGGCTCGGGTCCGCCTCGCGCCCGCCGCGTCCGGCGCCGCCCGCCGCGCTCCCCGCCCTCCGCGGCGACTCCGGGTGCGTCAACGACCCCGCGGTTCCCCCCGGAGCGCCTCCCGTGTGCACCGCGACGTGTGCGTGCTCGCTCCCCTCCAGCACATCCAAAAGCGAGTTCAGCGCCACGCCGCGGTCGCGGATCACCGTCGCGCCGCCCCCCTCGAAGAACGAGGACGAAAACGCGTCCGCGCCGTCGAGCGTCCCGACGAACTCGCCCACGGCGACGGCGCCGGAGACGAGCACCGCGAGCTCATCGTCCCGGACGCGTCCCCGGAACACGTCCTCGCCGGCGGCGATGTGCACCTCGCGCATGTGCTCCAACGCGAGCTTCGCGATCACGTCGGGCGCGAGACACCGGCACACGTCGCACGACGCCAGCGCCGCGCGCGCCGACGCGAAGCCGTCCGAGGGCCGCGCGTCCGGCGGGTCATCGAACGCGCCGTCGTCCATGAACCGCTCGCCCTCGTCCATGAACCCGAAGTACCCGGAGGAGTCGGGGTTCTTGTTTTTGTTTTTGGTTTTGCTCTGCACTCCACGCACAGAGCCGTCGGAGCCGAAACCGGCTCCCCCGAGCCCGTCGTGCGGCGCGCCGAGAAAGCCGTCGCCCGCCGCCGGACGGTCGCGCGACGTTTTGTTCGCTCGACGGCCGGCGCCGCCTCCGGGCGAAAACACGTCGCTGTTCAGCCTCCACTCGCGCCATCGCCTGACCGCCTGGCGCAGCCGTCTAGGGTGATGCGGCAGGTCGAAGATCTGCAGCGTCGCGCGCTGGAACGTCTTCATCTTCCCGTCGTCCAGGAGCTTGATGTCGCTCACGCGTCGGCGCGCGCCCCGGACCCATCGCCACGCCGACCCCGCCGCGATCTGGAGCCCGGCGGCGGCGGCGAACGCCATCAGGAGCAGAGCCGTCGCGGCGAGACCCGCGTCCGTGCCGTACGCGCCCACGAGCATCGCGGAAACCAGCACGGTACCCCGCAGGGAGGGGAGCCAGGGCACAGCCCCGGCGAACATGGTCCCCGAATCTCTCCGACCGGCGCGGGGTCTTTTCCAGTCGTTAACAACACGCGCGCGTCTGTTTTCCTAAAGCGCGCGGGTCGCCGAACGCGACGCGTCCTCACCCGCGCGGGGGGTCACGAGGCGCTCTTTCGCCGCGGACGCGTCGTCGCGCGGACCCGCGCGCTCGCGGCCGGACGTAGGTGAGCGCCCAAGCGCGGCACTCGCGCCCGAGGATCTGAAAAGCGCGTCGCGCATCCGAGTCACGTCACCCGAAATTAAAAACGACTCGGCGCGCATCGTCCGCCTTTTGTCACGCGAGCCCCGCCCGTCGTCGCCAGTCGAGCGCGCGCAGGCATGCTTCGCGGTCTCCTGTCGCGACACATCCTTCGCGCCCACACACCCCGGTCCCGCCTGCACGCGCGGTTCGCCTCGTCCGGCCGCGTCGCCCCCGCCACCGCGAGCCAAGCCCGCGGACCCATCTCGCGAAGACCCCCGACGCGCTGGGTGCCGTCGCTCGAGCGGATCTTCTCCTCCCCAGCCAACGCCCAACCCGCGGCGTTCCCCGCGTGCGGGCGACCGACCACGCCGCGCGCCGCGTCCTCCGAAGACACCGACATGGCCGCGCTCCCCAAGGGCGAAGGCGCGGAGGCGCTCGCCGCGCAGTCCTGCGCGGACCTGGGCGCCTGCTCGAGGTGCGCGGCGCGAGACGATGCGAAGGGCGCCTAACAACGCCACGACCGCCGCGCGCGACGCGCGAATCTCGTTCACGAAACGAAACACCGCGCGCTTTTTTTTTTTTTTTTTTTT
>ENA-OUOG01002266-OUOG01002266.1-marine-metagenome-genome-assembly--contig:-NODE-2266-length-20324-cov-4.054872_pt1 | contig 20324 bp, 24 predicted proteins | sample MGYA00248635_ERZ508505 | MGnify/ENA primary metagenome ERZ508505 (study PRJEB26176, sample SAMN06267871) | marine metagenome | isolation source: Saanich Inlet, British Columbia, Canada | place: Pacific...
GCTTTAGTATTAACTAAAACGTTTTTTGGAATGGTTTTTTGTTTGTAGCGAGAACGAGAATTGAAATCGTGACCTCCGGGTTATGAATCCGACGCTCTAACCAACTGAGCTACCTCGCCATTTATGCGGCTGCAAATATAAAAACAAATTCTTCTACGGCAAACATTACTTTCTAAAAAAATAAATTTAGTTTAATGTTTTAATCTCCACTAATATTATATATATTGAGCAAATAATTATTTATTTATGGACGACAAAGTTAAGTACGAATTAGAATTTCCAATACACGCATCACCAGCTATGTTATACACACATATATCTACACCATCTGGTTTATCAGAGTGGTACGCAGATAATGTTAATAGTAGAGGAGAGTTGTTTACTTTTATTTGGGATGGTAGCGAAGAGCAAGCCAAATTACTAAATAAAAAAAGTAATGAGCGTGTTAAATTTCGTTGGTTAGAGCATGAAGAAGAAGGACTATCTTGTTACTTCGAAATTCGAATACAAGTCGATGAAATTACTAAAGATGTATCTTTAATGGTTACAGATTTTGCAGATGAAGATGAAGTGGAAGAATCTAAAATGCTTTGGGAAAACATGATAGGAAGTCTTAAACAAGTTTTAGGATCAGCTTAAAAATTTATCACATACAAATAGTATCTTTATCCCGAATTTATTCGGGATTTTTTTATGGTAAATTTTAATGGCAAATTAGTTAATAATTCAGAAGCTAACATATCAATTACAAATAGAGGTTACAAATACGGTGATGCACTATTTGAAACTATTAGAGTAGTAGGTGGAAAAGCTTTATTTCTAGAAGATCACTATTTTAGACTTATGGCATCTATGCGTATTATGCGAATGGATATCCCTATGAATTATACGATGGAGTTTTTTGATGAAGAAATTATTAAAACAGTCGAAGCTAATAATTTTAAAGGTAACTCTGCTAGAGTAAGATTAAATGTAGACAGAGGAGAAGGCGGAAAATATATGCCTGATAAAAATGCAAATATCAATTTTAATATTGTTGCAGAAGATTTAGAAAGCCCTTTTTATTTATCAAATGCTTTCGAGGATTACATTGTAGATTTATATAAGGATTTTTATGTAGCTCCAGGATTACTCTCTAGTTTAAAATCAAATAATAAAGCCATACAAGTCATTGGTAGTGTTTATGCCGAAGAAAATGGATGGAAAAACTGCTTGGTATTGAATACGAACAAAAGTATTATAGAGGCTTTAAACGGGAATTTGTTTTTGGTTAAAGGTAATAGTATTAAAACACCGCCGCTAGAAGATGGTTGTCATAATGGTGTAATGCGAAAACAAATTTTGGGTCTACTACAAAATAATCCTAATTATAATATTGAAGAAGCATCTATATCTCCCTTTGAACTCCAAAAAGCAGACGAATTATTTATTACAAATACAATTGTAGGTATACAGTCTATTGGTCAATATCGTAAAAAGAAATATAATAATACAGCAGCAGAAGATATTTTAAAAAATCTAAATGTAAAGTTAAGATTGGGTTAGTTATAACTTGGGTTTTCTGGTGCATTAGACCAAATAGAATATTTACCTCCCATTTCTAACATTTTTTCTTTCCAGTATTCTTCACAGCATTTAGAAATCAGTTGGTTTTTATATGTGTTTTTTGAAACTACCCATGCTTGTGAAGCTAACTCATCATTAAGTTGTTTTTCTTCCCAACCTGAATATCCAAGGAAAAATTTAATATCCTCACAAGATATTTTTTTGTTATTTATCAGTTTTAGTACCGTGCTAAAATCACCACCCCAAAAAATACCTTGAGAAATTTCGATACTATTAGGAATTAAATCTGGAGATTTATGGATAAAATAAAGATTATCCTGTTCTACAGGACCACCGTTATAAATTGGGAATTCTGATTCTGTACCTTCAATAAGGTCTTTGAGATAGTAATCCAGTTTTTTATTTAATATAAAACCAACAGAACCTAAGTAGTTATGGTCAGCCAAAAGTACAACAGCTCTATTAAAAGATAAATCTCCAATAATAGATGGCTCGGCAATTAATAAACTTCCTTTTTCTGGTTTTTTCACGATAGGTGTAGGATTGTAACTACTTAAAAGTAATAATAATTTTGAGACAAGCAATTTTTTTGACTGTCAATTTTATATCATAAAAAAAGCCTGCTAAACTAGCAGGCTTTAATATCGTAAACAAATTAGGCTTAGTTTACAGCATCGCTTAAGTCAGAACCTGCCTTAAACTTTACTACATTTTTAGCTTTAATTTTGATTGTTTTTCCAGTTTGTGGATTTCTTCCGTCTCTAGCAGCTCTTCTTGAAACTGACCAAGAACCAAATCCAACTAAAGAAACACGGTTACCTTTTTGTAACGCACCTTCGATGTCGATTAATAAACCGTCTAATGCTTTCTTAGCTGCAGCTTTAGTAATACCTGCATTTTCAGCCATGCTGTTGATTAAATCTGTTTTGTTCATAAAATGTTAAATTTAAATTATTAAATGTTTGGTTTTCAACATAAATGTTAAAATCTATAACAAATTTATACGTATAATCCATTAATGCAAGGAAAACCCCAGTAATTACGGGCTTTTGTTAATAACTTGGTGCATTTGTTAATAAAGCTGTACCTTTCATCTGTATTTTCGATAGCCTAATGTTAATAGGGGTTTAGAGCATTTTTGAATTTTTATGAAATTCAAAACCATTTAAAAGTGATTTTGAATCCATTTTTCTCTTATTTGGAAGTTGTAATTCTTCAATATTAATATATCCGTTTTTACAAGCCACTTTTATTTCATTATCTGTAATTTTAACTGTACCATTTTCAAGATTATGCAATTCTTTAACCTTAGCAACATTATATAGTTTTACAGGCATTATTTCTTCAGACTTGTTATCTAAATAACACCAAGCGGTCGGAAACGGATTTAGCCCTCTTATTTTATTATAAATTGTATCTAAATCCTCGTTCCAATCAACTTTACAATTGTCACGATTTAATTTATATGCCGTTTTTAAATTTTTATGTTTTGGTTGTATTGTGGTCTTAACATTATCATTTTCGATTAATTCTACAGTTTCTATAACCAAATCACTTCCTAAGTGCATTAACTTATCATGAAGTTGGCCAACTGTTTCACTTTTAGATATTGTCGTTTCCGCTTTTAGAATGATAGCTCCTGTATCAATTTTTTCATCAATAAAAAAAGTTGTCACTCCAGTTTTTTCTTCACCATTAATAATTGCCCAGTGTATTGGTGCAGCACCTCTGTAATTAGGTAGCAATGATGCATGTAAATTAAAAGTACCAAACTCGGGCATTTGCCAAACAACTGGCGGTAACATTCTAAAAGCAACCACTATTTGAAGATTTGCATGTAAAGATTTTAATTCTTGAATAAATTCTTCAGATTTTAAATTTGTAGGTTGTAAAACCTTTAGTCCTTTTGCAACGGCAAATTCTTTTACTGCCGAAGCTTTTAATTGTCGTCCTCGTCCTGCAGGTCTGTCAGGTGCTGTAATGACCCCTATAACATTATAATTATGTTCTAACAGACTTTTTAGAGTAGATACGGCAAAATCTGGCGTACCCATAAAAATTATTCTTAAATCTCTTTTTTTACTCATTTGAGTTTATAGGTATTTGTTGGAGTTATACTAATCTTTTCATTTTCAATAAGAATACTAAGTGCTTCTAATAATTCTGCCTTACTACAATGTAACTTATTTAATAGTGCTCTAGAGGATTGGTCTTGATTCTTAAGCGCTTCTAATATTTGATGAATTATTGTATTTGACGATGATTTATTGATAGAATGTTTATCGATACAAACAGAGCATTTTCCGCAATTTTCATCGCATCTTTCATCAAAGTATGCTAAAAGTTGAATACTTCTGCAAGTCGATGTATTGTTCGTGTAATTAACAACACTTTTAATTTGTTCTTTTTTTAATTTTTGCTGTTGTTCTATTATAGGTATAATTGGATTGATGGTTTTTTCGTCTTCTCTAGGTTTTATAAACGTTATTTCAGAATCGGTATTTGCAATGTTTAAATCTATGATGTTATGATGCTCTAAATCTTTCAAGATTTCTAATAGATTTGGTATTGTATTTTCTGCCTTAGTTGCTACTAATTCTAAATTTATTTTTGTTGGATAATCTAGAATTCCTCCATAAGTTCTCAATAAGGCTTTTATTGTTTTATTCTGAGAGGCATTGGTTTCAAGGTATTTAAAAATTGCTGAATTACTAACCTTAAATTGTACAGTTGTTTTATAATTAAACCTTTGGTCTAAGCTTATAATACTATTACTGTCTAATAGTTTTAAGGCGTTAAAAGTTAAAGTATTGTTGAGTTGATAAATATTGCAAAATGTTTTAAAATTAAATTGGTACAGTGTATTTTGACCTTCCCCATAGGATACCTGAAAGTAGTTACATAGCTTTTTGTATACATATTTAATGGCTTCTACTGAAGGTAACATACTGAGAAATTGCCCTTTTAATCGGTCTTCATCTATGTTTTTTTTAAGAATAACTGCTATTGCATTTTTACCATCTCTTCCAGCACGACCAGCTTCTTGGTAGTAGCTTTCAAGACTCTCAGGTAAATTATAATGAATGATACTTTTTACATCTGCTTTATCAATTCCCATACCAAAAGCTGTTGTGGCTATCATTATAGGTTTTTGATTGTTAGTCCACAGTTGTAAGCGTTCTTTTTTCTGAATATTAGTTAGTCCGCCATGGTAAAAGGTAACTTCAAAACCTTGAGAATTTAAATAATCTGAAATTGTTACAGTTGCTTTTCTACTGCGGACATATATAATTGATGGACCTTTATGTTGATTTAAAATATATTGTAAATGATAGTTTTTATCTTCAGTATTAATGACGTGATAGCTAATATTTGTTCTCTTAAAAGAGGCTTTAAAAACTTTAGAATCAATAAAGTCTAATGATGTAATAATATCTTCGACCACTCTTGATTTTGCAGTTGCAGTCAATGCAATACAATTAATAGTTGGTTGCAGCTCCCTTAGTGTAGCTATCGATTTATAAGCGGGTCTAAAGTCATTACCCCATTGGCTTATACAATGAGCCTCATCTACAGTTATGAGATTCACATTCATTCTTTGAATGCGCTCTTGTACTAAAGTTTGTTGTAAACGCTCTGGCGACAAATACAAAAATTTATAATTTCCATAAATGCAATTATCCAAATTGGTATCCAACTCATTGTAAGACATTCCAGAAGTAATAGCCATAGCTTTTATCCCTTTTGATTTTAAGGTGTTAACTTGGTCTTGCATTAAAGCAACCAGCGGAGAAATAACAATACAAATGCCCGGTTTTATAAGTGCTGGAATTTGAAAACAAATAGATTTACCACCACCTGTTGGTAAAAGTGCAAAAGTGTCGTTATTATTAAGTACTGAGGTTATTATATCTTCCTGTAATGGTCTGAAAGACGTGTGGTTCCAATAACGCTCTAATACTTCTATTGGGTGCATATTATAGACTTAAGTTCTCTAAGATAAAGTTTATACGTTCTTTAACTGTTCCAAAAGGCACTGTTTTTAAATTATAATCCAAATTTTGGTAGGTTTCAATTAAGTGTTTATTAATTGTTTTTGATTGTTCAAAATTCTCATAGCGCTCGGCATCAGAAACAAAAATAGTTTCCCATGGTGGAAGAATAAATACAGCATCATAGGTGTGTTTTTTACAAGCCGCTAAAAAATGCTCAGGATAATTATCACCTATAAAATCCATATACGCCAAAACATCTGGTATGCCTCTATCCAAAAACACCAGTTTCCTCTCTTCATGAGATGCAGCATTAAATTGTTGCACCCGTCCTTCTAATAATTTTTCACTAAAAAGAAGTGGTTCTGCAAGAAACAACTGCTCTATACCATCCTCACGCGCTTGCAAGGTTACCTGCCTTGATATTTCTTCATAGCACAAATAATCTAAAGCCTCGAGGCCTTTAATAATGGATGTCTTTCCTGTACCCGGACCACCGGTAATAGCAATTTTTTTTGGATTCAAATTAACCTGAATTATATTGCAAAATTCGGAATTAATATTTAATTAAAAACTATAAACTTAAATGTATCTTTGTAATTCAAAATTAGTCTATGAGTACAGCAGATAAATCCGAAGCATTTTATAAAAAACTGAAGTTACAATTACAAGATACAACATTGTGGCCTTCAGAATACTTATATAAATTTATTGTAGCGACTGATACTGTAAAAATTAAAAAATTAAGTAATTTATTTAATAACCAAGGTGCAGTCATTACTACAAAAGCATCCAGAAATGGAAAGTACACCAGTGTATCCATAAATTTAAAGATGAAAAACCCTGATGCTGTTATTGAAAAATATAAAGAAGTTGCAGAAAAAATAGAGGATGTTATTTCTTTATAATGTTGGTATTGCTATCTAATTTTTTGTACTTTGCGGCAAAACCCGAAACTACAGGTTTACATATTATTTACTACACATTTTTACAATTTTGATAGACGATTTAGAATACAACACAGAGCGTGAACATTTGATTATTCCAGAATATGGACGTCATTTACAGAAAATGATTAATCATGCAAAGTCACGCGAAACTAAAGAAGAACGCAATAAACTAGCAAAAGCTATAATTTCAGTAATGGGTAATTTGCAACCCCATCTGAGAGATGTTCCAGATTTCCAGCATAAGCTATGGGATCAGCTTTTTATTATGGCAGATTTTGATATCGATGTAGATTCGCCATTTGACAAACCAGATAGGGAAGTGATACAGGCACGTCCGGAGCCACTCAAATACCCACAGAATTTCCCAAAATACAGGTTCTACGGAAACAATATTAAAACAATGATTGATGTAGCGATTACATGGGAAGAAGGTGAAATGAAAGAAGCCCTGACGTATACCATTGCTAATCACATGAAAAAGTGTTTCTTAAATTGGAATAAAGATACGGTTGAAGATGCAGTTATTTATGATCATTTGTTTGAGCTTTCTAACGGGAAATTAAATCTTAAAAATAGTGACGAAGAACTAACAGATTCTAGTAGCTTGTTAAGAACAAAGTCCAAATACGGAAATAAAAGTACGACTAAGAAAAATTCAAATACAAAAAAGAAATATTCCAACAATAGAAAACGTTACTAAAACGTATGGGAACATTTAAAATAGAAGGCGGTCACCAACTCAAGGGAGCTATAACGCCACAAGGTGCAAAAAATGAAGCGCTACAAATATTATGTGCAGTACTTCTAACACCAGAGAAAATTACAATTGATAATATACCAGATATTGTAGATGTCAATAAATTAATAAAGCTATTGCAAAATCTAGGTGTTGAAGTTGAAAAACTTGGACCAAATAGCTATTCATTCAAGGCAGAAAATGTCAATTTAGACTATCTAGAATCAGAAGCATTTAAAATTGAAGGTAGAGGACTAAGAGGTTCTATAATGATCGTAGGGCCGCTATTGGCTCGTTTTGGAAAAGGATATATTCCTAAGCCAGGGGGAGATAAAATAGGTCGTCGTCGTCTAGATACGCACTTCGAAGGTTTTATTAATCTAGGAGCCAAATTTAGATACAATAGAGAAGATTATTTCTATGGTGTAGAGGCTAAAGAGTTAAAGGGAACTTATATGCTTTTAGATGAGGCATCTGTTACAGGAACTGCCAACATTGTAATGGCCGCTGTTCTTGCAAAGGGAGAAACTACTATTTATAATGCGGCATGTGAACCCTATTTACAGCAATTATGTAAAATGCTCAATAGAATGGGGGCAAAAATAACTGGTGTAGGTTCTAATATGTTAAAAATTGAAGGTGTAGAAAGTTTAGGAGGGACATCGCATAGAATGTTACCTGACATGATTGAAATTGGTAGTTGGATTGGTTTGGCAGCAATGACTAAAAGTGAATTGACTATTAAAAATGTGAGTTGGGATGATTTGGGTGTTATACCGAGTGTATTCAGGAAAATAGGAATTACAGTTGAGCGTCAAGGAGATGATATACATATTCCTGCACATACGGATGGTTATGAAATTCAAAATTACATAGATGGTTCTATTTTAACCATTGCAGATGCACCGTGGCCTGGGTTTACCCCAGATTTATTGAGTATTATTCTAACCGTACTTATACAGGCTAGAGGTGAAGCTGTTGTACATCAAAAAATGTTTGAAAGCCGTTTATTCTTTGTAGATAAACTCATAGATATGGGTGCAAAGATTATTCTTTGTGATCCGCACAGGGCTACAATAATTGGTCATGATTTTAAGTCACAATTAAAAGCCACTACGATGACCTCTCCAGATATTAGAGCAGGTGTGTCTTTGTTAATCGCTGCGTTATCTGCTAAAGGAACCTCTACTATTCATAATATTGAGCAGATAGATCGAGGCTATGAAAATATAGATACTAGACTTAGAGCTATAGGTGCAAAGATTGAGCGTTTAGAAGGTAATTAGACAATAAACTTAAACTTTATTTATGAAAAAAGCTCTGAAATTCAGAGCTTTTTAAATTGTTTTTGAAATGGTTATTCCGTTTAAGACACTCCTGCCTTATAAAGGCAACGTTAAATTTTTTATTTTATTGTGTAGAATTTATTTTTTTTAATTTTTAATTAAAAAATAAAAAAATGAATCACCTAGCTAACGGCCGCTTTATAGGTTTCTAAGCAGCGCTCTCGAGCTTCTTTATGATCTACCATTTTTTTTGGATAATTTTCAGTTCCATACTCCTTAATCCATTTCTTGATATAATTTTTCTCTTTATCAAATTTATCAATTTGGGTTGTGGGATTAAAGATTCTAAAATAAGGAGCGGCATCAACACCCGAGCCAGCTACCCATTGCCAGTTGCCAACATTACTAGCCATCTCATAGTCATGGAGTTTCTCAGCAAAATAAGCTTCACCCCAACGCCAATCTATCAATAAGTGTTTGCATAAAAAACTACCGACTAACATGCGTACACGATTGTGCATAAAGCCTGTTTCGTTTAACTGTCTCATACCTGCGTCTACTAAAGGATATCCCGTTTTGCCTTCGCACCAAGTTTTAAATTCGTCTTCATTATTACGCCACTCTATACGGTCGTATTTAGATTTGAATGATTGGTCTTTTGTATGTGGAAAATGCCAGAGAATTTGCATAAAAAATTCACGCCAAATTAATTCTTTCATGAATGTTATATTTTCTTCGGCCATTGCTATTTTTATCATTTTGCGCACACTAACAGTACCGAATCTTAAATGTGGTCCAAGACGTGATGTATTATCTTTCGCAGGGAAGTTTCTGGTAGCTTCGTACTCTTGTATGAGTGTAGGTGTGACCTCGTAAAGTTTGATGTCTTGTAACGATTTTTGAAAACCAATATCAGATAGACTTAAATTTGGCAGTCTTGTATGCTCTACCAAATTATCTAAATAAGAAAGGGTGTCATAAATTTCTAAATCATTATCGTTAAAATTATCTAACCATGTTCGCGAATATGGAGTGTAGACCACATATGGATTGCCATCTTTTTTTACAACTTCGTCTTTTTCAAAAATAACCTGGTCTTTAAAAGTTTTAAAAACTATAGCGTTAGTGCTTAAAAAGTCCTCAATCTCGCCATCACGTTTTGTTGCATAAGGTTCATAGTCACAATTGGTAAAAACAGTACTTATATCGTAGTCTTTTACAAGCTGCTTGTATATGTCTAAAGGTTTGCCGTGATAAATAGCGATACTACTGTTATATTCATCTTGAAGTGTTTGACGCATTGTTTGTAGAGTCTCATGAATAAAAGTGACTCTTGCATCGTCTTTTGGTAGTTTGTCTAATATTTCGGAATCAAAAATAAATATAGGTAAAACCGGAAGGTCACTTTTTAAGGCTTCATAAAAACCGACGTTATCGTCCAGTCTTAAGTCACGTCTAAACCAGAATATATTGATTGGGCTGTCCATGTCTAATAAGTTCCAAAAAGTTGTTCTAGTTGTTCTTTTCTGTAATTAAAAATACTTTCGAGCTTTGGCTTTACCAAAAAAGGGTGCACCAATCGCCCCAAAAAACCTAAGGGTATTTTATAATCTATAATATCTTCCATTTCGACACCACCTTCGATTTCATGCACAAAATGTTTATGGTGCCATAATGCATATGGTCCGTAAAGTTGTATGTCTACAAAATATTTTTTGTCTTCGTATTGTGTTATTTCACTAACCCATTTGGTTTTCAAACCAGGTAATGGTGTTACTCGGTATTGTAATAATTGTCCTGCATACATAGGTCTATCTACGCCAGAAATTATTTGCATACCCATATCCTTAGGTGTTAATTTTTCCAGATTAGCAGGATTACAAAGAAATTCCCAAGCTTGGTCTAGTGATATTGGAAGTTTTTGTTTTTTATGTAAGGTATAGATTTTCATTTTTAGAGTTCACTTATTTCTAGCAATGTAGAAGTTAGTTATTTATAACAATATATGCATTAAGTGATGTTGCAATACATAACCAAATCAAATATGGTAAAAGTAAATATTTGGCGTACTTCAGTCTGTCGTTTCTAAACGTTATAAAAAAGTAAAAAATGACTAAGGTTAGCAATAGTATTACAATTAGACCTAAATGAGTCAAGTGCTGATTAAAGAAAACCCAATTCCAGCTAACGTTCAATACAACTTGAAACGCATATAGTACCAACAAAAATTTAGATGCCCTAGCATAAAATAGTTCTGCTAAATACCAAGAAAACGCTAACATAATTGTAGTCCAAGCAGCACCAAAAACCCATCCTGGTGGTGTCCAAGGTGCTTTGTTTAAATTAGTATACCAATCACCAGTTGAACCACCATCCATAAGCCAGCTGCCTATAGCTAAGCCACCAAAATTTACAACCAAAAAAAGTATAAAAAACTGAATTTTTTTCATCCTACTTAGAAGAAAGTGCTTCTATTTTCTCTAAAACGACTTGAGCTTCAGCAACTTTTTTATCACTTGCTGAACGGTTAGTAGTGGACAACTTGTACGACTCTTCTAAAAGCTTTTTGTATTCTTTTTGAAGTTTTTCTAACTCCGAAGTTTTTTTGAATAATCCGAACATAACTTTTATTTTAAATAAGACGTAATACGAGTGTTGATAGGTTTTGTGATAGAGTAGAAGTAGTCTAAAAATTGTCCTTCTTCATCTACCAAATACTTTTGAAAATTCCATTTAACAGAAGAGTTTTGTCTTCCGTTGATTGCTTTAGTCGTTAACCAAGCGTATAAAGGATGTTGTTGACTTCCTTTAACATCAACTTTTTCTGTAATAAGAAATGAAATACCATAATTGACTTCGCAAAACTCCTGGATTTCATCAGAATTTCCAGGTTCTTGTTTACCAAATTGGTTACAAGGCACTCCAATAACTACCAAACGGTCTTTGTAAGTGTCACTTAACTTTTGAAGTTCTCTATATTGTGGCGTAAAACCACATTTAGAAGCTACATTTACAAAGAGGATTTTTTTACCTCTGAATTCGGATAAATCAATCGGATGACCTTGTAAAGAATTGATAGCAATGTCATATAAAGATGTTCTTGCATTTTGTTTAATATCATCATTTATTGCTGTTAATGTGCCTACGAAGGCTTTTAATGGGTTCATAATTATATTTTAAAACTCGTTATACCACAGTCCATTTTAAAGATCTGACCAGATAATGATGCTGCTTTATCGGACAATAAAAATGTAGCCATATCTGCTACTTCTTGAGGTTGCAGGTATTTTTTAAGCGGATGGCGCTCTTTCATATTCTCAATCATACGGTCATTACGCAGTAATTTTGATGCTAGCTCTGTATCTGTAACAGTTGGTGCTATGGCGTTCACTCTTACCGTAGGGGCTAATTCTGCACCAAGTGACTTTGTTAAACCTTCTACCGCAGATTTTGATGCGGCAACTGAGGCGTGAAAAGGCATACCTAAATCTGAAGCTACTGTACTAAAAAAGACAATAGAAGGATTTTTTCCGTTTTTAAGAGCTGGCAAGTATGCTTGTACAGCTTTTACGGCTCCAATAACATTAATTTCAAAATCAGATTTAAAATCTTCTATACTTAACCTGTTTAGGGGTTTTAGATTAATACTACCCGGACAATAGACCAAACCATCTGCATCATCAATGGATGGTATATCATCACTGATGATGTCACAGTTATAGTGTGTTAAATTTGCATGTGTGCTTTGTGGTTCGGTTCTACTTATATTTATAACCTCATGATTCTCTAATAGGTTATTTACAATAGCACTACCGATACCTTTGCTACCTCCGATTACGATATATTTGCCCATCTTATGCTGCGGTTAAAGGACGCCCTTTAAGTCGCTTTTCTATTTTTTGTTTAATTACTGTAAGACGTTTCATTAACTCCATTAATTTGGCGTCTTTCTTTTGTTTGTAGACTTCATTAACAGCAAGAATGATATCTTTTGCTTCTCTTGCGGCTAAAATCCTGTCACTTGTGGTTTTGAATGAAAATTTCCTGTTTTCGAATTCAACTGCTCTTTTAATTGCATCCATAGTTTAACTGTTTATATAATTTTGAAGTTCATTAATCTTCTCTGGCGTGTTAAATACGCCTCCGTAATACGTTGTTACTGTTGATGAGGTATCATCTTTCACACCTCTTGATGACACACATAAATGTTTTGCATCAATAATAATTGCAACATCTTCTGTTCCTAAGACTGTTCTTAAATCATTCGCTATTTGTTGCGTTAAGCGTTCTTGTACTTGTGGGCGTTTAGCATAATATTGAACAATTCTATTCAGTTTTGACAACCCTATAACTTTACCTGATGATATGTAAGCCACATGAGCTTTTCCTATAATCGGCACAAAATGATGCTCACAATTAGAATAGAATGTAATATCCTTTTCAACCAGCATTTGGTTGTATTGATATTTGTTATCAAACAAAGCCACTTTTGGTTTGTTTTTTGGGTCTAGACCCGAAAATATTTCTTCGATGTACATTTTAGCGACTCTATCTGGTGTACCTTGCAAAGAATCATCTGTTAAGTCTAGGCCTAGAACATCCATAATTTCTGAGAATAAAATGGAGATACGCTCTTTTTTTTCTTTATCAGACATATCAAAGGCATTGGGCTTCATTGGTGTGTCTAAACTTGTAAATAAATGGTCGTCACCAATATCTTCAATACTGAAGTCATTTAAGGTATGACCATTTTTTTTTGTTAAAGTTTCTGTTTTCATAACATCTTTTTAATGTGCTGTCTTTAAGTACTCCAAGCTTAAATCAAAGCACGGTTTATCGTTTTGATATAGAGTTGTTTGATATCGATTTTTGCCTTGAGCATTTAAATCTACCTTCCTCAAAATTCCGTTTTTTACTATGTTTTGTTACTCTGCCCTTCACACGTTCTCTCCACATTCTGAAACTACTTGGTTTCATTTCACGTCGCATGAGATTTATTACTTCTTGTTCTTTTAAACCAAACTGAAATTTTATAGCGTCAAAAGTGGTTCGGTCTTCCCAAGCCATTTCTATGATGCGGTCTATTTCTCTTTCAGTGAATTCCATATTACATTGGCATGGAAAATTCCATGTCGTATTTCACCTTTTCGTCCAAAAGCTTGTCAAAAAACTTTTTATTTTCCTTGAATGTTTTGTTATCTCTAAAGTGAATATATTTTCCTTGAGCATGAATACTTGAACCATTTACTTTATATATTACCAATTGGTAATAAGGTATGATCCAAGTAAAATTTTTAAGTCCTTGGTTTATCATAATTAAAACACCTTTTGGTCTCAGCTCTATGTTACCATAGTTTACGTCAGACACAGTATTCATCATAGATTTCATATTAGGACTTACTTCGTCAATAATCATACGTTTAGAACCTATACCTTTCATTTTCAATTTCTGTACCAAAGAAAATTCACTGCCAACTAGGTCCGCAATTATTCGCTTGTGGTCTGAATTAAAATGTGTGGTGTTTAAAATCATAATTACTCAAATTTACTAAATGTTTAACTTATTAGATTTAAAGTTAAACAAAAATTAACAGAGAATTATGATTGTAAGAAATTAAATATTAAAACAGATGATTAATCCGATCTTAAAATGCGGTTTCTGTCCTGTAGTGTATGTCGTTTTAATATTCTAAAACTTTCACGAACAACCTCTGCATCTTTTTTCATGTTCCATAAGATGTCGCTAGCGCGTTTGCGATTTGCTTTAATGTTTACAATAGGTTTCGGATAGTCTTTACCTAATTCAAAATCGTAAAAGGCAGATTCCATTGACGTCATTAAGTAAGGCTCGTGAATAAAATGTGTTTCTAAATGTGCTAATTCTGGCACCCATTTTTTTATGAAGGTGGCATCTGGGTCATGTTTTATACTATTAGCTGTAGGATTGTATATTCGCAAAGTATTTATACCGGTTTCTCCAGCTGCCATTTGCAATTGTGGGAAATGAATACCTGGTTCGAAATCTAAAAACTGTTGTGACAAATGTGCAGATGCATCTTGCCAAGGCTGCCAAAGTAAGTGAGTAAAAAATGAAGCTAACATGGCACGCATTCTAAAATTTACGTACCCTGTTTCTATCAAACAACGCATACTTGCATCAACAAGCGGGAATCCTGTTTGACCTTCTCTCCATGCTTTTTGATACTTTTCTGAAATGCTCTTTTTGAGTTTATGAAAGCCTTTATTGACACTTGTGTTTTCCATGGTGTGCTCCATTTCAAATTTTTGAACAAAATGTGTTTGCCATCGTAGTCTCGATAAAAAACCACCAATGTGGCGTTTGTCTTTTGATTGTGATTTTACCAACTGTCCTTTTTTAAATACTTGCCTAATTGATAGATTTCCCCAGGCAATATAAGGTGATAGTCGGCTACAACTGCTGCGAGAAGCCTCGGGTTGAGATATGTGAAACATGTAACTTTTATGTCGACTATCAAAAAAGGTATTTGCGTATTTCCAGCCAATTGTACTACCGCCTTTTTGAAATGGTGCTTCTTTTGGCGTTTCTAAATTGGTAACAGAAAATACAGATTCTAGTTTTTCAATCTCTGAAAGCTTAATAAATTGATGTGATTTAGGTTGAAATACCTCTAAGTCTTTTTGCATGTACGTTTCAACACTTTCAAACCAATTATCTCTTGAAACTAAACCACGTTCAACACCATTGTTTTTGTTTTCAACCCAGTTTATTACGTTATTTCTGCAATAGCGTTTAAATTCTTTATCTCGATTGTAAGTCACTAAAATTCCTGTTTCGACATGAGAAAAAACGGTATCTATTTTATAAAACTCTTGTAAATTATTAAAGGCACCAATAATATCAGAATTAATCGCCAAGACCTTTGTATTTTGAGGTTTCAATTGTCGATTTAAATCCAGTATTGACTCTTTAATGAAGTTGAAATGGCGTTCACTATAATGACTGTCATTGAGTAAAATATTTTCAAAAGTATAGAGTAGAAGTGTTCGTTTTTTTGATTTTAGTGCATTAGAAATCGCTTCATTATCTTGAAGGCGAAGGTCACGTTTAAACCAAACCACATTAATATGCTCTTTTTCTTTATGCATTATCTAATTTCTTAAAAAATGCTTCTGCAGCATTAAAATGTCCTTCTAAAGTTTCTTTATTCATACGGTCTAGATTACCTAATAGCATGCCTAACCTTGGATTTCCCGAAAAGAAGTCACGATGTTTGTCCATAAATGTCCAGAACAAGCCATCCCAAGTTTCCTGCCAATCACCTTTACCATAATTACTCATTTTCTTGATGTAATTACTGCTGCTTATGTAAGGTTTTGTAGACATTAAACCACCATCAGCGAATAAACTCATACCATACACATTTGGTACCATTACCCAATCGTAGGCATCAATAAATAATTCCATGAACCATTGGTATACGTCGTCAGGGTCAAACTCGCAAAGCACCATGAAGTTTCCTATAATCATAAGACGTTCGATGTGGTGCGCATATGCTGTTTTGTTAACTTTCTTAATCACATCATCAACCGGTAGAATACCTGTTGTACCATCATAAAATGATTTTGGAATTTTTCTTTTAAAATTCCAAAAATTTTTGGTCCGTTCTTCTGTGCCTTTAACCTCATAAACACCACGAATAAACTCACGCCAGCCTAATATTTGACGCACAAAACCTTCAGTTGAATTTATAGGCACGTCATTTGAATTGGCATAAGAAATGGCTTTTTCAATGACATCCATTGGATTTAAAAGTCCGACATTGATTAATGGAGATAGTAAACTGTGGTTTAGGAAATGTTCTTCTTTGACAATAGCGTCTTCATATGCCCCAAACTCATGAAAACGATACTCAAAAAATTGTTTTAACCATGCTTCTGCCGAATCAAAATCAATAGGATAGACAACAAAATCATTTAAGTCACCATAATTATTTGCATAGTTCTCTCTTATGTAATCTTCAGATTCTTTTTGAGCCTCTGTTTTACATGGAAACTGGATATTTGGTGGTGTTTTATCTTTCGGGTATCTTTTTCTGTTTTCAGAATCGAATGTTAGTTTACCGCCTTCAGGTGAATCACCATTCATTAAAATATTTCGATTCTTACGTTCACGTTTGTAAAAAGACGTTTGGAAAAATTTCTTTTTTGTTGGTTTGAAAAATGATGATAAATCGACTTTTGTGTTTATAAACAAAGGGTTTTCAGACCATTTGATATCCAAGCCTTCTGCAGCGTTTTTTATGTGTTTTTCTAGCCAATTATCCGTAGGGTCTATGATATGAATGGTTTCTACGCCTTCGTCTTTAAGAAACGAGAGTAGTTTTCTAACATCACTTTTCTCATCTATAGCATCAATATATTTAACCGTTTTACCTTTTTCTTTCAGGTATTTCGCATAGGTTTTCATACTTGCACGATGAAATGCTAGTTTTTGTTTATGAAACTTATATTGGTTGAAAAACAAATATTCTTCGACCAACAGAACGTTATTTATTTCTTCCAAAACAGAGGTGTTTTTGAAGAGTTGATGCGGAAATATAATATGTGTTGCTTTCGTCATATTATTTTTAATGGTTTTAGTTTCTTAATTTGAGCTACTATTTTCTTCATATTTGTTATGAATTAAAATAATAGTTAGTCCAAACAAAACAGCAGCTATTATCAAAATAGTACTTACTAAGCCACTGACGCCAAAAGACATTCGTATCAAAATAGTTGATACCACAAATCCTGAATTTCTAATTATTTTGTGGAATTTATCTGTGTAGAAGAATGAAACTAGTAGTATTACAACATCGACTAAAATCAATACCGTAAAAAATTCATCAAAAAATAAGTTGTTTATAGTTTCAAAACCAGAAAGCGTATTTGATGCAGATGAAAGCCCATATGCCCAAGTCATAAAGGTAACTATGGCCATCGCGAAAAGTGTTGGTACTAAAACGACGGCGATAATCTTTTTACGTTCTATAAAGCTATCAATCTTGGATATAATTCTATCCTGATGTTTTATCTTAAGTTTTCCTTGTTTTTGAAATTGATAAATCAAATAAAACAATATTATTGAGGCTAAAATGTCATAAGTAAACTGTAAATCTCCTTTTATTTCGAACCAATTAGATGTTAATTTAATTCCTGATAAGTCTTTAAATAGCTTTCTAATAATAATTAGTGTTATTATTTCATATTGTTTAGTGATATAGGTTGTAAAGGATTTTGGCAGGTAATAGATAAGTAAATAAACTTCGTAAACAAGTATAAATGAAAATGGGGTATAGATTGCAGAAATAGGGTTTTTAAACAAATCTGACTCCGTATCTAAAACGATAACGCCAAATTTTGAAAGATATATTATAATGAGATGTATAAAAAAACCGAGAAGTGCAACATACAAGATTATTTTTTCAATCTTTTTTTTGGTGTCCTCTGACAGAAAAATCGAATACATTTTGTTTATTAAATTCATAACTTTAAGAAATTAGGCCTGATACTTTATGGTTTTTTAAAATAAGCTGGGTTGTAACCACAAGCGTCTAAATTTCGCATTGGTATCGTAACGTTCTGCCTGGAGGTCTACATTAAATTTTCGGTCTTTTGGGTCATTGCCAACACCTGCAACATACATCCAATTTCCAAAATTGCTATGTACATCAAAGTCCAGTAGGAGCGACTCAAAATAAGCGGCACCAATGCGCCAATCGAGTTTAAGCTCTTTAGCAAAATAAGAGGCCACATTTTGACGACCACGATTACTCATCCAGCCGGTTTCCTTTAGTTCAATCATATTTGCATTTACAAAATCAGACTGAGTTTCTCCATGTATCCATTTTTCAATTTGCTTTTTGTTGGTACTCCAATCGTATTCTTTTTTGAGAATTCCCTCTAATTTAAATATTTGGTTGCCATGTTTTAGAGAAACATATTTAAAATAGTCACGCCAAATCAACTCAAATATGAGCCAATACGTGGATTGATTTTTAACATGTTCTTTTTCGAATTTTTTGACTTGCCAGTAAATCGTTCTTGCAGAAATGCTGCCGTTTGCCAACCATGGCGAAAATTTTGAACTATAATCAACACCAACTAATCCGTTTCTGGTTTTTTTATAAAACCCCAGTTTTTTAGTGTTGAAAAAGTAATCGTTTAGACGCTCTAATCCTGATATCTCACCACCTTTAAACGGAAATGCAGAGTTAGGATGTGTTTCAAAGTCATCAAATCCCAATTCTTTTAAGGTTGGAATTTGTGTTTTGTTTTCAATTCGGTTTGATGTTGATAAGCTCTCTGTTACTGATTCTTCTCGAATATCGACATATTTTTCAAGTTTTTTTCGAAATACAGTAAAGACTTGGGGTAGATTATCAATCTCAAAATTAATATCATCTGGGTGATACAATAATTGATTGTAATACTTGTGGAATTTTACATCAGGAATTAAAGATTGCAAAGCTGTTTCAGTTGCCATTTCATCTTTGGTCCAATCGTTTTGAAGGTAAATGTCTGATACATTATTCGTCGAAACAATTTCCGAAATTATATCTTCTGGTGCGGCTTTATGGACTAATAAATCAATATTAAGTTTTTCGAGTTGAACTTTTAAATCGCTAATGGTTTCTAATAGAAATTTTGCTCTGAATTTTTCAGTAGTTTTAAATCCGTACTTGTTGTCTTTAAAATACTTTGGGTCAAAACAATATAAACCCACAACACGCTTTCCACTTTTTGTTGCCTCTGAAAGTACAGTGTTATCAATTGTTCTTAAGTCGTTTCTAAACCAAACTAAGCTTGTGTTGTTTTCTGTTTTTTGCATTTTTCACTACAATATTTTACATTTTCCCAGTCGTATTCCCATTTTTTTCGCCAAGTGAATGGACGGTTACAAGTCGGACACATTTTGGTTGGAAGATTTTGTTTTTTTATTCCTTTGGGCATTCTTATTTTTTTTTCAATCAATGCATTAATCATTCCTTTAAAAACAAATGCATGAAACGGTAATACAGAATACCAATACAGTCGTCCCCAAACGCCTTTTGGTCTAAAAACGGCGAGTTGGTATAGTTTGTTTTTTACTATTTTAAATTCTAACCAAGCTTCACCTGGGAGTTTCATCTCAGCAAAAAGCAATACTCTTTTTTCCTTTTTATCCGCAAATAAAACGCGCCAAAAGTCTAAAGGGTCACCAGCTTCTAGATAAGTGTCGTGAGTTCTTCCGCGTCTAAGTCCCACACCTCCAAAAAGCTTGTCCACATAACCTCTGATTTTCCAAAGAAGATTAAAACTATACCAACCATTTCGTCCACCAATACCCCAAATACGACTTAAGGTGTATGCTTCATCTTTAATGTCACGTGAGCGCACGTCTTTAAAACAACCATATTGCGGCAACTCTATATGTTTTGATAATTGATCTTTAAATAAACCACTACTAACCGCATCTTTCCAACTTGATACGACTTCGTTTTGTTGTATTTTTTGAAAAGCTAAATTGACAGCCGTTTTATAAGACATGGGTTTGATGTCGATATGAGAGTTGATGTCGCTAGACTTTCCTATAACTTCGACTTTCATGCTATCGACTAAAGCAGAAGCCAATTGGAAAGATGTCGAAGTCACAAAATATAACCAATAAGAGGATAGCTTAGGTGTTAAAACCGGTAGCGTTACAATATAGCGTTTTAGTTCTCTGACTTCGGCAAACTGAAGTAGCATTTCTTTATAATTTAATACTTCAGGTCCAAATATATCGTATGAG
>ENA-OUOG01002268-OUOG01002268.1-marine-metagenome-genome-assembly--contig:-NODE-2268-length-20308-cov-6.068706_pt1 | contig 20308 bp, 20 predicted proteins | sample MGYA00248635_ERZ508505 | MGnify/ENA primary metagenome ERZ508505 (study PRJEB26176, sample SAMN06267871) | marine metagenome | isolation source: Saanich Inlet, British Columbia, Canada | place: Pacific...
TGGTTAAACTGGTGCAGAGCAAGCCAACAGTCTATAAACTGGATGGAGCAACGGCGTTGCGTTTTAACAACTCGATGGCGCAGCCGGAGACCCGCTTCCAGACTTTGGAAGCGCTGTTGTCAATGTTAGAACCCAAGGCAGCCTAGCTAGATAGATAGCTGGATAGCTGGATAGAAAGCCAGGTAGAGAACTGACTAAACAGTTAGAGAGAAGCAACTAAGGAGTAGAGTGAGGATGAAGTTGAAGCAGGCCACTGCTGCGCTCTTAATGGGTCTGAGCCTGAGCACGGCAGCCGTGCAGGTGCAGGCCGAGGATGAAACTGTCCTGCCGCTAGCCCCTGAACTCAAAGAGCAGGAGAATCTCTACACAGTTGAGATGGTTCTGTTCAAACAGAAGATTCCCGCCTACACCGAAGAGAGCTGGCCAACTGATCTACCAGCGATTGACTTCACTAACGCTCGCCTGCCGATTCCCAACGATGGCATGCCGCTGAGTGCAAATGAGGAGCTCGAGAAGAGTGACTATGCGCTGACTGATGAGGCGGCTCGCCTGACAAGCCAGGGCTATGAAGTGCTCTACCACAACTCTTGGCTAGAACAGTTCAACCCCAATACAGAGACCACACTGATGCTGGTCGATCCCTTTGGTGCATTCGAAGGAACTGTACGCATCGAACGTCTGCGCTACCTGCACGTCTACCCTGAGGTGAACCTCTACACTGCTACTGGCGCGGAACAGGCCGGCAGCGTCATCCGCATGCAGGAGAGTCGTCGCATGCGCTCAAAAGAGACACACTACATCGATCATCCGGTGTTAGGGATGTTGGTACTATTTCGCCCCGTTAAAGACGCCGAGTCTTAAGGTTTTTGTATGAGGGATCTCGGCGCAGCCGAGGTCGCGACAGCCGAATTACCGATCGCGAGTTGTCGGGCCAAGACCCGATCTACTGAGGCTTTTGTAGGAGGGACTTACGCGAAGCGTATTTCCCGACTTAAATCCACATCGGATCGGTGCAGGATCAGGAAATAGCCTTCTGCTGCCTCCCTCCTACTCTCATCACCAAATCGCACCATAGCGCTCCAGGTGCGCAAGATAGAGACGCACCTCAAACTCTAACTGATGATAATCAGGCTCCATGTAAGCGCAGAGTTTGTAGAAGGCCTTGTTGTGCTCTTTCTCACGCAGATGCGCTAACTCATGCGCCAGAATCATGCGCAAGAAGGGCTCCGGCACCGCACGGAACAGCGCACTGATCCTGATCTCATTCTTCGCCTTGAGTTTTTTCCCCTGCACCCGTGATACAAAAGTGTGTAACCCCAACGCATTGTTGATCACATGAATCTTATCGTCATAGATCACTTTGGAGATCGGCGACGAACTGCGCATAAACTGATTTTTCATCATTTGCGCATAGTCATAAAGCGCCCGCTCTGAGCTGAGCTGATGCGGCTCTGGATAGCGTTTTAGCAGCCATACGCCCGCTCGATTTGCATCAAGCATGGCGATGGCCTGCTGCTGCACTTCCGGAGAATAGGGGCTTAGATAGTTAGGCATGGTTTTGTGTAGGAGGGACCTAAGCGTAGCGAAGGTCGCGACCTTCGGCTACGCCGAAGATCCCTCCTACACCTCCGCCTCGGGCGTTGATGCAAGATGCAGGGTCTGAGTCGGGAATGCGACCTCCGCGCCATGTGACGTGATGACTTCCATAATCTTTAGCAGCACGTCCTGTTTGATCTCATGAAACTCCACCCAAACCGTGGTCTTGGTAAAGGTGTAGATCAGGATATCGAGCGATGAGGGACCAAAACGATTCAAGTTAACGATCATTGTTTGGGTCTGATCTATATCCGCATGTTGCTCAAGCATCGACTTGATGCCTGCAACGATCGACTCAACCTGAGCGGCATCGTCGTAGCGAACACCAATGGTCTCGTAAATCCGACGGTTGGTCATACGAGAAGGGTTCTCAACCGCGATATTGGCGAACGTCGAGTTGGGCACATAGAGTGGGCGCTTATCGAAGGTACGGATACGCGTCAGACGCCAGCCGATCTCTTCAACCGTGCCCTCTATCTCCTTATCGGGTGAGCGGATCCAGTCGCCCACTTTAAATGGACGATCCATGTAGATCATCAGCCCACCGAAGAAGTTAGCCAATAGGTCTTTAGCTGCGAAACCGACAGCCAAACCACCGACACCACCAAAGGCGAGGATACCGGAGATACTAACCCCCAGATTCTGCAACAGGGCCAGCCCCGACATCACCAGCACACTGAGACGAATCAGCTTAGCGATAGCATCTGCGGTGGTACGATCCATCCCAGGCTTGCCGGCCTCACCCTGCACTAACCGCGCTTCTATACGCGTTACCAGTCGAATAAGCGCCCAAGCAATCAGTAGAATATAGGCGACGCTTCGGAAGTGCTCGGCTGCGTCGAGTGTAATGTCATCGAGCGCCTTAGCGGCAATCTGCAGCGACAGCGTAATCCCCACCACCCAAACCAGAACTGATAGCGGTCTGCGTACACCATCGAGAATGAGCTCGCTCCAACGCGGGTGTCCCTGACCAAGTCGACGGACAATCCGCGCCAGCAGAGCATTCACCATAAACCCAACGATACCGGTGAACAGAAGAATCAATAGACCCTGCAGTGCCCAGGAGTAGACCTGTAGCGAAGGGATCAGCAGGAACAGCGGGTCGAGCATCCAGCTCAATAACGCATTCATACAGCACTCTCCGCCAGCGCGACGAGCGAGGCCGCCAACGTGCGGGCTCGCGCTAGGCGTTCCGGATCAGCCTGGCGCTTGGGACGTGCACGCATGCGGGCGATGCGGTGCGATGCCGGTTCCGTGCGCGCAGCCAAGTAGCCGAGTACTTCGCTCGCAGCCTCGGGCGCGTTACATACCAATACCATGTCACAACCGGCAGCGAGAGCGGCCTCTGCGCGCTGGGCATAAGACCCCATTCCAGCAGCGCCCTCCATACTCAGATCATCACTAAAGATGACACCGTCGAAGCGCAACGCCTCACGCAGTTGCCGCTGCAGCCAGAATTCTGAAAAACCGGCCGGTTGCGAGCAGACCTGGGTGTACTGAATATGGGCCGGCATAATTGCATCTAAACCACGGCGAATAAGCGCGCTGAAAGGCTTAAGATCCTGGGCTTCAATTTGCGCAAAGCTGCGCTCATCAACCGGCAAACCATGATGTGAATCAACCTCAACTGCGCCATGTCCGGGGAAGTGTTTTCCGGTGGCCGCCATGCCCGCTTCATGCATACCGGACATCAGCGCACCAGCCAACTGCTCTACACACTCGGGCGACGCAGCAAAAGAACGATCGCCAATAACGGTAGAGACGCCGTAGTCTAAGTCCAAAACAGGGGCAAAACTGAGATCGATATCATACTCACGCAGCTCGGTAGCCAATAGCCAACCCATCTCATGCGCTTGTGCGATAGCGCTGCCGGCATCCTGCTGCCAACGCTGCCCCAGCACCGCCATTGGCGGCAGACGGGTAAAGCCCTCTTTGAAGCGTTGGACACGACCACCCTCTTGATCGACGGCAACCAGCAGATCTGGACGCACCGCGCGGATCTCAACCATCAGGGTACGTAACTGAGCTGGCGACTCGTAGTTGCGCGCAAAAAGAATCAGACCACCCACCTCGGGACGTTTGAGCTGCTCAGCCTCCACTTTCGTCAATTCTGTGCCTGCGATATCAAGCATCAACGCGCCAGTCGTCATTCTTCAATCCTTACCAGTGTGTTGGTATCGACCTGCTCAAAGAGCTCCAGCAGGTTCTCATTTCTCATGCGTATACAGCCATGCGATGCCGGCTGGCCCATAGGTTCGGTATCAGGTGTGCCGTGAATATAAATATAGCGCCGGAGACTATCGACGCAACCGCCGCGGTTGTGTCCCCACTCCTGACCCTGAAGCCAAAGTATTCGAGTGAGTATCCAATCGCGCTCTGGATGGCGAGCGGCTAGCTCTGGCGAGTAGACCTCTCCCGTTGCTCTGCGACCCACAAACACCGCATTCTCGGGTACGCCCTCACCTATCTTCAGACGAATGCGATGCAGGCCGGTCGGCGTACACCCGCTCCCCTCTTGCTGCCCTGCCCCAGCACTGGCCGTAGAGATCGACCAATGCGCAGCGGGGCGGTCGTCACGCAGCAGCGTCAACGTCTGCTCAGTGATTGAGACTTCGATTCGCTGTTGCGCCATTAGCGCGCCCAGAAACGGCTCTGTGTCAGGCGCGACCAGAGTTTACCGATACTGGCGTCGACCACATTAGCGCCCATACCTTGAAGCTTCTCCTGCAAAGAGCGTTTCTCTTCATAGGTTACTTTATAGATATCAGCCTCTTCGACAGCGTTGAAGAGGTAGTCATCAGAGGTCTCAATACCATCTATTAGGCCGTTCTCAACCGCACGTCGGCCAAACCAAACCTCACCGGTCGCGACTTTTTCGATATCGAGATTCGGGCGGTACTCACTGACAAACTGTTTGAACAGATCGTGGGTGTCTTCGAGCTCTTCAACAAACTTTTTGCGACCCGCTTCGGTGTTTTCACCAAACATCGTCAAGGTGCGTTTGTACTCACCCGCAGTGAGGACCTCGTAATCAACATCATTGCGCTGTAGCAGCCGATGGAAGTTCGGGATCTGCGCGACTACACCGATCGAACCAATCAGTGCAAAGGGCGCGGCAAGCAGTTTATTGGCGATACAGGCCATCATGTAGCCACCGCTCGCAGCGACCTTATCGACACAAATGGTCAAAGGAATATTGCGACGACGGATACGCTCCAACTGAGAGGCCGCAAAGCCGTAGCTGTGCACCAGCCCCCCAGGGCTCTCTAGGCGCACTACAACTTCATCCTCTTCACGGGCCAGGCTCAGTATGGCGCTCACCTCCTGACGCATGGATTCAGCATCTGAGGCGTGAATATCACCATCAAAATCGAGAACATAAATACGTTTACGATCTGGCTCATCCTCACCTCTCTTTGCCGCTTTTTTGCGCTCTTTAGCTTCGGCCTTGTCCCGCTTCTTCTCCTCTTTGGCCATCTGCTTGAGGCGAAACTCATCGAGTACCGAATCTTCCAGCGCATGCTGCATATCTTCAAAGTGCTCGTTGAGAGAGTGCACCAGAATCTCTCCATCGCGATCCTGCTTGCGTCGCGCTGCAGCACCAGCAATCAGGGCAATCACTATCGCTATAGCAACCACAATGGTGATTGTCTCCGCTAAAAAGATTCCATATTCAGTCAGAAATTCGGTCATTCAATCCTCAGTCAATGCTGTAGATACACTTTGGGGTAGGTTACCATAGCGCCAACGATTTGCCGCCAACTCAACAGGTAAAAGATGTCAAACGAGATCAATGTTCAGCGTATCTTCGCTAAGTTAACTGAGCGATTCAATGCCGATAACGCCGCGGGCCTCGAGGCGGTGTTCCAATTTGCGCTTGAAGATGCCGACTCTTTCTATCTCGACGTACGCCAGCAGCAGTTAACAGCTGACTGGGGTGACCACAAAGACCCTGACATCACCTTGCGTCTCAATGAGGAGACGCTGGTCAAAGTGATCATGGGTGAGCAGGATGGTATGAGCGCTTATATGAAGGGTCTACTGCGCGCTGAAGGTAACGTCATGCTGGCGACACGCCTCGGCAAACTGTTCAAGTCTTAGCCGCTTTTTGGCGAGCAACCCAGTCGTCGATAAGCTGGCGTGAGATTGAGAAGGGTGGTGGAAGATCCACAGTGTCCAGATCCTCAACGGTAAACCAGCGCGCTTCACTGATCTCAATACCATCTGGTTGTAGCTCGCCACCGGCGTACTCAACATGAAAGGCGAGCATCAGTGAATCAGGGAAGGGCCAGGCTTGCGATTTGAAGTAGCGCAGCCCCTTTACCTCTACCCCGACCTCTTCACGAATTTCACGAGCAACGGCTCGTTCCACCGTCTCACCTGCCTCAACAAAACCCGCCAGCGTACTGAAGCGGTTGGGCGTAAAGCGAGAGTTGTGGGCCAAAATCGCTCTGTTCTCATGTTCAACTAAAACAATGATGCACGGCGAGATGCGCGGGTAGACCCGGTTGCGGCAGTGATCTGAACTACAGACCAAGGCCATCTCATTGTCAGCCTGCTCCATCCTGTCACCGCAGCGGCCGCAATGTTGATGCTGCAAGCGCCAACTGAGCAGCTGTTGTGCGCGCGACACCCAGCGATACTCATCCTCGCTTAGCAGCTCAAGGGCCGATCTCAGGTCAACCTGCTCCAGCTTGGCCGGCATACGACTCAACCGCATCAGCTTGACGCTCGGTTCAACGACTAACGTCTCCAAGGGCGATTGATAACCGACATGACTCTCGACACTCTCGAGCCCATGAAACAGACGTTGGTTGTTATCAATCAATAAACGATTGTTATAAGCGAGAAGATAAATCAAACCTTTTCCTATGCTATAATCCGCGCGCCTTTCAGAGGCGGGCCTTAGACGGTTACTCCTACTCTAACAAAATTACACGTCCGACCACCCGCTAAAACTACAATTTTTTAGAGTAAGGAAACCTATGGGCCAGCAAACCATGTCTGGGCTGTGGCGCAACTTCTTGGGTAATTCACCCAAGTGGTACAAACAGCTTATTATCCTGTTCCTCTTCATCAACCCGATTCTCTTGCAAGTGGTCGGCCCGGCTGTCACTGGCTGGATCCTCATCTTCGAGTTTATCTTTACGCTCGCAATGGCACTGAAGTGTTACCCACTTCAACCGGGTGGCCTGTTGGCACTCGAAGCCATCCTGATCGGCATGACCAGCCCCGATTCGGTCTACCACGAGGTTGAAGCCAACCTAGAGGTCATACTGCTGCTGATGTTCATGGTAGCCGGCATCTTCTTTATGAAAGATCTGCTGCTTTGGATCTTCTCGAAGATACTGGTAAAAGTGCGCTCTAAATCAGCACTGTCGATGCTCTTCTCGCTTTTTGCTGCTTTTCTGTCAGCCTTCCTTGATGCACTGACGGTAACTGCTGTACTCATTACCGTCGGTGTCGGCTTCTTTTCGGTCTATCACAAGGTTGCCTCAGGTAAGCACTTCTACGACTCACACGACCACTCATCCGACAAGACTGTAAAAGAGGAGCGCCGCCAGGATCTTGAAGATTTCCGCGCCTTCCTGCGCTCACTGCTAATGCACGGTGCTGTGGGTACTGCGCTAGGTGGTGTATGTACCCTGGTTGGCGAGCCACAGAACTTGCTAATCGCACAGCGCGCTGGTTGGGACTTTGTGGAGTTCTTTACCCGTATGGCACCGATCACTATCCCGGTGTTATTTGTAGGCTTGGCGACTTGTTGGATGCTGGAGAAGACCCGCAAGTTTGGTTACGGCGCACGTCTGCCCGAAACCGTTCGCGCGATTCTAGTCGATTACGCTCAGTCTCAATCGGCAAAGAAATCGAAAAACGACCGCGCTGCGCTACTTATCCAAGCGTTGGTGGGTGTGTTCTTGATCTTTGCTCTAGCGCTGCATCTAGCAGAGGTGGGTCTGATCGGCCTGACAGTTATTATTCTGCTGACCTCATTTAACGGCATCACCGAAGAGCATCAGATCGGTAAAGCCTTTGAAGAGGCGCTGCCGTTCACAGCTCTGCTGGTAGTGTTCTTCGCTGTTGTTTCCGTGATCCACGAACAGCATCTGTTCGAACCGATTATTGCTTATGCTCTGTCGCTAGACGTCTCGGCCCAGCCGGCAGTATTCTTTGTCGCGAACGGGGTGCTTTCTGCGATCAGCGATAACGTTTTCGTGGCTACTGTGTACATTAATGAGATCTATGCAGCGCTGAATGCTGGTGAAATTACCCGCGAGCACTTCGACTCTCTAGCTGTGGCAATCAACACCGGCACCAATATCCCATCAGTTGCAACGCCAAATGGTCAGGCAGCCTTCTTGTTCCTGCTAACTTCGGCTATCGCACCTCTGATCCGCTTGTCATACGGCACGATGGTTTGGATGGCACTGCCATACACTGTGTTGATGTCTATCACCGGCCTAGCCATGGTGATGATCAACCATTAATGCTGGACTTTACGTTCGAGAAGCTGCGCTTGTAGCTTCCCGGGCGTTAGCGGTTTGGAGTAGAAGTACCCCTGACCGTACTCACAACCGGCGGCGCGTAGCCACTCGCTCTGCGCCTCGGTCTCTATTCCCTCTGCAACCACCTCTAGCTCTAACGCATGCGCCATATTGATGATCGCTTCGGCGAGAATTCGACGTTTAGGTGTCTTCTCCGCGTCGTTCACAAAGGCGCGATCAAGCTTCAAAACATCCACTGAGAAGTTCTCCAGAAAGGAGACCGACGCATAACCGGTACCAAAGTCATCCAGTGAGATCAGCACACCTAGCTGAGACAAACGGTTCAGATGCCCGAGCACTTTCTCATCAGGATCTAGGAACATCCCTTCGGTGATCTCTACAACTAACGCGTTGGGTGTGATGCCCAGCGATTTGGCCTTCTCAACCCAAGCGTCGGGGTTGAACCCGTCCGCCTTGAGTTGCAAAGGTGAGACGTTAATCGAAACTCGCAAGTGCAGGCCTGTCGCGGCCTGAATCTCAGCCAACCGTTCAATCGACTCCTGGAATACCCACTCACCTATCTCTACAATCAGCCCGGTCTGCTCTGCCACAGGTATGAATTCAGCCGGCGATACCCAACCACGGTGCTGATGATGCCAACGGATAAGCGTCTCAACCTTAACCCACTCCAGATCGCTCTGCAGATCGACTATGGGTTGGAAATTGATCGAGAACTCCTGATTTTTGACCGCGTAACGCAGGTCATTGGCGAGATTAAACTGTTTAGAGACACTCGTATGTAAAGCCTCTGAATAGCGTACCCAAGCTTTACCGCCATTACGCTTGGCCTCATGCAGCGCCTGGTCAGCATGCATGGTGATCTCATCCAAGTCGCTACCATCCTCGGGTGCCAGCGCCACCCCAACACTTGCGTGCACCGTTACCGGATGACCAGCCAGCATAAACGGCTCACTAAACTGCTTGAGAACCTTGTGTACAACCACCTCAAGATCCTCTTCCGTTTTAATATCTGTTGCCAGAATGGCAAATTCATCGCCGCTCAGGCGTGCGATCGAGTCCTTACCTCGGGTGCAACGGCGCAGCCGCTCAGCAACACTGACTAATAATTGCTCACCGGTCTGAAAGCCTAGGCTATCGTTTATCAATTTGAACTGGTCCAGATTAACCAATATCAGGCCGATACCCTTAGGGTCACGCAGGTGCGCTTGCCAGGCACTGTGCCAACGCTCCGCGAGTAGGCGACGATTGGGGAGCTGTGTTAGATGATCATAGTTGGCTTGACGCCAGATGAGCTGCTCGTTACGACGCTGATCGGTCACATCTAGCGAGAAACCGAAAATCCCCGCAACCTCGCCAACACTGTCGTAAAAAGGCAACTTGGTGGTCTGATTCCAGACGTGATCGCCGTTGAGTCGTACCTCTTCACGCAGCTCACTGATCATCGGCTTACCAGTTTCAAGGATGTAGCGCTCCTCATCTTCGGTGCGTTGAGCGTAGGCTTTGGCCAGCAGCGTGCTGTCGGAGAGCCCGAGAATGGCATCACTGGATTCAAGTTTATGATGTACAACAAAACTCTCATTCACCTCGGTGTAGCAAAGAGAGGTATCTTTAAAAAAGAGTTGATCAGGCAGCAGATCGGTCAGAGTTTTGAGTAGGTTTAGATGCTGCTCAACATCGCGTTGCTCGCCCTCTCGCTCTGTCTGATCAATCCAGAGCTTCAGGGTAAAGGGCTGGCCAATATCGGGCACAAAACGCATTGCAAGCAGTTCGTAGAGACGTCCATCTTTAAAGCGGACCTGATGCACCTCAGTCGCGATCGAATCAGAGCCGCAGAGAATATCGGCATACCCCGCCTCCAACAGCTCAAGCTGGAGCGCTAAACGCTGTGCGTTATTCTCTGGCTCCAGCATCTCTGACGGAAAATTCCAAAGCCTAAGGTAAGCATCGTTAGCAAAGGCAAGATTCTCATCGTTGTCATAGATACTAACAGCGATAGGGAGTCTACTCAGCGCAGTGGGCAGCAGATCAGCGTACAGCGGCTGCATTGAGTATTGAGAGAGTGCAAAGGCCACAACCTTTCCTCATTTAAACTTGTTAAAAAAAGTTTAGTTGAGGATCGGCAGATTGTCGGCGCTCTTTAGCTTTTAGGCTGATTAATCGGGCGGTTTTGCCACCACAGCAGAGCAACAACAAGCAGATGCAGGTAGAGCCCCCACTCAACCTGAGCATCAGCCCAAGCGCTCAGCTTGATGACAACGATCATCAGCGCCACCACCCAGATATCGAGCATCGCCCAGCGCGAAAGTAGTTTAATGAGTGCGTTGGCGCGTGATGAGAGTGAAAGCTGCCCGTTAGGCAGTGCTTTGAAGAGGATTAACAGCGCTTTGAGCAGTGGCAGCAACATACTCGCACTCGCGACCAGCAGCAGTAGAAAGTAGTTTGCCGACTCAAACAGCGTTGCCACAACCGACAGCATCGAGACCCGATCTTCAAACAACCAGAGTTGAGTCATGGTAAAAAGCGGCGCCCACCAACTCACTAACAGTAGCGCCAGTGTCAATAAAGACAAGGTTAGTTTGAGAGCCGCTGCGTTATTCACCAATAACGATCACTCTAAGTGCGTCCGGCACCAACTCGAGCCGCTCTAGAGCCTCCTCAATCTGCGTGGCTTGCTGATGCAAGTTCTCTAACTCCAGAGCAGCATCAACAGAACCATGCTCGGCCAGTAGCTCAAGTCGCTCGCGCTTTTGCTCCTGCTCTTGGTGATGGCTCGCTTTAGCAGCGTCAACAAAGGCTTGCTGCGCCTGCTGTGCCAACTGATCTGCGGCGTCCAGCTGCTGCTGTAGCGCTTCCCGGAGCATACGAACCATCTTCTGCGATGCACTCAAAGAGAGTGGCTGTGCCAGTTTATTCAACGGTTCATGGGCGAGATGTGCAGCCAGATCTCGACCGTTGGGGTCGATCAGATAACGCAGCAGCGGCTGTTCGTAGAGACGTTCAAGCTGCAGCGATTTCGGCGCAACACAATGTGCTCGATAGTAGGTCTCCAGCAGTACCGTTCCGGGGGGAAGTGCGGGGAGCTTGAGCGTAGAGACCGATGCGTTACCAAACTCTGAACTGTGAATCAGCTCCATCAACTCGATCAGCAGTGGATGCTCCCAACTGAGATAGGCTACATCGTCGCGCTGCAACGCCTCGGCCCTATCGAAGGTCAGAGTTAGCCCTTCATCACTTAGCGTGGTAAGCGGTGCGACCATCTCCTCACCCGGACGCACCACCCAACCTTTTGCGCCCCGCGGTTGCATCTCTAGACCGAAGCGATCAAATAGATGTTCTGCGTAGGCCTGCAGCTCTTCTGGGCTCTCTGCCTGTTGCACTGCATAGACGACGTCTGGGGTATTCGTGCTCGGTTGAGAATTTAGCTCTAGCAGACGATCACGCCCGCGGGCTAAGCTCTGTTCCAGTTCCAGACGCTCGGCAGCCGTTTTCTCAATAAGCAACGCCTGCGCGGCAGCATCAGGCCGGTGCATTAAATCGGCTAGCTCCCCCGCATGCTCGCGATAGAGTTTATCGCCAACAGTGGAGATCTGTGTAAAGGCCGCCAAACCCTTGTCAAACCAGTGGTACAACACTTCGGTGGCGCTACCCTCAATGTAAGGCACATGGATCTGTACGTCCTGGCGTTGTCCTATACGGTCGAGTCGACCAATACGCTGCTCTAGCAGGTCCGGGTTAGGCGGCAGATCAAACAGAATCAGATCCGAAGCGAACTGGAAGTTACGCCCCTCAGAGCCGATCTCGGAACAGATCAGTATCTGTGCGCCTTGATCCGGGTCCGCAAAGTAGGCAGCAGCGCGATCGCGATTGACCAGCGACATACCTTCATGAAAAGCGGCACAGCGCACGCCTTGGCGCAGATTCAAATGCTCCTCAAGGGCGATCGCTGTCTCAGCCTGACCACAGATAAGGAGTGTTTTACGCTTGGCGTTCGCCTTAAGCCACCCCAGCAACCACTCAACCCGAGGATCAGCATCAATCCAATCCGCACCGACCCAGTTTTCTGGGTAGAGTTGCTCATGCAGAGGCAGTGACTGCTCCAACCCCAAAATCTCGGGATCGACAGCGAGGGGATGAGGATTGAGACGGCGCTCAGGGAATCCTGGCACTGCAGCACGAGTATTGCGGAACAGCGAGCGACCCGGCCCCTGAGTGGCAACAATGAGTTCAATAATATCTGCTAACAACGCCTGTTGTTCGGTGCTATCGGCCCTCTTTAGCGCCTCCAACTTACCAACCGGCAAAAGCTGCGCGAGCTGAGGTTCAATCTCAGAAACAGTGCTTACTCCCTCGTTCTCTAAGCGCTCGACTAACTGAGAGATTGAGACAAAGTGCTTGCGCTGTTCAAGATAGGTCTCAAGATCCGAGAAACGCTGTGGATCGAGCAATCGCAGACGCGCAAAGTGGCCTGCAGCCCCGAGATGTTCTGGCGTCGCGCTCAGCAGCAGTAGACTTGGAATGGCTCGGCACAGCGTCTCAACGACTGTGTATGCGTGGCTCGGCTGTTCAGGACTCCAACCCAGATGGTGGGCCTCATCAACAATCAATAGATCCCAACCCGCCTGCTCTACCAGCGCTAGTGCACGCTCATCATGAGTCAACAGTGACAGCGGAAGCAGTACCAATTGCACCGCTTCAAACGGATTGGCTTCACCATCGGCAAGGGCTGCGGTCAAACGCTCTGAATCGAACAGACTAAAACTCAAATTAAAGCGGCGCAGTAACTCTACCAACCACTGATGCAACAGATTATCCGGTACAACGACCAGCGCTCGACGAGCACGTCCGGTAATCAGACGCTGATGTAACACCAGACCCGCCTCAATCGTCTTACCCAGTCCAACCTCATCAGCCAGCAGTGCACGTGCATGCTCGGGTGCTGAGAGTTGAGTAGCGATATGAAACTGGTGAGGCAGCAATTGAACCCGCGCACCCAAAAGCCCTCGGACAGAGGAGGCGTTAAGACGCGCCAGTGACTCTTGGGTCTGAATTCTCAGTTTGTAAAATGCGTGGCGTTCAATCTGGCCAGCGAACAGGCGCTGTGACGGCTTAGTAAAGTGGATATCAGCCGCCAATAGACGCTCAGGCAGCACAAACTCCTCACCCTGCTGATCTTCGCAGTGATAGATCTGATTACCCTGATGGTCCACGCTGTCGAGAATGGTAACGGTCTCACCCGACTCCACCTCAACCTTATCACCAGCAACAAAGAGTACACGGCTCAGAGGCGCGTTATTGACGGCATAGGTGCGCGCCTCGTCCGCAGCTGGAAAGTAGATCTCTACTCGCCGATTGGCGCAGCTCTCTACAATACCCAGACCGAGTTCAGCTTCAGTACTACTAACCCAGCGCTGGCCAGGTACAAATTCGAGTTGTGACAAACTAACTTACCTTGAATCGATTGCGCGGACACTTCTTCGGCTGCGCCGCCTCCAGAGCCAAACCACGACTCACCAGAGACTGCACGCTTTGCGGCTCTAATAGCTCGCCGCGTTCATTATAGGCCGGATAAGGCTCATCGCAGAGCAGACAAAATTTAACAAGACGCGGATAACGCGCTTCAAACAGGTAACGGGCGATCCGCACGGCATCGAGCCCCTCTCTATTGTACATGCCAGCTAACTGGCGTTGGCGCTGCGCCTCTACGAGGATGATGCCACTCGCCGTCGCCACATTAAGTGACTCCACCATACCGAGCATCGGAATAATGATGTGCTGATCGGCAAGGCGAGCTCCGGATTCACTGACTCCCGCCTTCTCTGCTCCCATCAGAATGGCACAGGGCTGGGTGTAATCCACCTCATGAAACTCGACCGCTGAAGCACTCAGATGCGCTGCATAGACCTTCATCCCCTGTGCCTTGACCTGTTCAATGGCGGCTTCAGTGGTCACGTGATGATGCTGTTCCACCCAACGCTCGCTACCCATGGCTGTGCCACGGTAGGTACGATAGCCCTCTTTAGGTTCGACATAGTGCAGATCAGAGATTCCGACGGCATCGCAGTTGCGCACCAGCGCTGATATGTTTCGGGTTTTGTGAACCTTGTCGGTGATCAGCGTCAGATCAGTTTGACGGCGCCGAAACACCTCCATCAGGCGCGCTTCGCGCTCGGGTGTCATACGAATCTCCTTAAAGTGCGCGAACCTTACCAAAGCAGGCGCGAAATCTCACGCTTTGATTGTTCGCACAGCTCCCCGGCTGTGCGATACTAACCCGCTACAGAACCTCCATTAGAAGTGTAGTCATGTCTGAATACCAAGATATCATCGCGTACCAGGGTGTACCTGGCGCTTACTCTCACAAATCCTGTACTCATGTTCACCCAGAGATGCGTGCTCACGCCTGTGAGAGCTTTGCCGAAGCGATGTTTATGGTGGAGCGCGGCGATGCGCGGCTGGCGATGATTCCATTAGAGAACAGCACCGCTGGGCGTGTGGAGGAGATCTACCGCCTCATGCCAAAAACACAGCTGCACATCATTGCTGAGCATTTCGAGCCGGTGAATCACTGTCTTTTGGGCCTGCCCGGAAGCACGGCCGAGTCCATCAAGAAGGTCTCCTCGCACCCGCAAGCGCTAGCGCAGTGCGATACGCACTTGCGAGAGCTGGGCATGGAACCGATCGCCGCACTTGATACAGCCGGCGCTGCGGCAGCGCTAGCTGAGAGTGGCGACCACAGTATGGGAGCGATAGCGAGTTCGCTGGCGGCCGAGTTGTACGGTTTGGAGGTGATCAAAGAGAACTTTCAGGATGTTGAAGGCAACACGACACGCTTTTTGATACTGGCGCGCGAAAGCAGCATGCCGCATCTAGAGCCAGAACTCACCTACATGACGTCAATCATGTTTACGGTGCGTAACATTCCGGCCTCACTCTACAAAGCGCTCGGTGGCTTTGCTACCAATGGTGTCAACATGCTGAAACTCGAAAGCTATATGGCATCAGATACCATGCAAGCAACCAGCTTCCACCTAGATGTCGAGGCGCACCCACACGAGAGCGCGATGCAACTAGCGCTGCAGGAACTGCACTTCTTCGCCAAAGATGTGCGTGTCATGGGCACCTACCTCGCTCACCCATTCAGACACTCTAAGTTGAAGATCGAAGACTAGAAATACTGCGCCGCACAATATACCGATATTTTTTTATATCAATAAGGTATAAACATTTATTGCGAGCAATATTGTGCATTGCACAATATCTGATAAGGTTAGATTGTCTACGGATTAGACAGCGAACGTCCCTCGTTCGCATCCCATCTTGCAACTCCCAGTGAGTTGAATCCTTACCCCACCCCTGGTGGGGTTTTTTAATTCAATAACTTAGGAGCTAAGGCGAAAAAAATTCGCAATTTGCCACCCTTTTTTCGCGTCAAAATTTGACAGATTTCTAGTTAGATACAAGATTTAGAGGGTGCGTTTACGGAGTTACACCGGATGTTCAGCGCACCAACGTAGACTCCAACGGGAAAAGGTGAGCGTAATGGATGAGCAACAGAGTGCCCGAGGCCCCAAGCGGAGCGCAGATATGACGCTAGTCAAAGATATGCAGAACGATCGTATCGTCTATTACTGGACGGACAAGCAGCATCAGCAGATCAGCCCACTACTCGTATCCATTCCTCTAGCAGATGAATGGCGCACGCAATATCTACACAAAGCCTACGAAGGTCGTCAGCGCCGAACCTCTAGCATTGATCGCCGCCGCTATCGGCACAAACGCGACATGCACCAAGGCCGCGGTAATGTCTCTCCGCTGTTCAGTGGAGGTCGCAGAGCAACCGATAAAGAGGCTAAGGTCACTCAGGATCTGGCCGGCGAGAAGCTGCAAGCCTTGATCGATGCGCACACCCCGATAATTGAGAATGACAAACAGGGAAGGCAGCAGTAGAGGATTGTTTCCCCCCCCCTCTAACGCTGCATCAGCGTATCCAGAGATAGACGCCCTGCTCCACGACTTATCAGCACCAACAACAGAGCGCCCCACAACCCGTGCGTAACCCAGGCATCTGGGTAGACGAAAATCTGTATCACCAGTGTCATCACCAACAGCATCAAAGCCGAACTGCGCGTCAAAAACCCGAGTAATAACAGTAAAGGTAGGAAGTGCTCGGCCAAGGTCGCTAGTAGCGCGGCGAAACCCGGTGATAACAGCGGCAAGTTATATTCGTACTCGAATAGAAACAGTGTCGACTCTGCCATCACAGGCCAACCCAACTGAAACTTCATATCGATTAGGTCTAGCTGAAAGCCCTCTATTTTGGTCTGTCCCGAACGCCAGAATATGGTTGCCAGTGTAAAGCGCGCTAACAGCAGTCCGATATCCTCAGGCAACTTAGACCAGACCCGCTCAATACCCTGCAACAGACTCAACATTCGTCCTCCTCAACACCGGTTAAAACCTGACGAATCAGCAGGCGATGCAAACATCCCGTGAGATCAAAACCCTCAGCCACCACGTCCAATGCCTTGGCAATCGTTGCCCCACTGATCAACTGCGCGACGAATTGAAATTCATCAAAATCCAACAGATCTATTTCCGCCCGAAAACTGGGTCTCGAGATCAACAACCATTCGGAGCGATTCACCTCCATACCCGAAAGATTCGGAGCCGACTTCTGATGTGCCAACCAAATACTGGCAGCGGCATAGCGTAACGGCATCAACGCCGTTGCAGCGGCAAATTTAAAACCGCTCGCAAGTAAACGGTCGGGATCACTCGCCAGCGCGACGAGTTGATCGTTAATCGCTACCTCATCCGCCGCATGGGTACTTCGCAATAGCTGATACTCAACCTTGGCTACCTCTGCAAGGAAGGGGTAGTCAGAGAGTTCAACCCGGGTTTCGATAAAATTGGAAAAGCGATCTCCGTACTCGACGAGATAGGGTGACTTCGGCGGCTGGCTGCGGATAAACAGGTTCGCCAGCGTTACGAATGCCTCAGCGCCAATAAGCTCGTGTATGACAGGAAAACTTGCCTCCAGCGCTTCGATCAGCGACTGCTGAACATTATTGCGGTAGATATCAAAACGACGCTGTCGATCAAAACTGAGCGGCTCGGACAACAGCGGTAACAAACCCTCATTCGAACCCAGCAGCGCCGTTGCTAACTCAGACTGCATAGCGCACCTCTTCAGGCTGCATGAGTGAATCTGCACCGCGGGCCTCGGCTAGCAGAACACTCAATTCTGGCAGTGCACCATCACGCTCTAGCAGTGTCGGCTGCGGCCCAATCTGATCCAATAGTCGCTGATAGAGCTGCCAAACTTCGTCAGCCACCTCGGCACTGTGGCTATCGATCAATACCCTATTGCCCTGCGCATCCAACTCTTCTGTGTATCCAGCAAGGTGTACCTCACCCACAGCGCCAAGAGGCAAGGCAGCCATATACTCATCTGGACTCCATCCCTGATTGATGCAGGTTACATAGATATTGTTCACGTCCATTAGCAAGCCACAGCCGGAACGCTTCACGACCTCAGCGATAAAAACCGTCTCTGGTATCTCTGACGCCTCAAAGCTGACATAGGTCGACGGGTTTTCAAGCAGGATTCTGCGACCAAGATAGCTCTGTAGCTGATCGATATGCTCGACCACTCGCTGCAGCCGCTCTTGGGTATAGGTCAGTGGGAGCAGGTCGTTATAGTAAACACCCGCGTGAGAGGACCAAGCGAGATGCTCGGAGAAACTCTGGGGTTGGTAGCGATCAACCAGTCGTTTGAGACGGCGTAGATGGTCATCATTGAGCTCCGCTTCAGAGCCCAAGGATGCAGCAACGCCGTGAATAGAGAGAGGATAGTTCTCGCGCACTGCTTCTAGCTGCGCTAGGCGGATTCCACCCTCAACCAAGTAGTTCTCTGCATGCACCTCAACAAAACCGATGTCGGGCATCTCACGCAAGAACTGATCAATATGACGGAACTTCAGACCGATACCGGCACGGCTCGGTAGACTTTTCTGTTGGGCTAGTGCGGTCATCGATCCAAGCTCCTCATATTTGCCAAAGGCAAACGGGTTTACATCTTCTCTTCAAACTTCATCAACTGCCCCTTACCGGTGGGCGACGTTGGTGAGTTGAGTGTTTCACAGGTACCTTTTGCAACAATTGACCAGGCATTACCTTGATAATCGCGTGTGGAGCTGCCAGCACAGGATGTACCCGGGCCCGCTTTACAGTCATTCTCGCCGGCGAGGGCCACGCCGTAGCACTTCTCTTTATCTGAAGCTGCCACAGTGCCGCTTGTCGCTGAGAGTGCCAGTGCAGTGCTTAGTGCCAATGCTACGCCAGATTTTGAAATTTTATTTTCCATGTCACACCTCAAGATTTTTAGTTCAATATTTTGTGTTACAGCTTTTAGACGGCCCCGTTTCAAACTCCTTACAAAAAAATTTATAAAAAAACTTGGCACGAACAATGTAAGGAATTCGCTGGTACACCGACAAATAGATATCTCGAATGCAATAAAAGCGATGCAGTAGTTATGCCAATACTCTCCGATACATCCCTGAGAACTCGTCTCATCCTGGCTTTTTTGGCGCTAGTGATCGTTATGAGTACGAGCACCTATCTTTCGATTAACTTCTCACAAAATGCGTCGCAAGAGATGCGGGTAATCGTCGAAGATCAGACACGCAGAGCCCTTCTTGCTCAGCGCGCTGCGAAGCGGGTTCAGATTGCCACAGTGCAGTTGCTAACGTTGCTGCAGACAGAGGAGCGTAGAAATCGTATACCCCTATATCGCGCGATGGATGAGGCACTCAGAGGTGCCGATGCAGCAGTGCGCACCCTATCTAAAGAGTTAAACACGCCTGCAATCAGTCGCTTTATCGAACTGCGCAACATGTACGCGGATCGATTTCAGGCAACTGTTGAGGAGATCGAGTTCAATGGATTAGCTGCTGCGCGCGCGCATTTTGCTGAACATACCCAGCCTGTTTTGAATCAACTGCTGGAAGAGGCGGAGGCAGTGAGTATCACTCAGCAGGATGCTATGGCCGCCAGCGAACAAGTGTACCGGGAAAAATCTGCAGCACTAAGCTCAATGATTTTGCTGATTGAACTGATTATCGTCTGTTTGGCATTGGCCTTCTCCTATCTCTTCGCCCGCAGTATCGCGGCACTACTTAAAGAGCCCGTACGCGTAGCAGACCGCATCGCATCAGGTGACTATACCACTGAGATACCCAGCGCTCGCAGCCCCGAACTCGGCCGCCTGTTGAGAGCGCTGGAACACATGCGCGCCGGTATTTTAGGAAGAGAGCGCCATATCAAACGTCTAGCATTTGAGGATCGCTTAACCGGTTTGGGTAGTCGCCTTAAGTTTATGCAGGAGCTGGAATCCGCCGTCACGGCCCCCGTCGCCAACTTAGTACTAGTTGATATCAACCGATTCGCTCAGATCAATAAAGCTTTGGGCCACCATTTAGGGGATGAGGCGCTGACTAAAGTAGCTCGCCGCCTGGAAACTCTCAGCGCCGAACGCTTCAGTCTCTGTCGGGTCGAATCGAACCGTTTCGGGATGGTTCTGACCAATGAATCGTCTGATGAGACCCGAGCGGTCGTTAACGCCATATTAGCGGCCTTTGAGCAACCGATAGATGTATCGAATCAGAAGATTTACATCGATCTGCGTGCCGCAATTGTTGATGCAGGCCTATCCGACCAATCACCAGAAGCCCTTTTGCGCTCAGCAGAGCAGGCCTTGGAAGCAGCGAGGCAGCACTTCAAAAGTTGTATCGAAGTCAAAGAGGTCCCACCTCCGAGCGAAACCGAGTCGCTAACGCTATTGGGGGAGCTGCGCACTGCACTTCAGGAGGGGCAATTCGAGCTTGTTTACCAACCTAAATGGTGTAGCGCGAACGAGCGTGTGACTGCAGTAGAGGCTCTGATACGTTGGCACCATCCCGAGCGCGGCTATGTGCGCCCAGATCTATTCATCCCTTTCTGCGAACAGACCGGCTTTATACGTCAAATTACCCCTTGGGTTGTCACAGAGGCGATGAATGCAGCTAAACGCTGGCAACAGACCGGTGTCGATCTAGTAGTAGCGGTCAATCTCTCTACGCTCGACCTCGATAATCCAGCCTTGGAGGCGCATCTGAGGGCTGAACTACAGCGCACCGGTATTGCTCCGGGTAGTATCTGTTTGG
>ENA-OUOG01002272-OUOG01002272.1-marine-metagenome-genome-assembly--contig:-NODE-2272-length-20293-cov-11.091957_pt1 | contig 20293 bp, 15 predicted proteins | sample MGYA00248635_ERZ508505 | MGnify/ENA primary metagenome ERZ508505 (study PRJEB26176, sample SAMN06267871) | marine metagenome | isolation source: Saanich Inlet, British Columbia, Canada | place: Pacific...
TAACCCCTTAGCGGGTGCAAATATAGAACGCTTTTTTGCATTACACAACACACTTAATGAAAATGTTTTGAGTTTTTCTTTATTTACTATATATCATATTGCTTAACAGCTTCTTAGCTTATTGAAAAAAATTCCAAACTACTCCAAAGCGAATGATACGGTCACGATAAGGGTAACCTACAGCACTATAAAAGTCGTAACCCGTGAAGCTCGAATTAACATGTTCGTACTTAAAATAAATACGGGTTTGCTTAATTTTAGCATTGACAAATACGTCAATACGTGGATATTCGCCTATGGTGTGTCGGTCTTGTCGAATAAAATCGCCCAAAAGCGGATTGTATTGATCGGCATAATAACGGGTAAAATAGTGTCCGGTGATTCCTGCTTGAAAAAATAAGGCCTTTTTAAATGCATCTGAACTAAAACTGATGGTAGAACGAAGATTCCATTCTGGAACATTGATTACCTGAGCTTCTGTAACCTCAATAGATGGGTTATCGTTCATTACTTTCTGATATTGTGCTGTATTGGTCAGGGCGAACTTACCGAGTGTGTAATGGGACTGATAACGCAATTTCAAATAAGTGATTGGATCGGCGCTTTGCACCACTTCGGTAAACAATTGATTTTCTAGCAGAGGTGGCTCTGCCCCAGCTTCAACCTCAGCAAAGAGCTGATTGTAATAGGTGAAATTATCGAGGCGTTGCAACCAACCAGAAATGGATCCCCACTTTGGATGAGACAAGGTGGCCGATAGATTGGTGATTTTCTCGTTTTCCAAATTTTCGTTGTGCCAATTGTATGCAGCATAATTACTTCGATAGCGGATAAAGTTTAGGTTTGGACTCTTATTGATAAAGCTGAGCTTACCTTCAAAGAAAATTTCATTCTTCAAGGAAATCTTTCCCTGAACACTAACCTCGTCACTAAGTCGATCGCCCAGTATGGTTTTATTAAAATGAGCCGTCAGGTCAAAACCGCGCCATTTAAACAAATAGTCTGCATTCAAAAAACCTTGATTCGTTTCTAATGCAAGCGGGAGAACTTCTTCGGGCGTGCCTTCGGGTACTTCAAAAAAATAATCAATGTTAGAATAAACAACTCCTGCGGTAAGTTCACCCAAAAGAGGATTGATTAATTTGGTTTCAAATTTGTTGCTGAAAATTTTCCATCGCACTCGGTCATTGATTGTCGTATTGTACACCCTTCCACCAAAATAGGCCGAATTTGAAGAGTCGGTATATATATATGTCTTGGTTTCATCCATGATTTGATGTCCAATGGTCCAGCTAGAGCCAGAATCTTCATTGGATTGTACCAACGCAAAATGATGCTCTAAAAAAGAACGCTTCCCTTTTAGGCTATTTTCTGCGCTTTTTAAGCGAACATCGAGCACTGAACGCTCAATAAAGTCTGGATCTCCCGACTCAAAAAGGGCAATTCCCTCAGCGGTTATTCCGCCATTTTCTTGATTCCCCAGGTTTTGCGAAACATAATGCGCTTTGGCTTTGTAGCGCTCATTCTCAGTTTGATAGGTCAAGGAAATACGAAATGCTTCTGCATTGGAACGCTGATTGACATACTTTCCAAGCGAACGCATTCCTCTGTAAGCTACGGCAAAATTAAACTGCGGGCTAGTATTCACAGAAATTAGGGCATCTGACAACTGTCCTTGCTCTAAGGTGGTTCTAAAAAATAATTCGGTCAAAGGTGTGGGCACTCTATAATACTTAACATCTTCAATCTCGTAAAAGGAAAAATGCTTCGAGCGAGCCCCCATTTGAGGCTGCAATGAACCTTTCGTGAAATCATATCCCAATCGATTGAAGGCAGACCCCATGTTAACAAAAGGCAAAAGTTCAAAATAATCTCTACGCAAGAAATTTGTTTTGTATTCTTTCTGAACGGTCAGGGTTGTATCGACAAAAACGGTTCGTTTACCCTGTTGGAAGATTTGATACATCTCTATGGTCGCAGTGTCAATGACTTCTTCTTCCACCATTTGCTCAATAAATTTTTTTCGTTTGACCGGACTCTCTTTTTTGACTGCCAACGAGTCGACTCCCTTTGATTTTTGTTTTTGATCAATAGTAACTGTGCTCACTGTGGAGGGGATAGGCATTGCCTCTTCGAGCTCTTGTGCCCAAGTGAAAGAGAATGTCAACAATAAAAGACTTACAAAAAAACGCTGCAACATTGAATACTTTATTTTGTGCGAAGTTATGATTAAATTTGTTTCACCTATACTAGTTTATGGATGGCTTTGGGAAAATGAGGCCTGAAAAAAATTATAGTAGAGCGTAAATAGAATTAATTCGTGGACTTTTTTATATCAAATGGGATTACCAATACAATACAGCAAACTGCTTGAAGCCGGAACAGACGAAGCCGGGAGAGGCTGTCTTGCTGGCCCAGTAACCGCTGCTGCGGTAATACTTCCCCCTGATTTCTCTCACCCACTCTTGAATGATTCAAAAAAACTGAGTGAAAAACAACGTTTTAGCCTACGCCCAATTATTGAAAAAGAAGCCCTAGCTTTTGCAGTCGCCCATTGTTCCATAAAAGAGATTGATCAACTCAACATCCTTCATGCGTCCATCAAGGCCATGCACAAGGCCATTGGGCTTTTATCAATATCACCAGAGTTTATTGCTGTTGATGGGAATCGATTTCACGCGTATAAAAATATTCCACATGCCTGTCTCATTAAAGGAGATGGACGTTTTCAAAACATTGCTGCTGCTTCTATCTTAGCTAAAACATATCGAGATGATCTTATGCTTAGACTGGACAAGAAGTTTCCGACCTATCAATGGAAATCCAACAAAGGATACCCCACCAAAGCCCACAGAGAAGGGATTCGACTGGTCGGTTCCTGTAAGCATCACAGAAAATCTTTTCGATTACTCCCCGAACAGCTTCCTATTGAATTTTGAGTTTCTTATTTTTACACCCAATATCCATCATTTATGCAATTTCGCTCATCTTCTCGCACAGTAATTTGTTTCTTGTTTCTGGCCTTCTTTATTGCGGCTTGTGAACAATCCTCAACAAGCAACTCCACTTTGGTGGATTGGGTTCCGCAAAACACACAATTTGTATTGCAGCTAAATGACATTAATGAAACAGAAAACGCTTTAAAAAACAATCCGGTATTAAAACACCTAGCAAAGACGGCTCCGGTATTGACAAAAAAAATGGCGGCTTTACAGCGCAAAGAAATCACTCCTCAACTTATCAGTTTAACCAAATACGGAAAAGAAGAAAAAGCGCTAAGTGTGGTCTACAAAGCGGTTATTGATAGCAGCTATTTGACCTTACCTCAAGTTACCTATAGCGGGGAGACTATTTATGTTCAGAAAAACGATAGTGGGTCAATTTTTACAGCCTTTATAGATGGTTTCACACTACACTCAGACACCAAAATAGTATTGGAAAATTGTATTCGAAATTACAAACAAAAGGCAAAAGCCATTCGTAATACACGTTTCTATTCCATTACAAAAACGGCTGACGTTCAAGCGCCTGTGAATATGCACTTACAAGGAAAAGGCGAGAAAACATTTAGTGAAGTATTTGATTCTTTACCCTTGTTCCCTAGTATTGGGCAAAGTTGGGCGACTTATGATGTAACCTTCACTGCAGAAGATGTTGAGCTAGACGGTTTGTTACAAATTGTCGATTCGCTTGGAGATCCTGTTGGACTTCTTCAAAACAGTACACCAAAGAAATCGTTTGTTGCACAAGCTGTCCCAAATAGCATGACGGCCTTTCTCAGTTTAAGCCTTGACAACATTCAAACCTTGGAAAATAAGTTTAAAAAATGGGCGCTTTTCCACAACTTCCCCTTGTCTTCCACCGACTTGTCTTCGCTCAAAAGTGTGGATGAAATTGCGCTAGTAGAAGTAGCTAAAGAAAATAGTTTAATCTTCCATTTGCGAGATGAAGAGAGTGCTTCAGCAAATTTTCTTCCCGACAGCAAAGAATACAACTACCGAGATGTTTCTTACTACGCGCATTCGCTTGACCGCAAAATCACAACGCTCATAAGTGGACTAGGACGTGAGATAGGTGTTCAATGGGTAGCAAAATTAGATGATTTCCTATTCTTTAGTGAAACGGAAGCTGGACTTAAAACAATCATTGCCGCCTACAAAGATGAAAAAACACTTGGGAAAAATAGCCGCTTTCAATTGTTCTATGAAGATGCTTTGAGTGATAAAAGCAATTTATTGTGGGTAGTGAGTACGTCAAAAATAAAAGGACGCTTCCCAACAAATGCCCTTTGGAAAAATATAAATACGCAAAAATTACCCTTCCTTGCCCTTCAAGGTATCGTAGAAGACAACTTCTTGCATCTCCATTTCCGCTTCCACAAAAACGAAGAAGAGAAAACCCAACAAACGGTTTCCAATGCAGCGCTACTCTCACTCGATAGTCCAATAAGTTCTTCCCCCCAATGGCTCAAAAACCATCGTACAAAAGAGAAAGATATTGTTGCGCAAGATCAAAATAATATGCTGTATCTATTTTCCAATACGGGTAAACTATTCTGGAAGAAACAACTTTCCAGTAAGATACAAGGAGAAATACAACAGGTAGATCTGTATAAAAATGGTCGCTTACAAATGGCTTTTCGTACAGCAGAACGGTTTTACATTTTGGACCGCAACGGAAAAGTTGTTGCCCCCTTTAACATAAAGACAAAGACTACTGCACCTATCCAACCTTTGGCCGTCTTTGATTATGATCAACGCAGGGATTATCGTTTTGTACTGGCACAAGGAAAAACAATGGAAATGCTTGACGGAAAGGGGCGTAAAGTAAAAGGATTTAATTTTAAGCAAGCTAAATCTCCAATTGTTACTACCCCCAAACACATCCGCATTGACAGCAAAGATTATATTGCTGTTAAAGAACAAAATGGCACTCTTCATTTATTGAATAGAACAGGGAAATCGCGGGTAAACATTAAAGAAAGTATTGCTTTATCAGATCAAGCAATTCATGCTTATTTGAAAACATTTACCACCACAGACCAAGCAGGCAACTTAATTCAAATTGATACCCGCGGAAATGTTGTTAAAAGTGACTTAGGCCTTGAAAAAGGTCATTCAATCGCCACAACAACTAAATCCTTGGTCACACTTTCTTCGAACATTTTAACCATCAAAGGCATTCCTGTTACTCTACCTTATGGACAGTATACAGCGCCAAAAATATTTTACCTCAACAACATTCTTTACATTTCAGTTACAGATAAAGAAGCCGAAAAGGTCTATTTGTATCTGAGTGATGGAAGTCCCGTAACTGGCTTTCCGGTGTACGGTAACTCTGCGATTGATTTGGTCAATGCAGACAAAGACAAGGCGCTAGAATTTATCGTGCAATCAGAATCAAAGGATCTATTGATTTACGAAATTAAGTAGTTCTAAGTGTGGCTTTGAAGAGCGAAGCTAAATGCACTTGAATTTTTGCTTTCACCTCATCCAATGGCACCGCGCGTTTTAGTTCACGCTCTAGGGAGGTAACTGCCTTACCCTGAATACCACAGGGAACGATATAATCAAAATAGGTGAGATCAGTATTTACATTTAAGGCAAACCCATGCATGGTTACCCAGCGACTCGCTTTAACGCCCATAGCACAAATTTTTCGAGCGAAAGGACTACCTACATCCAACCAAACGCCAGTTTCGCCTGGGCTTCGTGCCCCCTCTAAGCCATATTCTTTCAAAGTTAAGATTACCATTTCTTCGAGTAAACGGAGGTATTTATGAATGTCGGTAAAAAAATTTTCTAAATCTAGAATGGGATAACCCACCAATTGACCGGGGCCATGAAAGGTTATGTCTCCTCCTCGATTGGTTGTAAAGAATTCGATTCCTTTTTCACGCAATTGATTTTCATCCAAAAGCAAATGTTTAGGCAGACCACTCTTCCCAAGTGTAATAACAGGGGGATGTTCTACCCAATACAAGTAATTGGGTGTTGGGGAGGGTTCAATAGCCGAACGATTCTCGCGTTTTTGTGCTACGATAGCGTTCAATTGCTCCTCTTGAATATCCCAAACAGGCTTGTAGGCTTGTATCCCCAGATCAATGACTTCAATTGTTTTGTTGACTTGCTTATTCAAATCGATTGGAATTATTTAAAATGACCAAAGCAGCAATTGTTCCTGGAACCCAGCCGCAAAGCGTTAAAATAAAAACAATTACGATTGATCCACAACCTCTATCCAAAACGGCCAAAGGGGGAAAAATGATAGACAATAGAACGCGAAAAACACTCATAACGAAAAAAATAAATCTGTAGGCTAATTTAACAACTTTGAATTGTTGCAGACTCCTTATCTTTGCTAAAATTTTTATAAATTATGACGGGTCTAAGCGAACAGGAAATTATCCGAAGAGAGAAATTAGCAAAATTAAGAGCCTTGGGTATCAACCCATACCCTGCGCCACTTTACCCGGTAGATCATAGTTCTGAAGACATTAAATCTTCTTTTGAAGAAGGGAAAAAAGTAGTGATTGCTGGTCGCCTCATGTCGCGCCGTATTCAAGGGAAAGCGAGTTTTGCTGAATTACAAGATAGCAAAGGGCGTATACAGGTTTACTTCAATCGGGACGAAATTTGTACTGGAGAAGACAAAACACTTTATAATGATGTGTACAAAAAACTCCTCGACATTGGAGACATTATTGGGATAGAAGGAAAACTTTTCACCACACAGGTAGGCGAAAAAACCGTTCAAGTAGAGGCGTTTACTTTATTAAATAAAACATTACGTCCGCTTCCGTTACCAAAAACTGACGCTGACGGAAATAGTTATGATGAATTTAATGACCCTGAATTACGTTATCGTCAACGCTATGTAGATCTAATCGTAAACCCAAAGGTCAAAGATACTTTCGTTAAACGCACAAAAATCACCAACAGCATTCGCTCGTTTTTCAACGAACGCGATTACCTTGAAGTAGAAACACCCATTTTACAGCCTATTCCAGGTGGTGCATCGGCTCGCCCTTTTATGACACACCATAATGCATTGGACATACCCTTGTACCTTAGAGTAGCAAATGAACTTTACTTAAAAAGACTAATCGTTGGTGGGTTTGATGGCGTTTATGAATTTTCTAAAGATTTCCGTAACGAAGGAATGGACAGAACCCACAATCCTGAATTTACGGTAATGGAACTTTATGTTGCTTACAAAGATTATTTCTGGATGATGGAAACTACTGAAGCCTTACTTGAAAAAGTAGCCTTGGACTCCAATGGAAGTTCAGCTGTAACCGTTGGTGAAAACACCATTGATTTTAAAGCACCCTACCCAAGAGTGCCTATTCTAGAGGCCATTAAAATCCACACAGGTATCGATGTGGCAGACATGGACGAAGCAACATTACGCGAAACGGCCAAAAGTCTTGGTTTAGACGTAGATGAAACTATGGGGGTAGGGAAATTAATCGATGAAATCTTTGGTGAAAAATGTGAACACCACTACATACAACCGACCTTCATAACCGACTACCCAAAAGAAATGAGTCCACTAACCAAGGAACATCGTTCGAATAGTAAATTAACCGAACGCTTCGAATTAATGGTTAACGGGAAAGAATTGGCCAATGCCTATACGGAATTAAACGACCCCATTGATCAACGTGAGCGTTTTGAAGACCAATTGAAATTGAGTGAAAAGGGTGACGATGAAGCCATGTTTATCGATCAAGATTTTTTACGGGCGCTTGAATATGGAATGCCCCCTACCTCAGGAATTGGAATTGGAATTGACCGTTTGGTCATGCTCATGACCAATAACAGTTCTATTCAGGAAGTATTGTTTTTCCCTCAAATGCGCCCAGAAAAGAAAGCTGTGGAATTGACTGAAGAAGAAAAAGCAATTTTATCCCTATTAAAAGTAAATAGCCCAATCGAATTAGCTCAATTGAAAGAGCAAGCAGCTTTGAGTAATAAAAAGTGGGATGTTTCCCTAAAAGGTTTAACCAAAAAAGGGCTAGCTAAAGTGGAGAAAAACGACGAAGGTCTTTTTGTTTCGCTTAACTAAATTGTCTTTAGCCAGTCTTGAAAAGCTTCTAAAGTAAAGGCAATGTCCTCAGCTGTTAAAGCATCGTTCAGAAAATAACTTTCAAAGGCACTTGGCGGGAGGTATACTCCTCTCTCCAACATGCCGTGGAAATAGCTTTTAAACAACTCGTTATCCGCGTGACAAGCTGAGGCAAAATCAGTTACTTTTTCTTCTGTGAAATGCAAGGATAACATTGATCCAAAACGATTGAATTGATGCGGAATTCCTTTTTCATTGATCAAGGTTTTCATTCCCTCATGTAATTGCAATGTTTTTCCATCCAAGCGCGTAAACAATGCTTTATCGGCCTGTAACAATTGAAGTGTTGTTAAACCAGCAATCATCGCTAAGGGATTTCCACTCAAAGTTCCGGCTTGATAAACCGGCCCATCTGGAGCGAGTTCTTGCATTATTTCTGTTCTTGCGGCAAATGCACCAACGGGCAGACCACCGCCCACTACTTTCCCATAGGTGGCAATATCTGCATTGACGCCAAGGCGTTCTTGGGCCCCTCCCATTCCTAGGCGGAAACCAGTCATCACTTCATCAAAGATTAATAGGGCCCCATATTGATCACACAAAGTTCGCAGGCCTTCTAAAAAACCTGGCTCGGGCGGAATACACCCCATGTTTCCGGCAACCGGTTCGATTATGATAGCAGCTACTTCATCAGGATATTGTTGAAATACAGCCTCTACACTAGCTAAATCATTATAATCGGCCAGTAGAGTGTCTTTAGCTGTACCTTGCGTAACGCCCGGGCTATTGGGCGCTCCAAAGGTAATAGCACCACTTCCTGCTTGGATTAAAAACGCATCTGAATGGCCGTGATAACAACCCGCAAATTTGATGATCTTTTCGCGATGAGTGTAGCCTCGTGCCAAACGAACGGCACTCATACACGCCTCTGTTCCAGAATTCACAAAACGGACCTTATCGATATTAGGCACCAAAGAAACCACCAATTCTGCAATTTCTGTTTCCAATGCAGTGGGCATCCCATAAGACGTTCCTTTCTTAGCTTGTTGGGCTATAGCATTGATTACCTCCTCTTGGGCGTGACCCAAGATCATCGGCCCCCAACTCGAGATATAATCAATCAGTCGATTCCCATCTACGTCATAGAGGTAGGCACCCTTGGCGTGATCTACAAAAATAGGAGTTCCTCCTACCGATTTAAAGGCACGAACGGGAGAATTTACTCCTCCTGGAATTACTTTTTTTGCTGCTTCAAAAAGCGCACTACTTCGTTGGTATAGCATGGTTATTTTTTTGGTAGAATGAGTTCTTGACCCAGATAAATGGTGTTATCTTTTAGTTTATTCAATTGCTTTAATCGCTTTACATCTACCGCTAAATTCCTTGCGATAGAATATAGGGTGTCTCCTTTTTTAACAACGTAAAACGCTGTATTTTTTTGACGGGATGGACGTTCTTTTACAGCCAAAACAACCGCCTTTTTTTCGTCGTATTTAGCTAGATCAAAACGCTCAATTAAGCGAATCAATTTTGCGGGGTATTTGGGGTCTGTGGCATAGCCTGCTTTTTTTAAACCTCTTGCCCAAGAGCGATAATCTTTCTTCCCCAACCGAAATAGAAAAGCATAACGATCGCGTCCTGTCAAAAACAAGGAGTGATCTCGATAGGATTCACCGGCATCTTGATATACACGAAAACACTCCCCTTTTTCATCATCATCGTGGAAGATTCTTTTGCCTTCCCATCCACGGTGACATTTTATTCCGAAGTGATTATTCCCTTCAACAGCTAGCCTACCCTCACCAAAACCAGACTCCAATAAGCCTTGTGCCAAGGTGATACTTGCTGGGATTTTATAGGTACTCATTTCGCGTTGTGCAATGGGGCCAAAGACACGGAGATAATTATAGACTTTCTCATCTGTCGATAAGGTTTTCTTTGGAGGACTTATTTGAACTGTCGTTGTTTTCGGTTGTTCTTGTTGTTTTACAACTGGCTGCGCTTCTTTGGTACGGACGCTTTTGGTCACCTTACAACTACTCACAAAAAATAAGAGCAACAGCACAAAACTATTTACAGTAAATCGATACATACTTTTCCTTTTAGTTTTTGCTGTTGATTGAACCCCTCGATTCCCTGAATTCCTCCTGTATGAATTATTAATACTTTTTTGCCCCAACGCCATTGTTTGTTTTTAATCAGTGCAAAAATACCAAAAAGCAACTTTCCAGTGTAGAGAGGATCAAGAAGAATTTTATATTCTTTGTGAAAAGAATTGATAAACTGGACTAATTCATTGGAGGCTTTCCCATAACCGCCATATAAATGGTCATCTAACAGGGAATAGCGGTTTGGGTTTTTTGGGCTTTCAGTAATCCATTGGACTACGCTAGAGTCATTGACCGCCTGAAAACCGAGTAGGTGTTGATGCGAATGTGCACTGTTCAAAAGGCCCATAAATGTTCCTCCTGTTCCCACTGAGCAACAGATGGTATCGAAGGCTGCATCTTTTGGTGTAAGAATTTCTGAACAACCTTTTATGGCTTTAGGGTTGGTTCCTCCTTCTGGAAGAAGAAAATAATTAGCCCGATTTAAAAAGGATTGAACAACCGTGGCACTTTCCTTTTGACGATAATCTCCTCTTGATAAAAAGTGAAGCTCCATTCCATGCTGTTCACAAAAGGCTAAGCTCGGGTTGCGTTCTTGCGATACTAATTCCTCGCCACGTACAAATCCATGAGTCGGTATTCCCATCAACTTTCCAGCGGCAGCTGTAGCAACGAGATGGTTAGAATAAGCACCGCCAAAAGTGACTATCCCACAGTACTTGGCTGGATCATAAGTATTGAGATTGTACTTGAGTTTACGGAATTTATTGCCCGAAATCATCGGATGAAGTTGATCTTCTCTTTTTATTGTAAGCGAAATGCCGTTTATTTGTGTAATAAATTCATTTTGAACAACATGAGATAACGACCATTCCATACAATATAAACCGAAAGGTACGTTATTTTAGAAAACAAACCAGCCCTTGCCAATGCTTGGAGAACAACAATTAGAAGAAGGTGATTTTTACCTTTCACCAGAGGGATATAAAGTATTCACCGAGCAGTTTCACTTAAAACGAGGCTATTGTTGTGAAAGCGGATGCAGGCATTGTCCGTTTGGGTTCAACCAAAAAAAGAGGCATTAAATTTGCAGTCTATTGTTAAAAACGAAAAAACTATTCCTATGAAACGATTTATTCTATTTTTTTTAGCCTTAAGCAGTCTTCAATGTACTTCCATTAGAACATTTTCTGATTTTGATAAAGAAGTTGATTTTAATCAATTCACCACCTATGCTTTCTTTAAGCCCGGTATTGAAGAGGTTAAAATTTCCGATCTGGATAAACGTCGCATCTTAACAGCCATTGAAACACAAATGAAGGGGAAATCGCTTCGCCTTTCTTCTGACCCTCAACTCCTGATAAATATAGCCGTTAATGCCAAAGACCGCGTTATTATCCAAAACAACAATTTTGGCTGGGGCGGCTGGGGCTGGAATCCTTGGGCGTTTGGTCCATGGGGAGGCGGACTAAACAACAACACGGTAACTACCCAAACTGAAGGAGAGCTTTTTATCGATATAATTGATGCTAAAACAAAACGCTTGGTTTGGCAAGGAAAGGGAAAAGGAGGGATTACTGAATACAGCAAGAACCGTGACGAACGTATTCAAACTTTTGTGGGTGAAATCTTAAAGAACTATCCTCCAATACCTGAGGTAAATTAATGCGGCGAAAATAGTAGTAATTGACGGTTTAGTTAATTTGGAAAGGCTACCTTTGCGCCTTTCAAAACAAGACCATTGAACACATTATTATCACGCTTAAGTACGAATCCAAAAAACGATATTTTATCAGGTTTAACCGTTGCACTAGCTCTCGTTCCCGAGGCAGTTGCCTTTGCCTTTATTGCGGGTATTGACCCACTGGTTGGCCTCTACGGAGCTTTCATGATGGGAATTGTTACGGCCATTTTTGGCGGGAGACCCGGAATGATTTCTGGCGCCACTGGCGCCATGGCGGTTGTTATGGTTTACATGATTCAGCAAGGAAATTTAGTTGGTAATCAACTCGACAATCCTGTCGAAAACCTCGGTTTATATTGGCTATTCATCACTCTTCTATTTGTTGGTGCAATCCAAATTACTGCTGGAATATTTAAATTGGGAAAATTTGTCCGTTTAATTCCGCATCCAGTAATGATGGGCTTTGTCAATGGTTTGGCCATCGTTATTTTTATTTCTCAACTGGGTCTGTTCAAAACAACAACCAATGGCACCACAAGTTGGTTAAGTGGAAATGCATTGTACATTATGCTTGCACTCGTTGGGCTTACAATGTTCATCATGTATTTCCTTCCTAAGCTAACAAAGAAAGTCCCTGCTGCTCTAGCTGCCATTGTTATTGTAGCCTTGATCACCATCTTTGGTGGACTTGATGTAAGCACTGTAGGTTCTTTTATTCGAGACGGAGGAGGAGACGGATTAAAAGGTGGACTTCCCCAGTTTCAATTTGAGATTTTCCAACTCTTCCATACCCTCAACGGACATTGGGATTTAATCTTATCCACCGCCTTTTTATTGGCATCCGTTGGCTTGATCGAATCCCTTATGACGCTCAATTTAATTGATGAAATTACTGAATCAAGAGGAAGTGGAAACAGAGAATGTCTTGCACAAGGAGCTGCCAATATCCTCAATGGATTGTTTGGCGGAATGGGAGGCTGTGCCATGATTGGACAATCCATTATCAATGTCAATTCTGGCGGAAGAGGTCGATTATCTGGAATAGTTGCCGCTTTATCTTTACTGTGTTTTGTCCTTTTTGGTTCGAGCGTTATTGAACAAATCCCAATCGCAGCACTTGTAGGAGTAATGTTTATGGTTGTTATTGGCACCTTTGCCTGGAGTAGTTTTCGCATCATCAATAAAATCCCACGGAAAGACGCCTTTATACTGGTCATTGTATCTACCATTACTGTATTAGAAGACTTGGCAATTGCCGTCTTGGTAGGGGTCATTATTGCTGCCCTAGTCTTTGCATGGGAAAATGCCACCATGATACGTGCGCGAAAAAGCATTAAAGAAGATGGAACAAAGGTGTATGAAATATGGGGACCTTTATTCTTCGGGTCTATCCAGAATTTTAACAGCAAGTTTGAGCTGAAAGATGATCCTGAAAATGTTGAAATAGATTTTATTGAATCGCGTGTGTCAGATCATTCGGGTATTGAAGCACTCGAAAACCTCATTGAACGATACTTAAAGAAGAATAAGAACATTCGTCTCACCCATTTGAGCCCAGAATGTAAAAGCCTATTGCTAAAAGCCAATCCAAAATTTGAAGACGTCATCGAGGGATCGATTGACGATCCTCGTTATTACGTTGTTACGGATTTGATCGACAAAGAAATTTAAATCAATTCTCTTGCCGCTTTTAATGCTGCGGCAATACCATCAGCATTTTTCCCTCCAGCGGTAGCGAAGAAAGCTTGTCCGCCTCCACCTCCTTGAATGTGTTTCCCTAGGGTACGCACAACATTTCCAGCATTGAGGTTTTTTTCAGCGACCAATTCTTTTGAAATGTAACAACTCAATATGGGCTTCCCTCCTTTTTTAGAAGCGAGCACCAAGAAGAGTGCCTGATTATTTTGCCCTAAATCAAAGGCTAAGTCTTTCATTAAGCCAGCGTCCAAGTCAACTTCTGTTGCCAAAAAATGTATTCCATTTACGGTTTCAAGTTCTCCAGCCAATTGTTGTTTAATGGCCTGCAATTGAAGTTTTGCTAGCCCTTGAATTTCCTTCTTCAAGTTCGCAACTTCTGTTTGCATATTCTCAATGGCCTTAATGGCATCTTGCGGCTGATTTAAGGCAGCTTTTACTTGTTCAAGTAAGTTGGTCTGCTCTTCAAAGTGAGCTTTGGCAGCATCGCCTGTAATGGCTTCAATTCTTCGGATTCCAGAAGCAACAGCTCCTTCAGAGGTGATTTTAAAATGCCAAATCTCAGCAGTGTTTTGTGTGTGTGTTCCTCCACAAAGTTCAATGGACTTTCCAAATCGGATAGAGCGAACCGTGTCTCCATATTTTTCTCCAAACAAAGCCATAGCTCCTTCTGCCATAGCATCAGCAAGAACAGCCGTTCTGTTTTCTTGCAGTGGCAATTGTTCTTGGATGCGAGCGTTAACAAATTGCTCAACTTCTTTTAATTCTCCTGAAGTCATCTTAGCGAAGTGAGAAAAGTCAAATCGAAACATCCCCGAGTGTACCATGGAACCTTTTTGCTCAACATGATCTCCCAATACTTCACGCAAAGCTTGATGCAATAAGTGGGTTGCGGTATGATTACACGAGGTACGCTGACGCTGTTTTGCATCAACTACAGCTTCGAATCCCTCTTCCAGCTTAACGGGAAGCGTCTCTGTATAATGAATGATGAGGTTGTTCTCTTTCTTGGTATTCAAGATATAATGGATGTTTCCATTGCTTGCTTCCAAATATCCTTTGTCGCCAACTTGACCTCCACCTTCTGGATAAAATGGGGTTTGGTTGAAAACCAATTGATAAAAGTCGCCATCTTTAGCGGTTGTCATTTTACGATAACGGGTTATTTTGATACTTGTTTCCAAGTTATCATAGCCCACAAATTCTTCTTTCTCGTTCGCCAACAAAACGACCCAGTCTCCCGCTTTGGATGAAGCGGCAGCACGTGAACGACTTTTTTGTTCTTCCATTGAAGCAGAAAAACCTGCTTCGTCAACGCTAAATCCGCGTTCACTGGCAATGAGCGCTGTTAAATCGTAGGGGAAACCATATGTATCGTACAGCTCAAAAGCCTTTGCCCCGTCAACGACTTTACCTTTAGTGGCTTTTAGAATGGTATCGAGGAGGAGTAATCCTTGATCTAATGTTTTGAGAAAAGAGTTCTCTTCTTCTCGAATTACGTTGAAGGCTAATTTTTGCTCGCGTTTTAATTCTGGAAAGGCATCCCCCATTTGTTGTTCTAGGGTGTTTACTAGTAAATGAATAAATGCTTTTTTCTGTCCTAAAAAAGTGAATCCATAACGAATTGCACGGCGAAGAATACGTCGAATCACGTAGCCAGCTCCAGTATTGGAAGGTAATTGTCCATCGGCAATGGCAAAGTAAACAGTTCGGACATGGTCTGCAATAACGCGAATTGCACGATCTGTTTCTAGGGTTTCGCCATAGGTGGTTTTTGTCAGTGCTTCTATTTCCCGAATAAGGGGTGTAAAAACATCGGTATCGTAATTAGAGGTAGTGTTTTGGAGAACCATGCAAAGGCGCTCAAAGCCCATTCCTGTGTCGATATGTTTGTCGGGCAGCTGTTCCAAACTACCGTCTGCTTTTCGATTAAATTCAATGAAAACCAAATTCCAAACTTCCACTACTTGAGGGTGATCATGGTTAACCAAAGTGGCGCCGTCTACTTTTGCTTTTTCTTCTTCTGAACGAATATCGACATGGATTTCTGAACAGGGGCCACAAGGACCTTGCTCTCCCATTTCCCAAAAATTGTCGCTTTTATTCCCCAACAAGATGCGATCTTCTGGGATAAACTTTTTCCAGAAGTTGTAGGCCTCCATATCTCGTTCCAAACCCTCACTTTCGTCCCCCTCAAAAATGGTTACGTAAAGAATGCTAGGGTCAATTTTATAACGCTCGGTCAATAATTCCCAGGCCCATGCAATGGCTTCTTCTTTAAAATAATCGCCAAAACTCCAGTTTCCCAGCATTTCAAAAAAGGTATGGTGATAGGTGTCTATCCCAACTTCTTCTAAATCGTTGTGTTTCCCAGATACCCGTAAACATTTTTGTGTATCAGAAACCCGTTTATTCTTCGGAGTTTTATTCCCCAAAAAGAACTCTTTAAACTGGTTCATACCCGCATTGGTAAACATTAGGGTAGGATCATCTTTCACCACCATGGGTGCAGACGGAACAATTTGGTGTTGTTTTTCGTTGAAAAAATCTAAAAATAGTTGACGAACTTCAGCTGATTTCATTCGGTTAATGCGTTAAAATCAAATCTTGCAAGCAAAATTTATTATATTTGTGGAACTTTTCGTTTGTTACTGCAAAAGAAAACAAAATTTATAAGAAATCTGTTTATGGCCAAGGTTAAATATTTTTACGATCCTGAAACACTTTCTTACCGGCCCATTGAAGTTGGTAAAACCCTAAAAGTTTCGAACTTTTTCCTTTTCCTTATCTCTTCTCTTTTATTTGGTGTTTTTACATTGTTTGGTCTTTTAACAACTGACTTTTTAAACACTCCAAAAGAACTTCTATTAGAGCGAGAGTTAAACAACTATGAATTTCAATTTGAAATACTATCGCAACGTTTACAGCAAATGGAGAATGTGATGGGAAATATTGAAAATCGTGACAACGAAATCTACCGTACCTATTTTGAAGCAAACCCCATTCCACAAGAACAACGCAGAGCTGGTTTTGGAGGAGTCAATCGATACAAGAATTTAGAAGGATTTGGGAATTCTGATCAAATTATTGCGACCACAAAAAAAATAGATATTCTTTCTCGCATGCTCGTTGTGCAGTCAAATTCTTTGGATGAAATCCAAGCTTTGGCAGAAAAGAAAGAAGAATTACTTGCTGCTATTCCTACCATTCAACCCATTAAACAAGAGGACCTGAAACGAATGGCATCGGGCTACGGTTGGAGAACAGATCCTTTTACAAAAAAACGCAGAAAACATTACGGAATGGACTTTTCTGCCAAGAGAGGAACCCCCGTCTATGCAACTGGCGATGGAATCGTAAAACGTGCAGACAATAGATCGTCTGGTTATGGTCGTCATATTCGTATCGATCACGGTTTTGGCTATGTGAGTCTTTATGCTCATTTAAACAAGTATAACGTAAAACGCGGTCAAAAAGTGAAACGCGGTCAAATCATTGGCTATGTAGGAAACACTGGCCGATCAGTAGCTCCTCACTTACACTATGAGATCTTCAAGGACAAGAACAAAATCAATCCGTTGAATTTCTATATAGATAGCTTAAGTCCAGCAGAATTTGACGCTATTGTAAATCAAGCTTCCCAAGAGAATCAATCGTTAGATTAATCCATGAACATTAATTTACCTGAGAAAAGGTATTACTCCATTGGAGAAGTCGCCAAAGCTTTTGGGGTCAATACTTCTCTTTTACGCTATTGGGAAAAAGAATTCAAGCAAATTCAACCCAAAAAAAAGTCATCAGGGGTACGTAAATTCACCCCAGGTGATATCGAAAACATTCAGCTAATTTATCATCTCCTCAAAGAGAAAGGCATGACCATAGAAGGAGTGAAAAACCACCTCAACGTGGCTAAAGACAAAGACAAAAGCAAGCTTCAGCTCATGAATCGTTTAGAAAAGATAAAAGCTGCTCTTACTTCTATGCGAGACAATCTCTAATTATTTTTTTCGGAAGAAAAGTGTGATGGGTACTCCATTGAAGTCATACAAACCACGGAGTTGATTTTCTAAAAATCGCTTATAGGGATCTTTCACATACTGCGGTAAATTACAGAAAAAAGCAAATTGTGGGTGCTCTGTAGGTAATTGAGTACAAAACTTAATTTTTACAAACTTACCCTTGTTGGCCGGTGGAGGAGTATTCTCTATAATGGGCAACATGGTGTCGTTTAATTTACGCGTAGGTATTTTATTTGAACGAGATTTATATACTGTTACAGCAGTCTCAATGGCTTTGAACAAACGCTGTTTGGTCAATACCGACATAAACACAATTGGCACATCTACGAAAGGGGCAGTTTGTTTACGAATATCTTCTTCAAACACTTTGGTGGTTTTATGGTCTTTCTCAACCAAATCCCACTTATTGACGACAATCACAACTCCTTTGTTATTTCGATGTGCTAACCAGAAAATATTTTGCACCTGCCCATCAAAACCACGGGTTGCATCTACCACAAGAATAACAACATCACAGTGCTCAATGGCTCGGACAGCACGCATAACCGAATAAAACTCAATATCTTCTTTAACTTTCTTTTTCCGTCGAATACCGGCGGTGTCCACTAAGTTAAATTCAAACCCAAAGCGATTGTACTTGGTGTCAATACTGTCTCGGGTAGTTCCTGCGATATCTGTAACGATGTAACGATCTTCCCCAATCAATGCGTTGATAAAAGAAGATTTACCCGCATTTGGACGTCCAACTACGGCAAAGCGTGGTAAGTCGCCTGAAGTATCTTCTACTTGTTCTGGCAATGCTTCTACAATATCATCGAGTAGTTCACCTGTTCCACTTCCGTTTATACCCGAAATTGGATATATTTTATCAAAACCTAGACTGTAAAACTCAACTGCATCATCTTGACGCATGGCATTGTCTACTTTATTTACAACCAAATAGACCGGCTTTCTTGAACGACGAAGTAGTTGTGCTACTTCTTCATCCATTCCCGTTACTCCCGTTTCAACCTCGACCATAAAAACAATTACGTCCGATTCGTCTATGGCAAGTTCTACTTGCTTGTCAATTTCTTTCTCAAAAACATCTTCACTTCCAACAACGTATCCTCCGGTATCGATGAGTGAAAATTCCACTCCATTCCAGTCAGATTTTCCGTAATGACGATCCCGTGTTACTCCGCTCACTGCATCAACAATGGCTTCACGCTTTTGGATCATACGGTTAAAGAAGGTGGATTTTCCCACATTGGGACGTCCAACAATGGCAATAATTGCACTCATGATGGTAAATTTTTAGCAAAAGTACTCTTTTTAAAAGGATCTGAACCAATGATTATAACTTATAGCCAAATCGTTTCAGTTGTCGTTCATTTGAGCGCCAATCCTTGTTTACTTTCACATAGAGTTCTAGATGAATCTTCTTGGTAAAGAAGGCTTGTAGTTTCATCCGTGCTCCTACCCCTACTTTTTTTAAGGCGCCACCTTTGTGGCCAATAATGATTCCCTTTTGGGTCTCGCGTTCAACCATAATTAGGGAACGGATTTTAATTATTTTTTCTGATTCGAAAAACTCCTCTGTCACCACCTCGACTGCATAGGGAACTTCTTTATCGTAATGCTGTAGAATCTGTTCCCGAATAGCCTCATTGACAAAAAAACGCTCGGGCTTATCGGTCATCTGATCTTTTGGATAGTAGGGTGGCGAAACGGGCAGTAATTCAATAATATGATTCAGCACTTCTTTGACTGAAAAACCAGTGATAGCTGATATTGGAAAAATATTTGCTTTGGGAAATTTTCCTTGCCAATGGGCAACTGACTTAATTAGGGATTCTTGATCGGTCGTGTCAATCTTGTTAATAAGGACAAGAACAGGAATTTCCAAGCGTAGAATTTTTTCAAACAAACGTTGGTCTTTCATTTCGGTTTCGCCCACCTCGAGCATATAAATCAAAATGTCAGCATCTTCAAGAGCTGTTTTCACGAAGTCCATCATGGAAGATTGCATTTCATAACTGGGCGTAATAACTCCAGGAGTATCGGAAAGCACTAATTGATAGTCATCTGCATTGAGTATCCCCAATATACGGTGACGTGTTGTTTGTGCTTTCGGTGTGATGATCGATAAACGCTCACCTACCCATGCATTCATTAATGTTGATTTCCCAACGTTAGGGTTTCCCACGATAGAAACGAACCCGGCTTTATGTGTATTGCTCATTGGCGACAAAGATACATAAGAAGTACACAAAGCACTTGGCGATTGTCAATAAAGTTGTATATTTGCACCCACAGCGCGGGATAGAGCAGTAGGTAGCTCGTCGGGCTCATAACCCGAAGGTCACAGGTTCGAGTCCTGTTCCCGCTACTAAAACAATAAAACGGTTATACTTTTATAAAGTGTAGCCGTTTTTTTATTTTTACAGCATGTTAAAAAATATTATTTACATCTTTTTCGTGCTTCTGTTTGCCTCATGTACCAAATCGACTACTACTTCTTCTATCAAAGTTGTTGGTGAAATGAGAGATGTGATGTGGAAAGGAGATTTAAGAGGTAGAATTGCAACAGATTCATTAAATAACAAAGAAACCTATGGATTAGGACCTATTGAGTTTTTGAAAGGAGAAATAGTAGTGTTTGAAGGTCAAACATTTGTATCGAAGGTTATTGACAGTGTTTCTCATCAGGTAACTAAAATCCCCTCAGTCAGGGC
>ENA-OUOG01002275-OUOG01002275.1-marine-metagenome-genome-assembly--contig:-NODE-2275-length-20277-cov-5.181337_pt1 | contig 20277 bp, 11 predicted proteins | sample MGYA00248635_ERZ508505 | MGnify/ENA primary metagenome ERZ508505 (study PRJEB26176, sample SAMN06267871) | marine metagenome | isolation source: Saanich Inlet, British Columbia, Canada | place: Pacific...
CGTCGTATCCATCGGCCATCCGCGAATCCGCGATCAACGCGTCGCGCGTCCGCGCGTCGAGCAACTCGAAACGCGATTGTGGGCGATTTTCGAGACCGCCGCCGTCGCAGATTGTAAAAGAAACGCCCGCGAGCCACGGGACGGGGTTGTCCCATCCGTGCGACGATCCCACGCGCACCGCGAACGTCCGCCGCTCCGGATCCGCCGGAGTTCCAAAGAGGCGCGCCCCGACGACGACGCGGTCATATCGCACGTATTCGGGCACTGTTAACCCTAACCTGCGCATGACTCCCGCCATGACGACATCCGTCTTCGCGCGCACTAACATCGTCGCCATCCGGTCCTTGGGCGTCTCCTGCAAGTTCACGATCACGAGCTTCCCCCGCTTCCCCTTTCTCTTCCGCACCGTCAAAAGCGGGATGTCGCACGACGGCGTGATCTGCAGACTGGACCCCAGCACCAGAGACAAGCAGGTCTCCCTGCTGTGCTTCTCCGCGCGTCGCAACTCGTCCGGGGGCAACGCATCGTCCCAGTCAAGCACCTGGTCGCGAAGCCGAGCGACCTGGGAACGAGACGCGGACGCGCGGCTCGACCTCCGCGGCGCGAATGAATCGCGGGAGTCGGACGCGCATCCGCGTTTGCGTTTGTTTTTCTGCTCCTCCGCAAACGCGCCGCACTTGTCGCACGTCCTGCCCGTGTACTCGAACCCCACGGTGCTCATCTCGAAGTCGCGTATGTACTCTTTTTCGCACCGCTCGCACCGCTCGGCGAAGCAGTTCCCGTGCAGCTCGGCGAGGTCCTCCCTCGGGAACCCCGACCGCAGATGCAGGCAGTCCACGTTGCACGAGACCAGGTATCGCACGTATCCGTGTTTGCGCAACTCCACCAGCGCCATGTGCGTCAGGCTGGGCACGGCGGTGTCCAGCGTGCACTTCGCCTCGGGCATGGGCGCACCTCGTTTCTGCGCGGTCCACACGCCGTTCGGGCCCCGGAAGTCGGGGATCCCGATGGAGGTGCTTATGCCGGCGCCGGTGTGGACCACCATGCCGCCTGATTTCGCCCGACTCTCTCGAATCAGCTCAGCGAGCGCGTCGATCTTGCGCTGGAGCTCGGCGTCGTCCGCTTCCTCGAACTCGGGGGTGCCAAGCGTGCCGCCGACGTCGTCACGCCACGACAGACGCTCGGCGTACCCGATGGAGCCGGCCATGGTTCCTCCTCGCCGCGCGTCCCCACGAGTGGCGAGAGCGTTTCGCGGAGAAGTCGTTGTTCGTTTCGGGGCGCCTCTGCCTGGCCCGACGAAAACCCGGTCGACGTGATGTCCAGTGATCTCAGTTCGGCGCCACGGGACCGCGCGCGGCCTCTCGTTGACGAACACGACGCGAATTGGGGATCTGGCGTCATTCGCTCGACGCGCTTCCCCCGGCTGCGCACGCGCTCGGTGGACGCCCGGCTGACTTCCCGCGCGCTCGGCGTATCCTCGACGCCGTCAGTTCACCTCGCGGAGCCCCGCGCGTTTCGGCGCAGCGCCCTTCCGTTCGCGACGCGATGGACCAGGAGTACGATGCCGTGATCCTGGGCACGGGCCTGAAGGAGTGCCTTCTGGCCGGCCTGCTCTCCGTGGACGGCATGAAGGTGCTTCACATGGACCGCAACTCGTACTACGGCGGCGAGAGCGCGTCTTTGAACTTGAAACAGCTCTGGGAGCGGTTCCGCCCGGGCGAGCCCGAGCCCACGCAGTACGGCCGGTGGCAGGACTGGAGCTTCGACATGGTCCCGAAGTTCATGATGGGCAACGGCTTGCTCGTGCGCACTTTAGTGCACACGGGCGTGCACAAGTACCTGGAGTTCAAGGCGGTGGACGGCTCGTACGTCATGAAGCAGGGCAAAACGTACAAAGTCCCCGCGAACGACATGGACGCGCTGAAGTCATCGTTAATGGGCATGTTCGAAAAGCGACGCGCGCGTTCGTTTTTCATCTTCGTGCAGGAGTACGACTTGGGGAACCCCACGACGCACGGCGCGAAAGATTTATTCGGCAACTTTTCGTACTACGACCTGGACCAGCTCACGAGCAGACAGCTGTTCGAGAAGTTCGGACTCGAACCCAACACCGTGGACTTTATCGGACACGCGCTGGCGCTGTACACGGACGAGAGTTACTTAGACCGACCGGCGCGGCCGATGGTGAACGCGGTGAAGCTCTACTCGGAGTCGCTGGCGCGCTTCGACACGGGCTCGCCGTACATCTACCCCCTGTACGGCCTCGGCGAGCTCCCGCAGGGCTTCGCGCGACTCAGCGCGGTGTACGGCGGGACGTACATGCTCAACAAGCCCGACGCCACGGTGGAGTTCGACCCCGAGACGGGCAAAGCCATCGGGGTCTCCTCCGAGGGGGAAACCGCGCGAGCCAAATTCGTGGTCGGCGACCCGTCGTACTTCCCGGGGAAGACCAAACGCGTCGGCCAAGTCGTTCGCGCGCTGTGCATCTTGTCGCAGCCCATCCCTGGTTGCGGCGACGCGCACTCCGTGCAGATCATCTTGCCTCAGAAGCAGACGGGTAGGCGCACGGACATGTACGTGTTCGGGTGCTCGTGGGCGCACAACGTGTGCGCCAAGGGGAAGTACCTCGCGTTTGTGAGCACGACGGTGGAAACCGCGAACCCGCACCTGGAGATCCAGCCTGGGTTGGAGCTCCTCGGGCGCATCGACGAGAAGTTCATCCACGTCTCGGACGTGCTCGTGCCGGTGGAGGACGGCACGAAGGACGGGTGCTTCATCAGCAAAGGGTACGACGCCACGACGCACTTCGAGACCACCGTGAGGGACGTGCTCGAGATGTACACGCGCATCACCGGGAAGGAACTGGACCTCAGCGAAAAGGAACTCGGCAAGGAGTGAGTATGGCGAGGAGTTTGGAGCGACAAAGCGCGCGCGCGTATCGTAGTCTAACTACGTTTACCGTAGTCTACCTTTAAGGTTGACTATTATGTAACACGTGATACACGAACGTTTTTCTAGTACTAACGCGTCGCTCGCCAAACGGTTTAGGCTCGCCTCATCGCCTCATCCTCGAGACCCCGAGGCCGATGGTTTCGTCCGTGTCGTCGTCGCCGCGGTAAACGTCGTCCACCGGCTTGGCGATTTTCGCGGCGCCCTCCTCTATTTCGAGCATCTCGGCGCCCGGCCAGAACAGTCTCTGGTTCTTGTTCGTCATCCTGTGCCTCCGCATCTTGGCGCGCAGCGCTTTCTCCACGGAGGGGTCGAATTTCACCTTCGAGTCGTTGTCGGGGTTGGTCTGGGACCGCCACTCCACCTCGACGTCCGCCAACGCCGGCAGATTCGGCAGCGAAGGGAGCGCGAACGTCGGAAGCGCGACGGACGGCCAACGCCATCCTTCGCCTTTTTCGTCCCCGTCCGGCTTTACCTTCGTCCCCGACGCACCGTCTTCGTTCGAAACCTCCGCCTCGGACGCGTTCGCGTCCTCGTTCGGAACTTTCGGCGGGACGACGTCCGACCACGTCTCTTCGTTCTCGCGCCGGCGCCGTTCCGCACGCCACCGCATGCGAATCACCGCCGCGCGTCGCGCGCGAACGCGTTTAGCGTCGCCGCGCGCCGCGCGCGCGAACTGCGGGAACAAAGCACAGAGCCAGAACACCTCCTCGCCTTTGTCGTTCGTCTTGCCAACGATGCTGATGCTTTCGGCGTCGTTTTTTGAAAAATCCTCGTCGCGTGTGTCGCGCTTCCTTCCGAAGCTCTTCGCCGAAGTTTTATTTTTGGTAAACGCGAGCTCCGCCGCCTTTTCCAGAAACAGCAAACCGAGCGTCGCGGCGAGCAGTTCGCGTCCGACATCCGGCAGGAACGGCAAGGTTTGTTCCGCGAGCTCTTTGACCACTTTTTCTTCCTTCTCCTTGATCGGCGAGTACCGAACCTTGGAGGTTCGCGGGATTTTTGTCACGCGCGGCGACAAGAGGCGGTGCGACACGCGCCACAGCGCGGGCGCGAAAAACGCGCCCAGCAGCGAAAATAAAGTCATCGACGGCCGAAGGAAATCGACGACGACGCGCGGCGGGGGTTTGTGCGTCCGCAGAACCACCGCGCGCACACCGAGGTACCCCGGGGGTTTCCGCTCCCACGCCGTCGCCGCCCAGTCCGCGTCGTCGCGGAACTCGAGCTCGGACATCTCGGACATATCCGAGCGCAGGTCATGGTCACGGCTGCGCGCGTCGTCGTCGTCCGAAAAGTCGGCGCCGGCTTCTTTTTCGCCCGCGGCGGCGATTCGCGCCTCGCGCGCGCGCCGCCGCCGCCGCCGGCGGCGGCGGCTGGCCTCGCTCGAGCCGCACAGCGCGCGGAGGCACTCCGCCAGGCACGTCCTTTCCGGCCGAGCGCGCCGTGACGGGTCCCGATCCCGATCGAGCTCGTCCTCGGAAGAACCCGTGCCCCAGTCGCTGTCCTCGTCGCAACCGGCGAGACACCCTTTTTCTTTTTCGTCCCCGAACAGACACCCGGACAGACACCCGCTTTGTCTCCTGCCCGTCTCCGGGTCCTCGTCGCCCACGCAGGCGGCGAGGCACCCGCCCTTCCGTGCGCCCGTCTTTTTGTCCTCGTCCCCGAGGCACGCGCCGACAACGCCGCCGCGCCGCCGCGGGGTCCCGCCGTCGCCGTCGTTTAAAACGGCGCCCAAAAGAAACCCCGGTTGGTCTCTTCTTCCGCGCTCGCCCGGTCGGTCGGGGTCCTCGTCGCCGAGGCACGCGCCCAGCACGCCCCCCCTCCTCGCGTTCGTCTCCGGGTCGGGGTCGCCGAGGCACATACCAAGCACGCCTCCTCTGCGCCGCGGCGGGACGCTCGCGTCGTCGGGGTCCTCCGCGCCGTACAGCGCGTTCGTGAGGCATCCGCCTCGGCGCCTGACGACGCCGTCGGCGTCGGCGTCGACGAAGCCGAACAGACACCCCTCGCCGAAACACCCCCCTCGCCTCTTCCCACCGCCGATCGGGTCCTCGTTCCCGAGACACGCGCCTAAAACACCGCCGCGTCGCCGGCCGGTCTCGTCGTCCACGGCGCCGTCCACGAAGTCCACCAGCGAAGACACGAAGCCGGGCTCGCGTTTGCCGGTGACCGGGTCCTCTTTCCCGGCGCACCCCGCGAGACACCCCGCTTTTTTCCGTCTCCGTCGTCTCCTCCCCTTCTCGTCCTCGCTCCACTCCTCCTCCTCCAGGCAGCCGGACAGGCAGCCCGGGGGGGGAGGTTCGCGCGGCGCGCCGGGCTCGGGCGCCGGCCGCCGCGTCTCGCGCTGCTCCTTCAAAATCTTGGCGCTCGCCGGGTCGACGTCGTCGTCGCTCAACCAGTCGTCGTCGTCGCCGCCTCTGCGTTTCGATCGGAACGCGTTTGGAACGCACGCGTTTGTCACGTCTACGCCGCCCGGGCCGCAGAGACTCGGCCCGTAGCCGTACGCCTCGCTGTCGTCCCCCCAGCTGGAGACGGTGCCTCTCCGCGAGCCGAGGTCGCTTGAGGGGGGCAGTCCGCCGGGATGGCACGGCCCGCACTTGGAAGGCAGGCACCCGCACGTCTTGGGGTCGACGTGCGGGCGTCGCAACACCACGCCCGGCGGGTCCAGCGGCCTCGGCTCGCGTTTCGGTCGCGTGGGGTCACCCAGCACCCACAAGGAGGTGAGCTGCGCCTTCGTGTCCAGCGTCCCGTCGGGGTGCGTCGCCCGGGGGCCGAGATGCTTCTCCGCGAAGAACGGATTCACCACGACAACCTTGCGCAAGTCGGCATCGCCTCCGTCATCCTCGTCGTCGGAGACCGCCATCGGGACCGGGTCATCCTCGACCTTCCCGTCGCGGGAAGGTCGCCGCCGCGACATGCGACGCCGGTGCCCGACGCGAGTCCGCGCCGGCCCGCACGCGCGCGGGGTGGTCTGGAGCGGGTAGGCGGGCGAGCCGAAAAGCGACGACAAACGCTTCGGGAGTAGACCGTAGCAAAGACACATCTGAGAAGTTCGATGCGAAATGCGAAAACGCCCGGCGGCGTCACACCGTGGCGCACGCCGCGGTGGCCGAGGGGGCATGACCGCGCGCGTCTCCGGGACCTACGCGGCGGTCGCGGCCGCGATGTACCGGCGTTTCCACAGGCAGATCCGCGCGCACCCCAGGCACAGAGTCAAGCTGGCTCTGTTCGAGGAGACCCGCAGAGCGTTCGAGCGCCCCGCGGGGGACGACGAGGCGTCCCGAGCGCGCGACATGTCCCGAGCGGTGCTCGCGCTGACGTGGCTGCGACGCGCGGCAGCGGACGCGACGTCCACGGAGGGCGAGCTGCTGTACACGCTGATGGGCCAGCGGGACTCGGTGCTGCGTCGGCGACGCGCGGAGCGGCTGAAACCTCAAAAGGCGAAACTCAGGGCGACGTCGGGGACGGGGGATGCGGAGACCCGGCTGCTGCGCGCGGCGTACGGGCCTCTGGTGGACCTGATAGGCGTGCGGGGGGTCGCGGGGGAGAACTGGGCGCGGGAGTGATGTCGCGAGGGAACGATAGCGCGTGTGTAGGTGGTAGGTTTAGCGTGTGTAGCGCAGAAGTGTCGTGGATGGGACTCGAGGGGGCGTGCGTGACGAGTGCCGACCGGCGCCCAAAGGCGTGTGAAAGTGACATCAGGGGATTTGTTTATTAGGTCGTCGCGTCGTCGGCGCGGCGTCAGTGTCGGAGGCGCCCTGGGAGTGGCAGGGGACGCGGTGCGCCATGGTGAACTTCAAGATGCCTCGTGGGCCGAACTCGCTCGTGGGAAACGCCCCCAAACCCGAAGAGCGCGACGGCGAGTACGTCTCGAAGAAGGCCCTTCGCTCCGCGGCGGGGTCCGTCTCCCTGCGCGTCGTGGCGAACGCGGAGGCGGACGGCCTCGCGCGCCTGCACCCCGCGTGTCCTCTCCTCGCGGACGCGGACGACCGAGGCGTCGTGCTCCTCGTGCTCGAGGCGGGAAGCGACTGCGTCCTCCGCGCGTGCGCCGCGTCGGACGAGTCCGCGTGCCAAGACGGGTGCCTCGCGCTTTCCGAGGAACAGCGCATCAACGTGCACGTCGCGGAGGACCAGACCGCTTCGTTCAAGGCGTTCGAGCCTCCGCGCGAGACCTCCACGGACCTGTTCGACATCGAGCTGGAGGTCCGGCTCCTGCGCCGGGGGGGGTCCCCGTCGGAGAGGCGCGGGCGGTGCGACGAGGACGACGACGAAGATGACGAAGACGACGACTCCGACGTCGATTCCGACGCCGACTCCGAGTCGTCTTTTCCGGGCGGCGAATGCGTCGTCGACGGCGTCGCCCTCCGCGCGTCTCTGCGGCATCGCCTGCGTGACTGCTGGGTCGCCGCGGGCGAGTTGCTGTGTGTCGAAGCCGTGGACACGCGCGATCCGGACACCACGCACGTGTTGCGCGCGCGCGTGGCGAGCGTGAACTCCGTCGACCCGGCTTCGGCGGCGGCGCTGTTTCCGGGGTACCACTGTTTCCGCGGGGCCTTCTCGGTCGAAGACACGAAGATGTACGTTCACGCCGAGGAAGGGAACGGCTTTGATACACAGCCGCATCGAGCCTTGACTGTTTTAAACCAAAACCCGCGGGACGACTCGGAGAGACGCGCGGCGTCGTTACAAAAAGAAACCATCGCCGTGGTCACGAGCGACGGCGAGACGTTCCCCGTGCACCGCTCGCTGCTCCGGCCGTGCGTCGCGCTCACCAGGCACGTGCGCGAGGCCGCGCCCGGAGGCATAGAGAGCAGCGGCAAGAGGGCGCAGTGGGAGCGGGAAAACGAAAACGCTTTTGGGCTTCTCGAGAAGGAAATGGAGACGGAAAAGGAGACGATATCGACGACGTCTACGTCTTTTTCGTCGGAACACCAAACAAACTCGGTTCGCGTCCCGATCGATTGCGAGCGGTTCGACAAGGTCCTGCTTTGGCTCGAGCGCGAGTCTCTCGGTTTGGCTCTCCCCGAGTACGACGTGCACACCGCCGAGGCGCTCGTGGGCGCGGCGGACGCGCTCGGCTTAGCGAGCCTGGCGGACGCGTGCCGCGCCAGCCTGGGGGCGCACGAGTCGCGCATCACGACGCACGCGTGGAAAGACGTGGTGGCGCACAACCGCGGCGGCGGCGTTCGCGTGGTGGTGGACGGCATGGTTTTGGATGTTAAGCGTTGGCTCCCGGAGCACCCCGGTGGTGACCGGATCATCCCTGCGCAGAGCGTGAACGTGGACGCCACCAGGCACTTCGAGCTGTACCACAGCAGCAAGGAGAGCTTTCTGTATCTCCGCGCGTTTTACGTCGGCGAAATCGTCAAAGAGGACGTCGATTCTATTCCGAGAGTCGTGAACCAAGTCACGGGCGCGATCGACCCGCCCGCCAGCCAGGCGTTCCTCGACCAGCTCAGGGAGTACACGCGCGGGTTCAGGATCGACAACACGAAGGAACGGGCGCATGTCAGAGCGCACTTGGGCGTGCGGTCGTAGTCACTTCACGTGTAGCACTTTAGTCTCTAATCTCTATTGTTTACTTTCAACAAAACGTTTAGTCTTATGGTTTAGTCTTACTTTCCTACTAGCAGTACAGCGACGGCGCGCTCGCGACCGTATCGCGAGCGCGCCGCAAAGAATCAATCCCCCCCTTTCACCCCTACGCGAAACACGTAGCCGTTCACGCAGCCGTCGTTCTGTGCATCGCCGCCATGCGCTCGAAGTTCGCCTTGAACGACGCGAACCCAGCCTCCGCGTCCGCGCACGAAACAGAGCTCTTCGTCGCGCACGACGTGGAATCCACGCGAAACGAAGCCGTTTTCAATTTGCTCAAACCGGAGACCCCGACGCTTCTCTTCTCGGCGCCCGCGCCGGGAACGCGCCCGAGCGTGAAGGTGTTGCTGCGCAGGCCCGCGCGACGCAGGCTGGAGGTGTGCGCCTTGGGAGCCTTCGCCACGGCAGCCACGAGCGCGTCGCCCAGCGACAGAACCACCGCGTCCTGCGCGGCGAGCGCCGTCGCAACCTGCGCGTCGCGCTCGACGATGCGCGCCGCCGAGCGAGGCGAGACGGGAGCCTCCGTCGTCGCGGCGGTCTCCGCCGCCTTCGCCGCGGCCTCCGCCTCGCGCTTCTTGCGCAGGGACGGGGGCACGTACGCGCCCGCGGAGGGCGCTCTGTTGAGCGTCGAAGGCGTCACCGAAGGCACCGCGGCCACGTCTCTGTTCCACCGGCGCTCGCCGTCGGCGGCGGAGCCGGTGGCGCCCCATCGTCTGCGGAAGCTCGCGTCGCAGCCGACCACGTCGGCGCCGCCGGCTTCGAACGCGGCGTCAGAAACGCACGACGCGTCCCGCGCGGGCGCGGCGGCGCGGTTCGATAACGCGGTGTCCCAGAACCGAGTGAACTCGATGGGCTTCACGAACCTGTGCCCGAACACGAACCGACCGGACGGGAGCGGCGTCAAGCGCAACGCCGCGTCGCCGGCGTCCGGGAACAGCCGCCGCGCGGTGAGCCCGCCGCACGCGACCAGCGCGCCGTCTTGCGTGAAGCCGTAGTGCAACGGCGCGGCGTTGGCGGTGCGCGCGGCGAGGACGCGTCCGGCGCTGACGTCGAAAGCCACGACGGCGAACGCACCACACTCGGCGTGCAGATCCCCCAACGCTTGTTTCAGAGCGTTCACGCGAGCGCGCGACGCGTTGGAGTCGTCGGCGTTTTCCGACGACACTAAACTCGCTTCGTACGCCTTAACGAACCGATCTTCGCACACCGCGGAGGAGACGAGCGCGGCGACGAGCCCGTCGCGCTCGATGACGCGCACGCCGGAGTGGTCGCCGAGAACCGTAAGCGCGCCGCCGCGGCGGGCGCACGTGCGCGAGGGCGCGACGCCCGCGCGCGCGAGAAGAGAGTTGGCGGCGTATCTGCGGAGTTTGGAGGTTGCGTGAAATGAAGGAAACGCAGACAGCCGAGTCCGGAGGAGAAGGAACGAACGCGTCAGCCTCGTGCGGGTGTGCTCTCGTCTCGGTGTCGTGTGGTTCGGAGGAGGTGGCGCGAACGCGAGCGGGCCGCCGCGGTCGCGTCGCGTCTGCGCGAACGACCGAGGCTCGGCGTCGACCGCGCGCGCGGAGCGCGCGCGGTCGCGTCGGACCGCGCGCGCGCCGTTTCCGGCGCGCGTCGCGGTCGCGATCGGTTGTTCGCGTCCGCGGAAAAACCCGAACCGTCGGCCGACGCGCGCGCCGGGAACGCGCACCGCGCGGCCTCGAGAGGACGACGCTCGCGTCGCGGTCGGCGGCGTCGATCGGACGTGGTGTGTTCGCGCGTCCCGGCGGGAGGATTCGCGCGCGTCGCGTTCGTCGGGGTGGCGTTCGCGTGTCGGAGAGGCGTCTCGGGCGCGCACGCACCTCGCATCTTGTTCGGTGGCGTCGAAGCGTTTCGCCGGCGCGACGACGGCGAACGCGGGCGCGGGGGCCTGCTCGTGGCGCGCGGCGCGCTGCTTGGGCGCGACGCGCGCGGTGCTGGTGTCAGCGATGCACATGTTTGGCTTTGAGCTGGGTGGGTGTGTCGGACACGGCGGTGAGGCTCGTGCGCGTGGGTGCGGAATGGACGCAGTTGACGTCGACGCGCGTTGAAAACGTCAAACGCGGCGACGAAACGTGCGCTGTCGGGGCGCGCGACGTGGCCCGCGCGCGAGCGGGTTCGGAAAAAAAGTCGGGGCGTCTGAACCGTCGATAGACCCCCGATTTTCATCTAACGAAGTTCCCGACAGAACTCGAAAAAACACCAATCGTCGAGCGACATCGCACGACACGCGCGACGTGGCCGATTCTCGCGACCGCGTTCGTTCTGGTCGGTCGTCGGACAGGCTTCGGTCGGACATTTCATTTGTGTGTGTATTTCGCGGATGGCGTATGGGGGGTAGTCTCAAAAACGTCAAAACGTGGTTGTTTTACAAACGCGGCACAGCGCATTTAGTCTCCTCTTCCAAGCGCGTCTCGGGAGACGCGTCCAAAGAACGCCGTGCGTCTCTTCGGCGCACGACGAAAGACGCGACCGTGAGAAAACCGAGTGAGAAAACTCGAGTTTTCGACACTCTCCGTCACGGCTCCTCGCAGTTCCCCCCCTCCCAGACCTTCCCCGCGACGATGGCGTCGAGCGCCTCGCACGCGTCCGTAAAAGTCTCGACGCACCCCATGAAGTTGATGCGTCTAACCTGCGAGACGCCGTCCAGCCGCACGCGCACGTCGATGCCTCTTTTGTCGATACTGATGATCCACAAATCATCCACCCGCACGGCGTCGAAGTCGCCGGCGGCCTCGTTGGGCGCGATGGAGTTGCCCAGCACGGCGCCGGACTTGGCGAGCTTAGCGCCGTACTTGGTGTTCAGCTCGGATAACGTGTCTAACACGGAGTGCCCCGCGCCGGGTGTGACGATCTTGTCAGGCACCGCGTCGCGGTACTCTTTCAGGTCGACCCAGTTCAGCGTTCCGAACCCGCCGACGAAATAAACGTCGATCACGTTGTTCATGCGGTAAAACGTGTAGTCTCCCCAGCGGTCCTCGAGGTCGGAGGCTTCCTTCCGCGCCGCGTACTTCGCCTTGAAGATCTCGTTCGCGCTCGCCTGGTACTCCGCGGGTAAACGGTGCACGTCCCCGAAGATCGTCACGCGCGCGTTCGCCAGGCCGCCCCAGCCGTTCATCTTCACCGTCAAACTCGCGCGCGAGTTGTACGCCAAATTGCGCGTGTGCATGGCGAGGGGCGTGAGGCAAAACACCGGGTAGCCGTCATTATCCGTCGCGAAGTCCACCGTGCTGGCGAACGGGTACCCCGACCTGCGGTGGTTCATGTTGGACATGATCGTCGAAAGGTCGGCGTAGTCCGCGAGCTCCATCAGGTTGCGCGCCGCAACCGCGACGGATGGGAGATCGGCGTCTTTCATCGAGTTCAACACGCCGCCGCTGAGCGGCGTGCGTAACAGACGCGTCAACGCGCCTTTCCGGCCACTCTTTCCTTCGGAGTCTGGCTCGTCGCGAGAAGTCGCGTCGGCGGACTGCCGCGGCAACGAGAGCTCGGCGGTCGGCTTCGGAGGTTCCGCGAACGGTTTGGCGTTTGTCGAGATCGGCGACGCGTCTTTTTTCGCCGCGCCCGAGTTTTGAGCGCTTTTGAGGCTCGCGTCGGCGCCGCCGGCGGGGTTCGAACCCGAGCCCTGCTTCACGACTGCGGGGTTCACGACGACGCCTCCTCCTCCCGGTCCGGGTCCCGAGCCCGCGTCGGGGGTGGCGGCGAGCCGGAACGTCGAACGGTCGATCGACCCTTTGCTCTTCACCGGCGTCGCCTCGGAGACGGCGCCGTACCACGACGTTCGCTGAAACCCGGCGTTGGTGGAAGCTTTCAACGCGCTTCGTTTGTTTCGACGTGAAACGGAGGAGGCTCCCGTAGCTCCCTCGCGGGCGCTCGGCGTGGCCGGCGTGCCCGCGCCCGCGGCGGAGCTCAGGGGTTTCGCGGCGCCGGACAAGGTGCCGGACTCGTTGGAGACCCCCGAGCTCGTGCGGCCCCCGGTCGCGGTGCCCGCCCTCGCGGTCGCGGGGGTCTCCACCGCACGCGCGTTGTGCATCGGCGAGCCCGGCCTGGGACCGCCCGACGGTTTGGTGCGCGTGGGCGACGAGGGACGGTGGTTGTGCCCCCCCGGGTTCGCCGCCTGCGCGCGCGCGCCGCGCGAGACGACCGGCCGCGCGGGCGCGGTGCCGGTCGCGGGGCGCGCGCGCGCGGGCGCGCGCGACCCGAGCCTCACGCCGGTCCACGACGCGGACGCGCACGACGCCGCCATCGTTCACAGGCTCTTTTCAAAGTGGATGGCTTCAAAAAGGGTTTGTCTTTCGCACGCGCACGCGAGCGTGGTGGGCCCGCGGGGCACGCGTGGGGCGAACGCGGCGAGGCGGACGCGGGTTTGGAAGCGAAGCGCGGCGTCCGCGAAGGACGTCCGACGCTGGTGACGTTCGCGGCGCGAGCGCGGGCGCGGAGTGCCTCGAAGCGGCGAGACGCGTCGATTTTAAACACGGCGGCGACTTTGTGAAGCCGTTTCGACTTTCGAGTACGTGGCGTACACCCGAAAAAGCGCACGTGCGCGAGACGCGATTGGTGGATGCCCAATTTCGCGAGCCGGGACGGAACCGGGAGTCACAGACCGAGAGCCTGGCAACGATACACTGCTAACTGCAAATTCTCAGGCTTCGCAGAAAAAGAGCACGCTCTGCTGGGCGCTTTTCGTCACAGGCGGGCGCGCTTCGCGCTCCGGGTGACCCGCACGGGCACCCCTCTCGCGTGCGGGTCATCCATCGCGTCGTAGCCGAGCGGTTGCCCCTCTTCGCCGCGGGAGAGCGGGTGCGGGCGAACACGCGCCCGGGGAGGAAGTACGACGAGGAAGGGAGCTCATCATGCGCACCGCCGACAACGACGTCGGCTCGCCCGAAGGAAGCTCCGAGGAGGACGAGGACGTTTCCGGCTCGGGGTCGGAGGACGACTCCTCCGGAGAGGACGAGAGCGAGGAGGGATCGGGTTCCGAGGCATCCGAGGCATCCGAGGCATCGGGCTCCGAGCTCGACTTGGCGCTCGCCGAGGACGGACGCGTGGCGTGTCCTCTGCTTCCGCATCTTCCGGGTCTGGACGCGTTCTCCTCCTTCCCGAACGCCTTTGCCCTGGACGACGACGCCGCGCGACGTACGCTCCTCGCCGACTGCGACGAGGCGTTCACGGCCCGCGCGGCGACGAAGAGAAAAGGCCCGTACAGCTCCGGCGAGACCTACTGGCTCGCCGCGGACGCCGAACCCCGGTGCGCGTTGGAACGACTCGCCAAGCACGTGTTCGACGCGCACGTCGGCGACGCCGTCGAACGATTCGAAGCCCTCAAAAGTAAATCGAACCAAGACGAAACAAACGAATCCTCCGCGCAGCCGTTCGACGCGTCGCGTTCGGGCGCGGAGTGGTGGACGCAGGTGGTGGATATCGACGATGAGATCGGCGTACACTGGGACAAGGACTACGGTTTAGAGCCTTCAGGTCTCAACGTGCATCCCCAGATTGGCACGGTGACGTATTTCTCGTCGTTCGGCGCGCCGACGATGATGGCGCGCAAACCGACGCCTATGTTTTTTTCGGAATCCGTCGCCGGCGCGTTTGAAGATCTCGAGACGAAGTACAAAGATCGAGAGCATATGTGTTTTTTCGCTCGTCGCGCCGGCTTGCCCGCTTTCGCCTCCGCGAACGCGTTCCTCAGCTTCCCCGCGTTCGGTAAGCACGTCGCCTTCGACGGGCGGTGGCTGCACGGCGCGCTCCCCGAGCTCAGCCGGAAGACGGAAGAAAAAAATCCGACAAGTTCGACGACGACGAAGCGGGTGACTTTTCTGGTAAACGTGTGGCTGAACCACGTGCCGTCGACGGCGACACCTTTGCCCGAACGCGCGCTTAGACGGATGGCTAAACTCGGGGCGTACGTCTTCGCAAACGGAGACACGTTCGCGAAAAAAAAAAGCAGCGACGACGACGCCGTCGAATCCGTCGACGTCGCGAAGCTCGGCGTCTCGAAAGAGATTCAAAGAGAGTTTAAACACGCCGAGTCCACCTTTTTGATGCGCGCGGCGTTCCCGGTTTCGTGGCTGGAAGGCGAAGCTCCCACGCGCGGCGGGTCCTTCGCGCTCGTGGGCACCGGGGGCGAGGTGGTTGAAGTGCGTGACTCGGAGAAGAAGAAAAGGAAGAGAGCATGAGGAGACGTTCAGGTAGACTTTTTTGTCGGAGAGCTCGACACTATTAATAAAGGAGAGCGAGCGGCGAGAAACGCAAACGTCCTGTCACTCGCCGCTCGCGCTCGTCTCCTCCTCCTCGGACTCGTCGTCTTCTTCTTCCCCGAACGCGTCCGGCGCCTCCTCGCGGACGCGCTGGATGTCTCGCAGCCTTCGCTCCGCCGCCAACTCCTGCCCCCCCCATCGGCGCGCCTGCGCGTCGAACAGAGCCAAAACCTCCGCCGGGCCGCTGGCGTCCTCCGGGCTCTTGTCTCGCCGCTCGGCGACGAAGCGCGGAAACCGGAGACTGATTCCGCGCTCGGCGTGCCTCGCGCCGGCGGCGGCGCGGTGTTTCGGCGACAGCGTCAAGTCCGCGCCGCGCACTTCCCACACCTCCGAGGGCACGAACCACACGTCGGGGCGCTCGAGCGTGTTCGCCCAGTTTGGTCGAGGGGGCTTCCTGGGCGTGTTTTTTGTTTTGGGGTTTTTTTCGTCGTCGGCGTCCTTAAGACGTGCGCTTTCCCCAAACGCCTTTGTCTTTTCCGCGTAGAAGGCGTCGGAGAAGCCGCTCATGCACCGGCACACGCTGCTGTACGTCTCCGTCTCCGGGTCGTACGCCGCCAGAAGAAAAGGCGAGTACCACCCCGCCTTGCGCCCGTTCCCGTGCCAGGCGCCGATCGGCACGAGGTCCAGCGAGTCGCGCGGCGCGCCGCCTAACGTTTCGCAGTAATCTCTTTTGAGTTTCAGCCACGACTCGGCGCGCGCCGAAGGCGCGTACGCGGAGCGCGCGCCGTCCAGGCGTTTCAGCACTAAACCCTCGCACGCGGCGTCGACCGCGTCCAGCATGAACCGCTCGATTCGTTGTTCGAGAGTCTCGTTTCCGTGTCGCGACGTCTGCGCGTCTGTTTCGGTCGGTCGGTCGTTCTTCTCGCTTTCTTTTTCCAGCGGGAGAACGTTCGTTCGCAACTCGACCGAACGCGCGAGCTCGAAGACTCCCGGGAACGCGCCGAGGCCGGGGAGCGCGCGTCGCAGTCGCGATCGGCGCTCGCGCAAACTCAAATCGTGCGTCAAGATGTGCGTCTTCTCGTTCGTTCGAAACTCTCCCGCGTCTCCCGCGTACAGCAGGTCGAAAACAAACACGCACGTCTCCGCGACGGCGTTTTCTTTTTCCTTCGGAAAGCCGTTCGGGAACGACCGCGGCCGCGACGCGAGCGTCTGGAAGGGAAGCAGCTTCCCCGTCGCTCTGTCCACGCCGACGATCTCGGCGTCGATCACCAAGCCGTCGCCGTAGTCCCCGCCTTTCGCGCACTCCGCGAACGCGCGAACCACGTCCGGGAACGCCTCCGTGCGGTCCTCGCAGTTGCGGCTGAAGACGCGCACGGAAAAAGCCTCCTCTTGACGAGTCTCGGGAGTCGAACACAGAGTCTCGCGCGTTTCCCTCCTCCAGAGGTGGATCTGCGCGCGGACGCCGTCGTACTTGTGTTCCGCCAGAAACGCGACGGGCGCTTTTTCGTCGTCGCCGCCGCGCATCTTCGCCGCCGCGTCGGCGACGCCGGCGGTGACGGACGCCAGCATGGGTTTCACGGGCGTGCCCGGTCTCAGGCGCCCCTCTCTTTTCGCGCCCGCGATGCCCTCGGCGAGAAGAGGGGGAACGAGGACGTCCAGGTCAGGGCACAACGCGTACGCGCGTTGCATGGAGGCGGCGACGTCCGACTCGAGGCTCTCGAGGCTCTCGAGGCTCTCGAGGTTCGAGACGATTTCGTCCTCCTCGCGTCCTCGACGCGCGCGGAACCGCGCCTCGGCAGCCTCCGCGAGCGCGGCGAGGACGGCGATTCGGCTCGCGCCCACGCGCATGTTCCTCACCAGCGTTCGGACGAAGTACTTGGTCTCTAAAGGGGACGCGCGCCGCAACACGGAAAGCATCGCGTCGCGCCGGCGCGCCGCCGACCCTTTTCCCGACGTCGAAGCGATCCGCCGCAGCGCGGAGAGCGCTTCGGCGGCGGCGAGCGGCTTCGGCTTCACGAGCGTTATTTGTTTTCTTTTGAGCGCCGCCGCGACGTCTCCGAGGTCCCCGAGAGCATCGTGCGTGCGCTTGATCCGATCCATGGACGCGCCCGTGACGTCCCGTATGACCGCGCACACCGCCGCGGCGCCGACGTTGAGCTCCGCGTCGCGGACGTGCGAGGGGTAGCACTTCCCCACGACCAGATACGCGACGGCGAGGCAATCGCCGGGCGCTTCGGCGATGACGCGTTCGAACGCGCGTCGCAACAACGCGTGCTTCTGCAGTCTTTTCTTCGTCGAAGAGATGCGCTCGAAGAGCAGCGCGAGCCACGCGTACGGCACGGAAGCGGAAGCGCTCGTTCGCGGCCACGACGCGTCGAGGTCGTCGACGGGGCCGGCGTCGACGTCGACGTTCGACGTCGATTTCTTCTCCGCCGCGTTCGCCTCGGACACGGCCTCGCTCTCCCCGGGGGGGCGCGGGGGGGGCGAACGCGAACCGCTCGGCTTCGCGTGTGTGATGTGCAGAGACATCGTGGGGGCGTCGCGAACCCCCCCGCTCGCCCCCGCGGCCGCCTCGGCGCGAACGACGGGCGTGTCCAACGTAGAGATTTCGCGTTTCGTCGCGGGACGCGTGTCCTCCGCGTGCGCGATGCGCGCGTCCGACGCGCCCTCGGGCCTCGAGTCGGTGCCGTCAAGGACACCGCCACCCCTGAAGAGCGCTTTGATGTTCAACTGTGTTTTCCGTTCCGTGTCGGCGCTCTCGCGGCGTCGCTGCTTGCCGCTGCGCGCGTGCGCGCCGCTCGAGCTCCGCTTCGGCGCGGGCGACGAGGACGACGACGGCATCGCCAGTACTCTGTCCCCGCGCGGGTCGTGCGCGGCGAAGTGCCGGTTCACGGCCGCCGCGACATCACCGTTCGCGCGTGCGAGCATCGCCGCGCACGCCTCGTAACCGAGCCCGACGATCCCGCGGAGGGTCCCCACGGGATCCTCCTCCGCGTCCGCCATCGCGCCTCCGCGTCTGACGTGGGCTCTCGGAAGGTGCCGAAACAAGCGAGAATGTGAAATCTCGCGCCGAGGAGCTTCACACGTCCACGCGCGGCGGGGCGACCGCGGCGGCGCGCCGTCGTCGTCGCGTCGCCATGCGCGCGGGCGCGTCCGCGGATCCTCTCCGCGTTCCGCTCGCGGAACCGACCGCGGATGCCTCCGCCGGCTCCGCGTCGGGCGACGACGCCCACGACGACGCCCCGTCCACCTCCGGGAGACCTCCATCCTCCCCGAGCGGCGGTCTCCGCGGCATCCTCCGCGCGCTGCGCGACCCCTCGTGCGGCCCGCGGCTGCGCCGGCTGCTGCTGTTCACGTCGCTGCGCGAATTCAAGCCGAGCGAGCCGTTCCTCGTCGAGCTGTACGAGACGCGCGGGCTCACGTCGGGTGCGCTCACGCGCGACGTCTTCCCCTCGTGGACGCACGCGCGCCTCCCCGCGCTCATTCTGGTGTGCGCGTTCGCCGCGCGCCTCGGGTGCAGACGCACGGTGATCCTCGGGACGGTCAGCGGGATGGTCACGGTGGGCATGACCGTCTCGTTCGCGCTGTTCGTTAAAGCGCACGTCTCGAAGGAGGGACAAGCCGAGGACGAAGCCGCTTCCGACGAAGACCAACACGAAGAGGCTTTGTACGTCTTCGGCGTCCCCGCGTTGGCGTGGGTGCGTTTGAGCCAAGCGTTCGCGGCGTTCGCCTTCGCGTCGCACCAGGCGTTCCTGGGAATCGCGTTTTCCACGCCTTCGCCTTCGCCTCGGTCGTACGCCACGACGTATGTCTCGGCACCGTATGTCTCGCGAATAGGCACTCCAACGCGTTTTGATGCGCGCCGGATCCGCGAAGAAAAAGAATTAGTCTTGGCGTCGAAAACGGTTCCGGCGACGTCGCACGGCGTGAAAGCCGCGACGCTTTTATCGACGTGCGTCTCCGCCGTCATAGGGCAGGCGCTGTTACGTTCAAACGCGCCGCTCGTCTCGCTCTTCGCGATCACCTTCCTGACGCAGACGGGCTCGCTGATCGTCGTCCTATGCTCGTTCACGGAAGAAGAAGAAACGCGCGTTTCGCGGGTCGACGAGGACGACGAGGTGGACGCGCCGAGTCTTATTGACGTTCTTCGTCGAACGGTCCGCGCGTCGCGCGCGATCGTCTCAAACCCGTCCGTCGCGGCGTGGTGCCTGTGGAGCGTCGCGAGCGCGCCGACGCACGCGTTCGTCGCCGCCAACTGGCAGACGCTCGTCGCCGACGCGGGCGGCGGAGACGAAACAAAAACCCGCGCGTTCGCGTACGGCGCGTGGCTCGCCGCGCAAAAAGCCGCGGCGTTCCTCGCGACGCTCTTCGTGGGCGCGTTCGCGTACGGCGCTCTGGTCACGCACCACTCGCGCGAAGAAGAAGAAGAAGAAGAAGAAGGAGAGACGAGCGAGACGAGCGCGAGACCTCCTCGCGCCGCGACGACTACGCTCGCGTCTTGCTCGTTCTCGCTCGGCGCTCTTTCTTTCTCTTTGCTCGGCGCGTCTTTCGCGAGACGAACGACCGTCGTTGCGGTCTTCGTCACCTTCTTCTTCTGTGTCTTCGAGGCGACGTCCAGCGTGTGCGCCGCCGCCGTGGGGCTCGGCGCGGCGTCTGCGAGCGTTTTTGAAACAAGCGCGGACGCGTCGGAACGCGTCGGCGACGGAGGCTCCGCGTCGTTTCGCGGCGAAAAAAAAAGCGCGAGGCGCCGCGCGACGAGCCTGGCGTTTGTATTCGCGAGTCTCTCGGCTTTTGGGTATTTGGTGGACGTGGGAACGCAGGGTGTGACGGATCTGCGGAAGCTCGGTGTGCGAGAGCGGTTCGAGACGAGGGCGGCGTTCGTCACGATCGCGTCCGCCGCGTTTGGAGCTTTCGCCGTTTTCGGATTTTTTGTGAAAAGCGTTTTTACGGCAAGGCCGGAAGCGCGTCCAAGCGCGACGTTTGAGGATGACGCAGACGACGCGGAGTTCTCGTCGCTGTTGACCGTGGAGGACTTGTGACGCGTCACAGGTCCGGTGGGTCCCGTCCCGTCCCTGTGACGACGCGTGATGACGACGTGAGACGCGTGACTTGACGAGTGGGGTTTTTAAACCGTTCGCAACAGAGAGGCGAAGGCGAAGGCGTCGCGCGAGAGGTGTTTTCTTTTGAGATAATGTGTAAAGATTACAGCACTGATCTAAAAAATAGTTTTATGTCCAGGAGAGAGGACCAACAGCCGGCGCGCGCTCGCTTACGCGAACGCCGCTCGCCGTGACCTCGCTGGTGGTGCCGTAAGCAACGTGGTGAAATCGTTCAGCATGCTGGAGAGCAAGCTGAGCAATTTACCAGCCGCCGCCGCCGCCGCCGCCGCCCATCTGGGAGTCACCCGCCTGGCGGGCGTTGACGGCCGCGAAGGTGCGGTCGTTGGTGGGGCGGTGGGCGAGGAAGGAGGAGCACTGCACCTGCTTGATGTTGTCGAAGCCGGCAACGCGGATGAAGCACTCGG
>ENA-OUOG01002276-OUOG01002276.1-marine-metagenome-genome-assembly--contig:-NODE-2276-length-20258-cov-4.645954_pt1 | contig 20258 bp, 20 predicted proteins | sample MGYA00248635_ERZ508505 | MGnify/ENA primary metagenome ERZ508505 (study PRJEB26176, sample SAMN06267871) | marine metagenome | isolation source: Saanich Inlet, British Columbia, Canada | place: Pacific...
ATTGAATTGGTAAGTAAAATAAAACCAGAAAAAACCTACTTTACCCACCTAAGTCACACAATGGGATTGCATGAAATAGTTTCGAAAGAGCTACCTCAAGATATTGAATTGGCTTACGATGGATTGGAAATTAAAATATAATATGGAAAGCAAATCACTTTCATGGTCAGATTTTAAAAAAGTAGACATTCGAGTGGGAACAATACTTACAGCTCAAGATTTTCCAGAAGCACACAATCCTTCATATTTTTTAACTATCGATTTTGGAGAGCTGGGAATAATAAAAACTTCGGCTCAAATAACAACTTTATATAACTGCACAGAACTTATTGGCAAACAAGTGATTGCAGTTGTAAATTTTCAGCCAAAACAAATAGCAAATAGAATGAGTGAATGTTTGATTTTGGGAACTTTAGGAGAGAATCAAACAATTACCCTCTTGGGAACAGATAAACCAGTTAAAAATGGAATTAAAGTAGGTTAATTCCTATTTTTGAAAAAAGAAAAATAAACTATGTCATTATATAAATACTCAGCCAACAAACCCAATGGAGAATCGGTATCCATGGAGGACTACAAAGGAAAAGTTGTGCTTGTAGTGAATACCGCCACAAAATGTGGACTTACTCCTCAGTTTGCTGGATTGGAAAAACTACACCAAGACTACAAAGAAAGAGGATTGGTGATACTGGGTTTCCCTTGCAACCAATTTTTAGGTCAAGAACCTGTTTCTAATGACAAGATGGAAGAAACTTGCCAAATAAACCACGGAGTTACCTTTCAATTGATGGAAAAAATAGATGTAAATGGCAGTAAGGCCCATCCTATTTATAAGTTTTTGAAAACCAAAATCAAATCAGGATTATTTAGTAGCAGAATAAAATGGAATTTTGAAAAATTCTTGATTGATGGGAATGGGAAACCAATCAAAAGGTTTTCTCCAAAAGCAAAGCCTGCTTCCTTTGAGGGTGAAATAATTAAAGCTTTAAAACAATTGTAACTATGAAAAACATACTCTTTACCTCTTTTATTTCTTTTTCACTTTTTGCTTGCAATACGGTTGAGAAAAAAACTGAACAAACATTGCCAACTGAAACAAACACAACAGAAATGAGCACAAAATCATTCTACGACTATACTTATTCTTCGCCAAGTGGGGAAGAAAAATCAATGAACTTGTTCAAAAACGAAGTGATTCTTGTTGTGAATACAGCAACAAAATGTGGACTTACACCTCAATTTACTGGTTTAGAAGAATTGCACCAAGAATTTGGATCAAAAGGATTTAAAGTATTAGGATTTCCTTGCAATCAATTTGGTGGACAAGAACCTTTGACAAACGAAGAAATGGTGGAGACATGTAAAATAAACCACGGTGTTACATTTGAGTTGGCTCAAAAAACGGAAGTAAACGGAGAAAACGCTTCTAGTTTGTATAAATTTTTGAAATCAGAACAAAAGATTGCTGGTGATAATGAAATAAGATGGAATTTTGAGAAATTCTTAATTGATAAAAACGGGAAAGTGATTGCTCGTTTTTCTCCTCAAACATCACCTTCGGAACTCAAATCAGAAATTGAAAAGTTACTGAACTAATCTCACTCACTCGCAGCACGTTGTAGCCTATCGTTAATAGAATTTCCCAATCCTAGATTGGGCAATTTTTCTGCAATAATAATTTCTAAATCTTGGCTGTCTAGTTCTTGAAGAAACTCATATAAATTATGTGCAGCTTCTTCCAAGTTTTGATCTTTGGAAAGTAACTTCATCGAAAAAACAGAATCTTCTAAATTCGATTCGTTAAAACAAAGTAAACCCATTTTCTTTCCTTTGTGTAATTCAATTTCATCGGAAACATTATCTGTCAGAATTAATTTTGTCCTAGGAGAATAATGTTTTTTCATCATTCCAGGGGCATTTGGCGTAGAATTTTCATTATTCATCACCTCTACTTCTCCAACTATACCCTCTATTTCTTCTACCGAAATTGCTCCAAGTCGATAAAGGATAGGAGTATTATTATTAAACCCAACAATAGTGGATTCAATTCCATTGGCACATTCTCCTCCATCCAATACAAATGGTATTTTTCCTTCAAAATATTCAAATACTCTTTCTGGATTGGTTGGGCTAATTCTCATAAATGGATTAGCGCTTGGAGCAGCCAAAGGAAACGAAATGGATTGCAACAATTCTAGCGTTACAGAATGATTTGGCATTCTTATTCCTACTGTTGGCTTGCCAGCCGAGATAACATCTGGAATTCCTTGAGTTTTATCCAAAACCAAAGTCAATGGTCCAGGCCAAAACTTTTCTGCCAATTTGAATGCAGCTTCTGGAATGTTCTGTGCGATTTCATTGAGCTGAGAAAAAGAATGAATATGAACAATCAAGGGATTGTTTAACGGTCGTTGTTTGAGTGTAAAAATAGAACGAATTGCATCTTCATCGTAAATATTTGCCGCAAGGCCATAAACGGTCTCGGTAGGAATAGCAATTGCTTTTCCAAGTTTCAGGAAATGGGCGGCCTGATTCGTACTCTCAGAAATCTGTGTGAACATATTAAACTAATTACTATGCAAAGTACTGAATAATATATAAATAAATCGGCATTCCTATCGTAATATTAAATGGAAAAGTAATAGCTAAAGCCATCGGCACATACAGACCCGAATTGGCTTTGGGAATTGCTAATTTCATTGCAGCAGGAACTGCGATATACGAAGCGCTGGCAGCTAATATCGAAAACAACAATTGATCGCCCAAACTATCTGTTATATATGGACTAAAAAATGCTACAACACAACCATTTACAAAAGGAATAAGGATAGAGAATACAAGTGGAAACAAACCATTTTTCCAAAAGGCAGAAAGTTTCTTCCCACTCGTAATTCCCATATCCAATAAGAAAACTGCTAAAAATCCTTTGAACAAATCTGTAGTAAAGGGAGCAATACCTGCAGCATGTTTTTCGCTCGCCAAAAATCCAATAATCAAACTACCTACAATTAGCAACACACTGCCATTTGTAAACGAATGCTTTACAACAGAACCAAAAGACATTTTAGACTCATTTTGGTCTTCCTTTTTGTTTTTCTTAAAAAGCTTCAACATCAAAACACCTACAATAATTGCTGGCGCTTCCATCAGTGCCATTACAGCGACCATGTGCCCACCAAATGAAATTTGAAGAGACTCTAAAAATGAAACTGCCGTAACAAAAGTAACTGCACTTACCGATCCATATGCTGCACAAATAGCAGCTGCATTATGAATTCCTAGTTTTTTTCGGAGAATAAAAAAAGTATAAAACGGAACCGCAATTGCCAAAAACACCCCAAACAATAAAATAACGAGCGTATTGAGACCTAGTTCACTGTGAGCTAATTCTTGCCCTCCCTTGAATCCTATGGCAAACAATAAGTAAAGAGAGATAAATTTTGAGGAACCTTCGGGAATTTCTAAATCACTTTTGAGTTGGACAGCTATCAATCCCAACACAAAGAAAAGTAGGGCGGGATTGGTTAAGTTTTGTAAGATTAAATCAATATTCATGTTTTGTCTTTTGGTGTCGCAAATTTGAATAAAATAATTAATATAATTTCATTTATATTTTTTAGCTTTAACATAAATATATTTTATGAATTACACCATCCACCAACTCAGAATATTTGTAAAAATTACCGAAAAAGGAAGTATAACAAGAGCTGCCGAAGAACTTCATTTGACCCAACCTGCTGTATCTATTCAGTTGAAAAACTTACAAGAACAATTTGACATTCCATTGATTCAGGTAATAGGAAGAAAAATACACGTGACGCAATTTGGTAAAGAAATAGCCCAAGCTAGTAAAAAAATACTGGAGGAAGTGGAACAAATAAAGCATAAGAAATTTGCTTACCAAGGGCTACTTTATGGGGAATTAAAATTTTCGGTGGTTTCTACAGGGAAATATGTAATGCCTTATTTTGTAGCTGGTTTTCATTCCATTCACTCAGGAATAGACCTACAAATTGATGTTACTAATAGATCTTCTGTTTTGGTTTCGTTTCAAAAAAATGAAACAGATTTTGCATTGGTTTCTGTGTTGCCAGATGCAAAAAATTATGAAAGAATCGAACTCCTTGGGAATGACTTGTATTTGATTAAGAAAAAAGACTTTAAAAAGAATTCTTCCAATCTTGATTTGAACAACATTCCGCTTATTTTAAGAGAAGAAGGCTCGGCAACTAGGTTGGCCACAGAGAATTTTATTTTGAAGAATGAAATTGTTCCAGCTCAAACGATTGTATTAACCTCTAATGAAGCTGTAAAACAAGGAGTCTTGGCAGGATTGGGATATTCACTAATGCCCATCATTGGATTAAAAAACGAGTTGACAAACAACGAATTAGAAATAATTCCAATGAAAGGACTTCCCCTAAAAACCCAATGGAACTTAATTTGGCAAAAGGAAAAACAATTGAGTCCTATTGCCTCAAAATTTGTGGAATATTTAGAAATAAATAAATCAGAAATTGCAGAAACCCATTTTGATTGGTACAGCACTTACTTACCTCAATAAGGATTAAAGTAATTCGAATTCGAATCTTGGACTACCTTTAATACCAGAAGTACTGTAAAAGTCAATCATTCTCATTTTGTAGTATAATCCTGATTTTGATTGAAGTATAAAATTCATTCCCGGAACTACAGCATAAGTAACGGCATCAAAATCGTAGAGTTTCCATTCAAAACCTATTGCATTTGCCGAATCGTTCAGTGTATAAATTCCTACATCTGATAAATTAATATCATTAAATTCTTTGTCAAATACTTTAACAGCTTTGCATTCTTTGGTATTGATCAATATCCCATTTACCGAATACATCAATTGTGGTGTTAAATCGTAAAATGTGGCAAGATATTGGGTGAAAACTATATCCCAATCTCCTTTGTTTGGCTCTACTTCTACTATTTCTCCTCCTTGCTCAAAAGAAAAAGCTGTATAGTGCTTGTCGGTATTTTTTGGAATTATTTTGGTTTGGAAATCAGTGCCGTTAATATTGGCATATTCAATTACAAAATCGGTTGCAGAAACAGATATTACTTTTAATTTCTTAACTCCTCTTGAAACCAAATTAGGCTTTTCTCCTCTATTTATTACAAATACTTCGTTGGTTGGTGTTCCGCCAGAAATCCAATCTTTTAGCGCCAAAGAGTCAGAATTTCCCGAAGCATCATCCCATTTATAATTTAGGGTCAAAGCACTTAAATTAGTAACATTATTAAAATCAGTTTCTCCCGTTTTTGAAACTGTCATTCCGCTTGCTGTATTGGTGAGAATTCGATATCCGGAAGGTGTTGTTTCAAACGCCAAGTCCCAAGAAGAACGATTTACTGTTCTTACTACTTCATTCTTTTCGATGTCGTAATAGATTTGTTTGGAGTAGTCTGCATTGGTATTAATATCAATTCCGCCAATTTTCACACCTCCTCTATCAAAGGGAGTGATCGGCTCTTCTTCTTTCAAACAAGAGACCAAAGAAAACAAAATAAGGATATAGAATAAGTGTTTCATTTGGGTTAAAGTTAAAAATTATATACCAATTTTGTGAAATAAGTTCTTCCCCATGCTACTGGGATATTTCCTCCACCTCCACTATGAACTCCTCCTGTAAACTGTCCTGAGACTATATTTCCAACATCAAATAAGTTTTTAGCTCCTATAGTCAAATTCATTTTTTTCTTAAAAAAGTATCTTATCACAGAAACATCCATCATGCTGTAATCTTCTATCTCAAATTGAGAAACGCCATTCAATTCATCATCAAAATAACCGAGTACTTTTCCTGTGTATTTGAAAAACAAATTGAAAGTTGTGTTCCAAGATTCAACTTCGTAACCAAAACTACCCATTATTTCGGGAGTGTAAGAGAATTTATCTACTTCCGAATTTGAAATTGATTCCAAATTATAACGACCAACCCATGAGAAACCGAAATCTGTTCTGTAGGTTTTGTACTTGAAACCAGAAGTGAAATTGATTCCTTGGCTATAAAATTCCCCTATGTTTTTATAAGAATACAATTGTTCCGCCTGATCTTTCAGAACCAAACTAATTTGATTTCTAACGGAGTTATAAAACCCACTTAAACCAAAATTATACACTCCTCGTTTCACTCCTCTTTTGTAGGCGAACTGCAACATGAAGTTGTCCGAATTTTCTGCCTTCAAGTCTTGGTTTCCTAAAATGTTATGATTCAAATCTACAAACAAAAAATGAAGTTCCTTCAGGGATGGTGCTCTAAAACCTCTTCCCCACGAAACTCTTGAAGACAAATGCCTTGTCCATTGATATTTCATATTCAAAGAAGGTATGATTGGAGTTTCGTAAGCTGTATTATAGCTGTATCTCAATCCTGGACGAATTACCATTTTGGAATTTGGTCTGTATTCCATGCTTCCAAAAACTGCATAATCCCCGATTTGTTTTTGACCTTCGGCAATTCTTTGCCCTAGGTTTGTTTCTACATTTATATCATATCCTAATTGGCAATTTATTTTTGCACTATCTTTTGAAAAAGAATAAGTTCCTCTCGAAAAAATAAGGTCGAACACCGAAGTGTCTTGCGAAGCAGGATCATCAAGTTTGGTATACTTTATATTTACCAAATCTTTCAAAAACTTTTCTTTCGTTCTTTTGTAGTAATTGTAACCTCCCAAAACAGATATTTCTTGCCCCTTTTTAACTTTGTATGTCAAATTCAAAGCATTAGAAATCCTATGTGTGGTAAAATAATCGTCAAATGCAGTTTCCAAATATGGCTTTCTTGGTTCGCCTCTTGAAACTAAAATTTCTTCAAACACATCTGACGTAAATTGGTAAGATAATTTCTTGTAGGTATTCGAGTATTTTAGTGAACCAAAAATTTGCTCCTTTGGTCGCCATTGTTGAACTCGTGATGTGTCCTCAAATGAAAAACCATCGAAAAAATTCCTTCCACCCGAAAGCGTAAATGCGTGTGTGTTTTTGGCTAAATCAACACTCGCATTGAAATTGTATTGACCTACTGTTTCGTAATAAGCCTCTGCCCTAGCTCCAAATCTTTTTTTATTCTTTTTTGTAATCAAATTGATAGTTCCTGCCAATGCATTCGTACCGTAATTTACTGAAAGTGGACCTTCAACAATTTCCACTCTTTCAATATTATTTAGATTAATTTGGCTCAAATCAACGTTTCCGTTCATTCTTCCCACAACGGGAACACCGTCAATTAGTATTTTTACATTTTCTCCCGATAATCCCTGAATACTCATTGATGATCCCAAAACATTGTCTTGGGAAACACGAATATTCATTTCTTGTTCCATCAATTCTTGAAGATTTACTGCTCCTTGAGCCTCAATTCTTTTAGAATCTATCACCTTTACTTTGTGTACCGAATTTTCTACCGAACTTTCAGAATATTGTCCTGTTACAACAAATGTTGTAAGCTCAAGATTATCAGTGTACATGGTGATTTTAGTGTCGCTTGGATCCAGCGACATAAACTTGGTTTGATAACCAACGTGTCTTAATTTTAGTTTTATACCATTCCACTCATTTTTCATTACCAAATTTCCTTCTCCTGATGTCATTGTTTGAATGGATTTTTTCTCGCCATTTAATGAATAAGAAATCTCGCAACTTACAAACGGAATTGGTGTGTTTACTTCATCTACCACAACTACAGAATAGGTTTGAGAAAGACCTATAACTGAAATAAATAAAAGAAATATGGATATAAAATGTTTCATACAAAAATGGACGAGAGATTACACCCTCGTCCTTTTTTTAAAAAAATTATTGCTTTACGACTCTTTTAGTGATTGATTTATTTCCAGCAATTATTTGCAAGAAATAAACTCCTTGAGTCAAATCAGAAATATCTGTTGTAATTTGGTTTACCCCTGAATTCATGAAGTTGTTAGCTATTGTTTTCACTAGTCTTCCATTCATGTCTATAATTCTTATCTGAGTTGAAACTGAAGCATCAGTCAATTCAAAATTCACAGTCAAGAATGAATTTGCAGGATTTGGAAACACTCCAACATTCATTACCGGTGAATTCTCCTCTAAACTAACAGTTGAAAATAATTCTTTAGTAAAATACATTTTACCAGTAGATGATCCAGAAGTTCCAGTGAATACCAATTGATAAACATCTCCTGTGTAATCTTTCATAATGAATGACAATGAATCTGTAATATCCCAGCTAAAAGTTCCCATATTAAAACTTTTCCAATCGTAACCAATGATATTGATCGTACTGTCATAAGTATGAGTATTCCAATTTGCTTGTGCATCAGCGATTGAAGTATTGTTTACTTGCGCAATTGCTAACCCATCATTTGTCAAGGCTCCAGTTACATTGTAATATTGAGGTCCTGCTTGGTCGCTGTATTTTCTAAATACCAATTCCCAATCTGTTTTTCCTGGCTCAGAATCATAAATTGAATCGTTTTCAACGTCATAGTAAAAATGTCTTTTTGCGCTGTAAGCCGATCTACTGATTGTTTTAGTGAATGAATTAGACCCATCTAAATCTGCTACAGTGAATGTAATAGTTCCGCTAGTTTTGAATTCTTTGATCCAGATTTTCTTGAAAACACCCGAAGTCAATTTGATAGCATATACTTTCAATCCTAATAAATTCCCTAAACCTTGGTACGCTCCCCAACCGTAATTTGGGTGACCAGTAGCTTGTGATGTAAATGCATCAGTTTCCCAAGTTGCATATCCATCTCTTAAGATAGTAAGTGACGAAGTATCTAATGTTGCTGTTGTAAAATTTAAAGTATCTGAAGATGCAGCTGCATAAAGTTCTACATCAAAACCACTATTTACACGAATTGATGCCGAAAATAAGCTTGAAAAAAATTGTAAATCCCAGTCAGCAGCATTTGCAATTGTTTTGTTTCCTGTTGATAATTGGTAAAATACTTGATTTGAGTATCCAGATCCCATTGTTACAGAATCAGAAACTACTTGAGCAGAACTTGTAAGGGTTGAGGCAGCCAACGCTGAAATAAGTAATAATTGTTTGATCATGTTGTTTGTTGTTTTGTTAGTTGTTTTTACAAAAATATTAGTTTGGTTTGTTATAAAACATGACTCATATCATGTCTTAAAATGATTCTAAATAAGAACCCTAAAATTTCCTTACAAAGGAATATTATTCAATTCCCCAAAACCATGACTGCCATCATAAACCTCAATTTTATTTATTTTTTTATTTTATCCTTTTGATTTCGGATAGAGAAAAGATAACTTTACTTTACAAAGAAATAGAATCAAGCTATAGATATATGAATAGAATAAAAGAACTGTTTAACATTAAATACCCACTCATTCAGGCAGGAATGATTTGGTGTAGTGGTTGGGAATTAGCTTCGGCTGTAAGTAATGCTGGAGGTTTGGGAATTATTGGTTCTGGATCAATGTATCCTGAAATATTAAGAGAACAAATAAAAAAATGCAAAGATGCAACTTCTAAGCCTTTTGCTGTGAACTTACCTATGCTGTATCCAGATATAGATAAGCACATCGAATCTATAATTGAACTGGAAGTTCCTATTGTTTTTACTTCGGCAGGAAATCCTAAAACTTGGACAAAACACCTTCAAAGCCATGGAATAAAAGTAGTTCATGTAGTATCAAGTGTGAAGTTTGCAATGAAAGCGCAAGATGCTGGTGTTGATGCTATTGTGGCAGAAGGATTTGAAGCTGGTGGACACAACGGAAGGGATGAAACCACTACATTTTGCTTGATTCCATTGGTAAAAGAACAAATTACTATTCCATTAATTGCCGCTGGCGGTATTGGAACAGGAAAAGGAATGTTGGCTGCAATGACTTTAGGTGCAGATGGTGTTCAGATAGGAAGTAGATTTGTTGCAAGCCCAGAATCGTCTGCTCATCAATCTTTCAAAGAAACTGTGGTTCAGACAAAAGAGGGCGATACTCATCTTACATTGAAAGAATTAACTCCTGTAAGATTGATCAAAAATGAGTTTTACAACCAAGTAGCTGAAGCTTATAAAAACAACGCTACGCCAGAGGAACTTAATACACTACTAGGAAAAGGAAGGGCAAAAAAAGGAATGTTTGAAGGAGATTTGGTAAATGGAGAATTAGAAATTGGACAAATTTCGGGTTTAATTCACGAGATAAAACCTGCCAAAGACATTGTGCATGAAATAATTGAAGAATTCCATTCAGCGAAACAATCGATGTGTAATTTATCTATTTGACAGCCATGAAGAAAAAAACAATTGGAAGAAAAGACATCCTTGATTTTCCTAGATTGAAACTAGAAAATATAGACGTAAAAATAGATACTGGCGCCTACTCTTCCTCAATTCATTGTAGAGATATAAAACTGGGAAAAAGAAATGACAAAAAGGTAATTTCTTTTGTTTTACTAGATCCATCACACGAAAAATACCATGGAAAAAGATTTACTTCTTCCACTTTTAAAGAAAAACTGGTAAAAAGCTCAAATGGAATTTCGGAAAAAAGGTATGTGATAACATCAGATGTTTTAATTTTTGGTGAAAAGTACAAAGTTGAATTATCTTTGACAGAAAGAGGTGAAATGAGATTCCCAATCCTTATTGGACGTAAATTACTAATGGGTAAGTTTTTGGTGGATACCGCAAAAACTGATTTGTCGTTTAAAAATAAAAATAGTATTATTATTGATAAGTAAACTGAATTATAAATTATCTAACAAAAAACTACAATGAAAAAATTAATTATTAGCCTAGTATGTGTTGCAACAAGTGCAATATTTACATCTGTTTCAGCGCAGGTATTCCACCAAGAAGCTCAATTTGGAAGTATTGGATATGGTTTTGGAAATATCGGAAACACTGTTATTAAATCATTTAACAGCAATGCAAATTTCAATTACACTTCAGTTGGTCCATTATTTTTGAGGTACGAATATGGAGTTTCAGAAAATTTTGGAATTGGTTTAAACATCTCCTATCTAAGTGGTGTTGCTTCTTTTAATACAGAATCGAATGGAGAAATCTATAGAAATGAAATCTCAAGAGAAGGGTATAATATTATGCTGCGATTCAATTGGCATATGGGAGATCATCACAAAATTGATCCATACATAGGATTTGCAGGAGGATACAGGAACAATGTCTTAACTTCAGATTTTGGCGATCCAGAATTAGAAAATGTAAGTAATGAATCCTTGATTCCTTTTGGATTTGAAGCTACTTTCGGAACTCGTTTTATGTTCTCTGACAACATTGGAGCATACGTTGAAGTGGGGGTTGCAAGAGCAATAATGCAAATAGGAATGACTGCAAAGTTTTAACTAATTAACAATAACTAAAAAATGCCATTGAATTTCTTTAATGGGATTTTTTTTATTCCTCTATTTCTTCCTTTATCCACATCTTTTCAAAACTCAATCGAAAAGCACCAATAAAAGAGTACTTCTTAAAACTACTTGGTGGTATTACGCTCAAAAAAGTAGATTCATCTTCGCGGTGATACAAATAGTATATTTCGCCAATTATGGGTTCAAAATTATATTCGGTATTGTAAATCAAGTCATTCCACTTGTATTCATCCATCATTTTATCGTATTCCGCCTGCAATTCATTGAATTTTTGCTTTAGCATATGATTCACCTTGGTAATCCCAACATTTTTCCAAGTTTTGACATTTGTAGTAGAAATACTTGGAGCACCTACATTGGTTCCGTATTCCTTTATTGCCGCATCGTACCTTCCTGTATGTTCATCAAATACTACTTGATCTGGCTTTTTCTCCTCGTTTTGTTTTGTCATTATTTGATTTTGTTAAACAAAAATACTCATTTCTTTTTTATAATTCCACAAACACCTCTCAATTGTGGTACTTTTTTTCTTCTTACTTTTATTCTCTAAATACTAAACAATCATGAAGGCAATAATAATCACAGGTGGCAGCAAAGGATTAGGTAAATCTTTGGTTACTTTATACAATACAGAAGGATACAAAGTTTATTCTTTGGCTCGCACTATAAATTCAGAACTGAAGGACGTGAATCAAATTTCTGTTGATTTGAGTAATGTTTCCGATTCTCAATTGGTTCTGAACAAGGTTATGGATGAAATTCTGAACCAAAACCCATCTTCTATTACATTAATTAACAACGCTGGAACTTTGGGTAAAATGGATACTTTACAGGAGATACCATCTGAAAACATAGAGACTACTGTCTCCTTAAACTACACCACACCCATGATTTTTTGTTCTATTTTTTCAAAGAAACTAGAAAACTATAAAGGAGTTAAAAAAATTAGAAATATATCTTCAGGAGCAGCAAATGGATTTTATCACGGATGGTCGGTATATTGCAGTACCAAATCAGCAATGGATAGTTTTACCAAGGTTTTGGCTATTGAGCAAGAAAACAATCTCTCGCCAATTCATGTACTTTCTATTTACCCTGGTGTAATTGACACCGAAATGCAAGCCGAAATCAGAAAATCGACACAAGAAGAGTTTAGCAATGTAGAGCGATTTATAGAAATGAAAAAGAACAATGACTTATCAACCCCAGAACAAATAGCAAATTTGGTTTACAAAATAGACCATGACGTTTCAATAAAAAATGGAGAAATTACTGACGTTCGAGATTTTTATTGAGTTTTATATCTGTCAAAGTGTTGAGGAAAGAAATCAACGATTGCATTTCAGCTTTGTTCAATCCAAGTGGTTTTATTAGCTTGTCTTTGTTTAGGTGATTTTTCCCTCCGGAATTGTAGTGAATAATTACCTGCTCTAAATCATCAAAACTTCCATCATGCATGTACGGCCCAGTAATGGCAATGTTTCTTAACGAAGGTGTTTTAAAAACTGATAAATCATTAGAATCTTTGGTTGCTCTCATTCTTCCTTCGTCTTTATAATCCTCATACAATCCGTTATTAGTCAACTTGTAATTGGTGAAATTGAAACCTGAATGACAATTATAACAAGCTGCTTTACCAAAAAACAAGCGCATCCCCTTTTTCTCTTGTTTTGTAAATTTCACTTTTTCCTTTAAATACAAATCAAATTTGCTTGAATTACTGATTAAGGTTCTTTGAAATACTCCTAGAGCTCTTGTTATTACATAATGATCTGGCTTGCGATTATAGGCTTGTTCGCTCAAATCGACATAAGATTCAATTTTCTGAATTTTTTTTGAAATTTCTACAATGTTGTGAGCAAATTCATTCTTTTCCTGTATCGGAATCAGTGCTTGCATCTCGATAGTCGGAACACTTCCCTCTCTCAAATAATAAGGGTGAAATCCAACATTCATAAGACTTGGCGTATTCCTTACACCTTCTCTACCAAAAACACCTGGACTAAACTTTTGTGTATCACTAAAAGCAAATTCTGGAATATGACAACTAGCGCAACTCATAGATGAATCAATAGAGAATATTGGGTCAAAAAACAATTTCTTTCCTAATTCAATCCTTTTGTTCGTTGCAAAATTTTCTTTTTCAAAAACCATACTTGGGATTGAAAATTCAATTGCATCATGTTCTAATTTTGATTGCAAAAAACAAGAAAAAAATGACAGCAACACTATAGTTGCTACCACTTTCTTGGATATATTAAAATTACTCATATTAAAAAGGTGAGCTGTATCGCTTGTCAGTTGCTAAACTTCTGTCGGTTAAAGTTTTAAGAAAATTAACTAAATCTTCCTTATCCTGAGAAGTCAGAAATAACCCCGTATTTCTGGTAGCCTCCAATGCTGGATCTATGGTAGTGGAATAAACCAATCCACTATTGTAATGCTCCACCACTTCTTCTAAAGTAGAAAATCTGCCATCGTGCATGTAAGGCGAAGTCAGTTCAATGTTTCTGAGAGAGGTGATTTTAAATTTACCTCTGTCTCTTACATCTTTGGTAACCTTCATCCTTCCGTCATCTATCATTCCTGCATCAGAATCTAGTCCATTATTAAAATATTGATCGTTCTCGAAATTAGCTCCCGAATGACAATGAGCACAATCTGCTCCCGAAGTAGCAGGAAAAAATGCATTGTACTCGGTATAGAATAAATCTTTACCTCGTTGCTCCGAGGCTGTAAAAGTTGCTTCTCCCCTTTCTTCTTTGTCAAATTTACTATTGTTTGAAACGATAGAATTCATGAACTGCTCCAATGCAAGCGAAATGTTTGCGCTTGTAATCTCGGAAGAACCAAAGGCTCTAAAAAACTGATTTTTATAAGCCGATGAATTGTTCAACTTTTGAATCACATTTGGCAATGTTTCATGCATTTCTAGTGAATCCTGAATCGGCAAAAGTGATTGCTCCCTCAATAAATTAGCCCTTCCATCCCAAAAAAACTGATTGGTATTCCAGAGCATGTTGGTGATTGCCATGGCTTGTCTTCCTCCTGGCAAACCCATAATCCCTATGGAAAAACGATTTGTATCGGAAAAGCCAGTAGATTGCGAATGACATGAACTGCAAGACATTGAACCATCGCCCGACAACATTTTTTCATAAAAAAGCATTCGTCCTAGCTTAACACCTTCAACTGTCAATGGGTTGTCTGGAGGAATATTAGGCGGAGTTAAACCGAGATAACTCAATTCATATCGTGTAGGATTGTAAATGATTTCGTCAACCTCTTCTTCTTCTTTTTTACAAGAATTCAAAATCAAAAGAACACCTACAATTACTGTAACTATAATAGTTCTCATGATACACTAATTAATTGGACACCACGAATTTTCTACTACTCAAACTAGCGCCATTTTTGGAAAGTGTACAAATATATATTCCCGGCTTTAAGTGATTCACTTCTGTTACCTTTTCCGAAGTAATAGTCTTAAATACTATACTTCCTTTCAAGTCGGTGATGGATATTGTTCCGTCATTTATAGTTTCGCTCAGGGTGATTTTAACATTCTCACCTTTGGAAGCGGGATTGGGAAATACTGACATTTTTATATTGTCTATTGCTATATTGTTCAATCCCACAGAAGGATTTCCTTCTATAGAAGTAAAAACGAAATCTCTGAAATTTTCAAGATTCTTTTTGTTGTTTCTAATCTCACCATGATCTAGTGGTCCATTAGAAAGATCTATATCTCTGATAGATTCCAAATAATCAGCGTTCAATTCTATGGTTTTTTTTCCAGTACTTGAAATCCCAGCAGTAGAAATTGTTGTATGAAAATAGTTCAAATCTCCCAACGAATGAATTTCGTATTGCCTATCTGGTGTTACTGCAAAAGTCCTTCCTTCCATAGCGACAAACCTATACCCAGGAGTCCAACCCCAATGCATACTTGGTGATTTTGGAGCTAAAGGATGAGAGGCAGGAAGCAATGAAGGATCATTGTGGTTCAATGAAGGTTTAACTCCTACGGCTAGCGTAACTTTTTCAAGATTCGTTATGCTCATTGTATTTAAGGAGTCTAATGTTGCAACGTTTGCATTGATTAATAAAACTTTATCTATCGGTGTAATTGTACCCCCATCATGAGTCACAGAAACTACGGTTAGGTAATATTCTAATCGTGACAAATTTATTTTATTTCCCAAATTGTTGTAGCATGTATCATTCAGGGTGAATGCGTTACTGCCCAATTTATGATTTATTTTTATATCCAATTGGGTTTGAGAAAATGCCAATGTAGATGTAATTATAAGTGCTGTAAATACTATGTATTTTTTCATTTTGTTTGATGTTTAATTCTTTTTCCAAATAAGAAAAGAACGGTTGTAACTAATTTTTTAATCCACTTCTGTGGAAACGAAGTAGGAAAAAAATCAAATAATAAAACACTGATGATACAGAAACAAATTAGACGGCTTAGTTTCTGGAGGCGGCAAAAAATCTTCATAAACTTCAGGGAAAACTGAGCATTGCACAAAGTTTTTGGGAAAAACAGAGAAAAGTTGGAAAACATATAATTTTTCAACTTTTTCGTCAAAATTCATTTTCTTGTATTCGTCCGAAGTGTCAATTGAAAAATGATCAACCGTGCAACAGCCAACTTTTTTAAATTTTGAGGAATCTTCCGATGTATCAATTTCTCCGCATGTCGTAATATTCCCGATAATAGAAAACTCAAACAATTCGGTACCACAAAAATGTAAGTCCAAAGAAATTCCTGTTGATGAAAGCAGCAACAAAAAAGCCAAAATTAAGGATGTAACTCTCTGTTTCAAAGATTATTTTTTTTGGTATCTATTTTCAAATATAATGAAAATATCGATAAGAACTATTAACCATAATTATTGATTCATAGAACTAAACTATTTAATGAAAAAAAGAGCGATTAATTTGGTTAATCGCTCTTTCTGTAAAATATATAAATCAATTACTTGATTCTCTTTGCTGTTTGCCCAGTTAATCCATAAAGATTATTCAATATTCTTTTCATCGACTCCGAACTATCATCTTTATACCTCTCTTCTATCATAGGCAATACTTCAGTGATGTAGGCATCTCTTTCAGCTTTTGCCTTGTCATATTTTGCAGTTTCTGTGTAATCAATTTTGTTCATTTCCTCGTTCATGATTACAATTTTGTTGTAGTGAACAACAGCCATATCACTTTTCAATTCCTCCATTTCTGGCCTCAAAGTAAGTGCCTTTTCATAAGCAACTATAGCAGCGTCAAACAATTCCATGTTGGAATAAATAATTGCGGCAGCATACTGCAATTGAAAGTTGCTTGGATCATTTTGTAGCGCATCTTCCAATGAAGATTTAGCTTTGTCATATTCATTGTTGTCAGCAAAAATTTGTGCTTCATTCAAAATAACAGCTGGGTCCCCTTTGTATTTTGATTTAGCCTCAGTAATAGTTGCATTTGCTTTTTCAGTTGCTCCCATTTTTTTGTATGCATCAGCAAGTTTCAAGTACACATCTGCTCCTCCGTAACCGAATTCAATACATTTTTTGTAATTGATTTCTGCAGCTTCATAATTTTCAATCAATACAGCTGACATACCTGCGTTGTATGCTCCTATTGTATCTACTAACCCTATAATTTCACCATAAACCTGCGAGGCTGTAAAACTCTCAAATGCCTTTTTGTAATCTTGGTTGTTGTAGGCTTCTATTCCTCCATTAAGACTACCATTATACATAGGACCAGCTATCTTTCTCAAATCGTTTTGATAATATCCCTTTTTGTCAAACTCTTTTGTTTTCTGCAATGCATTTACCACCTCTGCCGAAACATCCATCGATTCTTTGATTTTCATTGCTTCTTCCGACTTCATTCCAGCAATCCCAGCATAAATAGCAGCTTTCCAACTCCAAGTTTTGGCTTGAGTTTTTGTATCTTCATTTTCAATAGCTTTATCTATGTATGGCTTTGCTTTTACAAATTGGTTTTTCTTGGCCAACATTATTGCTGATGTTACATTTTTTTTCTGTGAGAATCCTGCAAAGGTAGATCCCATTAGTAATGAAACTATAACTAAGTTCTTTTTCATGGTTGTGTTTATTAATATTAATAGTTAGATACAATTTTTTGAAGATTGCATAAAGTTTTATTCAAGAACGTTGCCAAACATTTAAATAATCTGCATTTAGGAATTATTTAACAATTAACTCTCTCAACAAATATAGTAATGTTTCGATTTCCTTGCAAAATTTAGGTTAAACAAAAAAAGGCTTGCTTCAAAAGAAACAAGCCTTATTATTTAGTTTTTTTTGTTTATTCTTCAGAATCGTCAACGATCGGAGAATCATCCCCTTCCAATTCAGTTCCTGATAAATCTACAACTTCGTCTGCTTCTTCATCTTCATCTCCTCCACCCACTATTTTGGCAACCGCAGCAATGGAGTCATTTCCTTTCAAATTGATAAGTCGAACACCTTGAGTTGCTCTTCCCATTACTCTTAATCCTGATATTTTAAGTCGAATTACGATACCTGATTTATTGATAATCATCAAATCATCTTCGTCTACTACGTTTTTGATTGAAATCAACTGACCAGTTTTTTCACTGATATTAATCGTTTTCACTCCCTTTCCTCCTCTTTTTGTAATTCTATAATCAGAAATTACCGAACGTTTTCCGTAACCATTCTGAGAAACAACCATTACATTGGCAGTCTCATCTTCCACGCAAATCATTCCTACTACTTCGTCCTTCTTCTCATCTGTCAATCTTATTCCTCTTACTCCCGAAGCAGTTCTTCCCATAGAACGAACATCTTGCTCGTTAAAACGGATAGCTTTTCCAGATCTAAGCGCCATCATGATTTCATTCGAACCATTTGTGATTTTTGCTTCTAACAATTGATCGTCTTCTCTAATCGTAATCGCATTGATTCCGTTAGTTCTTGGTCTCGAATATGATTCCAAAGAAGTCTTTTTAATCACACCTTGCTTAGTACACATAATAATGAAGTTATTCTTGATGTAATCTTCATCCTTCAAATCTTGTGTATTGATGTAAGCCATTACTTTGTCGTCTTGCTCAATATTAATCAAGTTCTGAATTGCTCTTCCCTTAGAAGTTTTTCCACCTTCTGGAATTTCAAAGACTCGCATCCAGAAACATTTACCCTTTTCGGTAAATACAAGTAAGTAATTGTGGTTTGTTGCTACAAATAACTCTTGGATAAAATCTTTATCCCTTGTTTGACTTCCTTTAGATCCAACTCCTCCTCTGTTTTGAACTCTATATTCTGATAATGATGTTCTTTTTATATAACCAGCATGTGATATCGTTACAACTACTTCATTGTCAGGAATTAAATCTTCAATTCTCATTTCGTTTGCAGAATATTCAATTACTGATCTTCTGTCATCTCCATACTTTTCTTTTATCTCAGCCAATTCTTCTTTGATGATAGACATTCTTTTGTCTTCATTTTCTAGAATTTCTTTTAGTCCTGCGATGGTTTTCATCAACTCCTCGTACTCAGCTCTCAATTTATCCTGCTCTAGTCCTGTAAGTTGTCTCAATCTCATTTCTACTATTGCTCGAGACTGTATTTCAGAAAGATTAAATCTTTCAATTAATTTATCTCTTGCTTCGTCTGGACTTTTTGACGCTCTTATCAATTTGATTACTTCATCTATATTATCCGAAGCAATAATTAATCCCTCTAAAATGTGTGCTCTTTCTTCCGCTTTTCTAAGTTCAAACTTCGTTCTTCTAATAATCACTTCGTGTCTATGCTCCACGAAATAATGAATCAATTGTTTCAGATTCAATAATTCTGGTCTTCCATCAACTAAACAAATGTTATTTACTGAAAATGAAGTCTGTAGAGCTGTATACTTGAATAATTTATTCAATACAACATTTGGAATTGCATCTCTTTTTAATTCATAAACAACACGCATTCCGTTTCTATCCGATTCATCTCTAATGTCAGAAATACCCGTTATTTTTTCGTCATTAACAAGATCGGCAGTTTTCTTAATCATGTCTCCCTTGTTTACTTGATAAGGGATTTCTGTAACAATAATTGCTTCTCTTCCTTCTCTTATTTCTTCGATAGTAGCTTTCGCTCTCATCACAATTCTTCCTCTTCCAGTTTCAAAAGCTTGTTTTACACCTTCGTAACCGTAAATAATTCCACCAGTTGGAAAATCTGGAGCCTTTACATGCTCCATCAACTCAGAAATTTCGATATCTCTGTTGTCAATGTATGCAATGGTCGCATCAATCGTCTCTGTTAGATTGTGAGGAGCCATATTTGTAGCCATTCCTACTGCAATACCACTTCCTCCATTCACCAATAAACCTGGTATTTTTGTGGGGAGAACAGTTGGTTCCATTAGTGAATCATCAAAGTTTGGCGAAAAATCAACCGTTTCCTTTTCAATGTCATTTAGCATTTCCTCTGCAATCTTTCTCAATCTTGCTTCGGTATACCTCATTGCTGCCGGGTTATCACCATCAATTGATCCAAAGTTACCCTGTCCATCTACCAAAGGATAACGCAATGACCAATCTTGGGCCATACGAACCATTGTGTCGTAAACAGATGTATCTCCGTGTGGATGGTACTTACCTAGTACTTCTCCAACAATTCTTGCTGACTTTTTGTGCGCTTTTCCCGCAGTTACTCCTAAATCTAACATTCCGTACAACACTCTTCTGTGAACGGGTTTCAATCCGTCTCTTACATCTGGTAGTGCTCTCGAAACAATTACCGACATTGAATAATCAATGTAAGCTGACTTCATTTCTTCGTCAATATTTATTTGAATAATTTTCCCTCCTGCCATTTA
>ENA-OUOG01002279-OUOG01002279.1-marine-metagenome-genome-assembly--contig:-NODE-2279-length-20248-cov-4.580834_pt1 | contig 20248 bp, 26 predicted proteins | sample MGYA00248635_ERZ508505 | MGnify/ENA primary metagenome ERZ508505 (study PRJEB26176, sample SAMN06267871) | marine metagenome | isolation source: Saanich Inlet, British Columbia, Canada | place: Pacific...
ACGTTCAAGATATAGTTCCGTTTCAATGCACTATATCGTTTGTAAACGAAGTTAGCGTTTATTTTTTACAAAGTCAAGTACAGCAATTCTTAAACAACTTGTTTTAAGACCAAAAACACCATAAGAAAACTACAATAATCCGCGAGCTTTAATTTCTAAGTATTTATTAATGGTGTTTATGGTAAGTTTCTCTGGAGCTGTTAAAATACTTTGGATGCCATATTTTTGAAGTTCTTTAACCATTAAGCGTTTCTCGAAAGCAAATTTTTCGGCAATGGTTTTATGGTAAATAGCTTGTAAATCTTCGGCATCTTCTGCTATTAAAGCATCTAACTCTGTGTTTTCAAAAAGTACAACAACTAGTAAATGCTTTTTTGAGATGGCTTGTAAGTATGGTAATTGTCTTTTTAAAGCACTTATATGCTCGAAATTTGTGTAGAGTAGTAGTAAACTTCTGTGCGTTACTTTTCGTTTTAATTGTGCATACAAAATACCATAATCGCTATCTGTAAATTGAGTGTCTATATTATACAAACGTTCTAGAATTGTATTTAAATACGTAAGTTTTTGTATGGCTGGTAAAAAAGAATCTACCGTTTTAGAAAACGTAAGCATACCAACCTTATCATGCTTTTTTAAGGCAACATTACTAAAGGCTAATGTAGAATTTATAGCATAGTCTAATAGTTTTAAGCCATTAAAAGGCATTTTCATTACACGACCAGTGTCTATAATAGAGTAGATGGGTTGCGATTTTTCGTCTTGAAACTGGTTTACCATTAAGTGTCCTGTTTTGGCAGTCGCTTTCCAGTTTACAGTTCTAAAATCGTCGCCTTGAACATAATTTTTTATTTGTTCGAATTCTGAAGTATTACCAATTTTTCTAATTTTCTTTAAACCAAATTCGGTTAAATTATTACTCATGGCCAGAAAATCGTATTTCTGCATTTGAATAAATGATGGATACACAGCCACCATTTGTTCATTTTGAAACTTAAATTTTCGTTTTACAATGTTTAAAGCCGAAGAGCAAAAAACATTTAAAAACCCAAACCTGTATTCTCCACGTTCTACTGGTCTTACCTTATAACTAAACTCATGAATTTCGTTGGGCTGAAGTTTAGCAATATAATTAAAATCTCTTTTTTGAAACTTTACAGGCAGCTCGTCTATAACAGATATTTCTGTTTTAAAAGGATAGTGGTTTGTAATGGTTATTGGTAAAGGATTGTCATCACTATTCGAAAATTTATCAGGCAATAAACGTCTAGCTTTTATAGGATTTTTTATGCGATAGAGCAGCAGTACATCCATAAAAAATAGCACCAAGATTACAACAGTAATAATGCATGCTATTGGAAACAGTAAAGGTATCCAATACGATAATAAAAAGCATACTGAAGCACTTGCCAAATAGACATAGAAACCGTTGTGTAAGTATAGCGATTTTATAAATTTCATTTTTAAAGTTAAGCGTTAAATGCTAAAAGTGAATAGGTATTAGCGTGGTACTTCTACACTTTGTACAATCATATCTATAACATTCTCTGTTGTCATGCCTTCCATCTCGCGTTCTGGTGTTAAAATAATTCTATGATTTAGAATAGGTTTAAGCGCTTTTTTAATATCTACTGGTGTTACAAAATCTCTTCCGTTTATGGCAGCAAATGCTTTTGAGGTGTTTAAAATTGAAATGGATGCTCTTGGAGAACCACCTAAATATAAATGTGGATGATTTCTTGTTTTAGAAACCAACTCTGCTATGTATTTTATTATTTTTTCTTCAACTAAAACCGATTGTATTTTTGCTTTATAATCTGCTAAATCTTTAGCGTCTAGAATAGGCTCGATTAAGGTCTGTGGTTTCTCGCCTCTACGTTCGTGATGCGTTTGTATAATTTTAACCTCGTCTTCTACGCTTGGATAATCTACTTTTATTTTAAAGATAAAACGGTCTAATTGTGCCTCTGGTAAGGCGTAAGTTCCTTCTTGCTCAATTGGGTTTTGTGTTGCTAAAACCATAAAAGGAGATTCAAAAGGGTAGGTTTTGCCATCTATTGTAGCTTGGCGCTCTTCCATTGTTTCAAATAAAGCAGCTTGGGTTTTTGCAGGTGCACGATTTATTTCATCTATTAAAACAATATTAGAAAAAATAGGTCCTTTTTTAAATTCAAATTCGGAGGTTTTCATATTTAAAACCGAAGTTCCCAAAACATCACTTGGCATTAAATCTGGTGTAAATTGAATACGACTAAAATCGGTTTTTAAAACCTTTGCAAACAACTTAGCTGTAACGGTTTTAGCAATACCAGGCACACCTTCTATAAGTACGTGACCATCTGCTAAAAGTGCAACAATTAAGAGCTCTATAAATTCTTGTTGACCAACAATAACTTTGCCTAATTCTGCTTTTATTTGTGTAACAGCATGTTTTAAATCTTCTAAAGGGATTCTGTTATTAAATTCTAAATCTTGGTTTTCCATGTGTTGTTGGATTTATATGTTTCTATGTCAGCATTTAGTTTTTCTAAAGCTTCTTTGGTTATTTGAGTACTGTTAGAAAGCATTTCTATGGCTTTAAACAGCGCTTTGGTTGCTTCTATTGTGTTATTACTTCTCAATGCTAAATTTGTAATAAAGGTATCGTCTATGGTGTTTGTATTTAAATGCAAATGGGTTCTAATGTACTCTAAAAAATGTTGAATTTTATGATGGGTAATGTCTGTATGGTTACCACTTTCATAATACATATTAGCAATAGTACGCGTAAATTCTAAAGTTTGATTTTTTAAAGGTTTTACAATAGGAATAGCACGTTGCTTACGTTTACCATCGAAAATAACATAAAATAAAGCACCAATTAGCATAAGGTAATAAGCACAACGTAACTCTTTAGCTTTTAAAAAGACATAGAGTGGCGACGTTGCCGATTTTTTACCAGACTTGTAATAATTATCGAAATAAATGGGTTGTTTTGTATTTAAATACGAAAGTAATCCTGCGGTGTAATCTTTATTATCATCTTTTAAAATGAAATAATTGGTATAAGCCTTTGGAAACAAATTTAAAATAATTTCACCTTCGCCAAAAGCTTGTTTTATAACGTTTGCATGATGCTTTTCTCTGATAGAATCGCTTTTTGAAGCATTTGCTATTGTTGCTATTATTTTAGTGCTTGTTGTGTCTATACTTTTAAAATAACTCACAAAATTAGATTTTTTAAAAGCGTATTTTTTAATATGATCTAAATCTTTATTTTGAAGTTTTAAATTGAAAATATTATCAAAATTATTAAAGTTACTTACAACTGAAGTTTCAAGATTTAATGTATCTAAAAGTGTTTTCGAAATTTCTTCTGATGCTATAACAAGCGTATTTCCTTTAGCAGTCCACTCTAACAATTTGTCGAGTTCAGCATCATCAAATAGTACTTTTCCATTTAAAAAAAAGTAAGTGCCATTTATTTCTGTATTATTACTTAAGGTTTCAAAAGGAGGACGTTTTAAGTCTTTTATGTTTTTTGTTGTAAATATGCGTTCTAACTGCTCGTAAAACACGCAAGAACCATAAGGTATTTTATGGTGTTTGGCATAACTAGGAAACCAGTTTATGTCTTGTGGCTTATTATATTCTAAAACAATAATAAACACAACAACTAAAGCTGTTAATGCAATGTATATTTTTCCTTTTTTATCCAAATTAGTTTTTTACTTGTTTGTTTAGATTTATAAAATCTAGTTTTAAGTTTTCAAATTTTATAGCATCTACTTCAAATTCACCATACCAAACATAATCATAAATTCTAGTGATTTTTTCAAACTGTGTCTGTAAAGTATTAGTTTGTATTTCTTTAATATAGTCTTCGTTTGTTTTTTGTTGTTGCCACTCAATAATATTATGTTGCGAGAGTTCCTTAATGGCAAGTAAATAATAATATCTTATGGCTAGTCTGTAATCTTGTTGTTTTACAGCTTCTGTAATTAATGCGTTAATGTCTTCGTTTTTAATGATTTGCTCTTCGTCTGTAAATAAAATTTCAGACTTTTTTTGTTCGCCATATAGTAGGTTTCTACTATTCATTTTTAAAAACACACGTAGTAACAGAAAAATTAATACCGCAAGAATTATGTATGGTACCACTCTAATAATAAACCAAAGAATACCGCTTGCAGCATCCATTCCAAAGAAAAAAGAAAGCAAGCGCATGAGTAAACTTATTACCCAACGTTTAAATTTTACCCAAAGCGAGTCTTCGTCTGCTACTGTCTCTTCGTAATTAAAATCGTCATTATTAGTATATTGTTTAAGGTCTTCTTTAGTAATGTCTTGTTTCTGGTAATATGGTGCAGTATTTTCATCAGAGATTGTGTTATCCTGAGCAAAGCCTATATTACAAACAAAGCAAAAAAGAAAAAGAAGCCTTAATATATGCATGTTACGACTCTGTGTTACCTAAAGCATCAATTTTCTCAAAAGTTCCTGTAAAGTTTTTCTTTTCGTTAATATTAAAATAAATGAAGATGGTAACTATAATGGTTACAAAGTTTAAAAAGAATTTAAAGGCATAGCTTATAAGGTTTAAAACAATATAAATGGGATCTTTAAAATAGCTTAACGGATTTTCTCCTGGATCTATTTCGCCAGAGAAAACTCCCATTTTAATATAGGTATATATGGTTGTTGGCAGACTTAAAACACCACCAATAACGCTAATAATTAGCCCAACAACAAAGAGTACTAAAAAGGTTATCCACCATTCTCCTTTTACAAAATTAAAACTGTCGCTAAAGGCATCCATAACGCTTTTCTTTTCAAAAATCATGATACAGAAAACAACAGACATTGGCACAATAAGATAAATTCCAGGAATAATACATAGCATAAGCCCAATCCCAATTGCAATACCTTTTAGTATACTAAGTCCTATAAAACTCCAAAACGTATCTTTAACTTCAGTTTTAACTTGTACTTCGTTTACTTCACCATTATTTTCTGTATAAGATTTAATATAATGTAAGGTCGCAGAGTAAGCTAAAGCGTAAACCATTATTCCTGTAAAAGACAATACCAAAATAGAAACAACAAGTAGTAAAATACTTAATTCTTCGCTATCAAAAGCAGAAGGTCCACTAGTTGCTAAAGCAGTAATGTCGCCAAAAGTGTAGAGTACAAAACCAAAAGAAACAAAGAAAAATATTAAGTATGGTAAAGTAATTTGTAATATTAGTGTAAAAAACGGTTTAAACTCATGGCGTAAAAATGTAAATACATCTGATAGCATTTCACCTAACTCACGTTGTTTTTTAAATTGTATAAATTGTTTCATTTTAGTATTTATTAGTTAATTCTTGAGTTTTTTTAAGTTGTTCTTTCTTATTTAGTAGTATTGGGTAATAAACGTAGTAAAACAAAATTAGTGCTAAAGAGCCAGAAATTATTAATATGGCCAACCAATCTGGCATTTCTGTATGTCTTGTTACAAAACCTTCTAAAAATCCAGCGATTATAAAAAATGGAATAGTACTAATTAATATTTTAAGTCCATTTTTTACACTTCTAATAAAGGACTCTAATCTTGTATATGTTCCAGGAAAAAGCATCCCATTTCCAACAACCAAACCAGAACAACCTGCAATAATAATAACAGATATTTCTATGGTTCCATGAATCCATATCGTTCTAACAGATTCCCATAGTAAGCCTTGTTCGTAAAAGAAATATTGGAAACTGCCAAGCATAATTCCGTTTTGCATCATAATAAAAAGAGCGCCAATGCCAAGCATAAAGCCATAACCAAAAGCCATAAGTGCTACTTTAATGTTATTAAGTGTGATTCCTAAAAACATATTAAATTCACCTTGTTCCTTATAAACTCCCATTGGATCGCCTTTTTCTATGTTCTCTATAGTCATGTTTACATAGCCATCACCTAAAAAGCTGCGAACAAAATCACCTTCGTTAGCTGCAGAAAAAGCGCCAATAACTACAAATAATGTAAAGGAGAGAAAGGCAACTAATAATTCGCGATGGTGTTGGCGAAATAGTAAAGGAAACTCGTGTGTAAAAAAAGTAAGGAGTCTATTTTTTGATTCTTTTTTAGTTTTATAAATTTTTTGGTGAGCGCTAGAAGCTAATCCATTTAAATAGGCTTCTGTATTACTATTTGGATAAAAAGTTTTTGCGTAACTTAAATGATCTGTAATTTCAATATAGAGACTAGACAATTCGTCTGGTGTAATTGCCATATTATTTGACAGAACACTTTCAAATGTTAACCATTTATCTTTATTTTGCTTCACGAAAGCAGCTTCACGCATCTATAATTGTATTAGGCTTCCAAAGAAAAGAAAATATGAAAGAATTTCAAATAGAAACCGCTCAAAATGTTGGCATTGTTCAGAATGCAGCAACTATTATGGACAGAATGTGGGCTTATGTTATAGACACCATTGTTATATACCTCTATTTGTTTGCAGTAATTATGCTTTTAGTATTTTTAGATTTAAATATGACAGACACTTGGGCAATATATTTATTAGTGTCTTTACCAGCTTTTTTATATTATGTTTTGTTAGAAACATTTTGGAACGGGCAAACCATTGGGAAGTACATTCTTAAAACCAGAGTAGTACGTTTAGATGGTTCAAAGCCAAGTTTTGCTAACTATTTTGTAAGATGGATTTTACGTATTATAGATGTAGTTATAACCTCTGGTGGTTTAGCAGCACTTGTTATTTTAATAAGAGGAAATGGTCAGCGAATAGGTGATATTGCTGCTCAAACCACAGTAATATCAGAAAAACGTAAAATTTCAATTCAAGATACTATTATCAGAGATATAGCCTCAGATTATATACCAACCTATAGCCAAGTCACCTTATTTAGCGATCCAGAAATGCAAACTATTAAGAATTTGTATGATGATGCTAAGCGTAAAGGAAACCACAATGTTATACTTAAATTATTTTATAAGGTTAAAGATGTTATGGCTGTTGAGCCTAAAGAACAGCCTATTGTGTTTTTAGATACTGTAATTAAAGATTACAATTACTATACTCAGAATATGTAAGTAGCTTGTGCTAAATTTATTTATAATCTTTTAAACCAATGTTTATGAAAAACCTTTTCAAAAAAGAAATTACTAATGAGCTTATTGGTAGAATAGATAATTTAACAGCTACAACACAACCTAATTGGGGAAAAATGTCTGTTTCACAAATGTTAGCACATTGCTGCGTTGCTTATGAGATGGTTTATACAGATAAGCATCCTAGACCAAATGCATTGGTAAGAACCTTGTTAAAATGGTTTGTAAAAAAACCTGTAGTAAATGAAAAGCCTTATCCCAAAAATGGAAAGACTGCTCCTCAGTTTATTATTTCAGATGCTCGAGAGTTTGAAACTGAAAAAGAACGTTTAATAGGCTTTATATTAAAAACACAAGAATTAGGAGCAGATTATTTTAATGGAAAAGAATCTCACTCTTTTGGTATACTAACGGTTACTGAGTGGAATAACTCATTTTATAAGCATTTAGATCATCATTTAAATCAATTTGGAGTTTAGATATAGAAGTAATAACAATCCAATTAATTTAACAATTCAATGTTTTATATTATAGATATTTTAGGAACCATAGCCTTTTCTATTTCATGAGTTTTGGTAGCATTAAATAAAAAAATGGATCCTTTCGGCATTTTAATTATTGCTTTTGTAACTGCAGTTGGTGGTGGAACATTACGCGATGTTTTAATTGGTGAAACTCCTGTAAGTTGGATGACTAATATAACCTTTGTCTATGTGGTTTTAGCCTCGACAATTCTAGCTGTTATTTTTAAATCGAAAATAGATTATTTGCGTAAGTCCCTTTTTTTATTAGATACAATTGGAATAGAATTATACACTGTAGTAGGTGTAGAAAAAGCTATTAACGCAGGATTACATCCAAAATGCATGCTTTAGGGACAATTTCTGCTTGTTTTGGAGGAGTAATTAGAGATATATTATGTAACGAAATTCCGGTAATTTTTAGAAAAGAAATTTATGCTACAGCATGCATTTTGGGTGGTATAGCTTACTTTATTATAAAACGTTTACCAATAGAAGGCGATTTTGTTTTTATTATTGCTGGTTTGGTAGTTATTGTAACACGTATTCTAGCTGTAAAGTTTAAGTTAAGGCTACCAACGTTTTATACGTAGTTTTTAATACTATACTTATAATGAGTGCGTTATTAAGTTACATTACATAACCTAGCTTAACATAAAATGAGATTTTCAAAAATTATATTAATTGTATTCTGTTTTAGTGGGTTGCAAGCTATAGCTCAAAATATTAAAATCCTACAGTACATTTACCTCACTTACAATTTGATACGCTCTACAATCAACAAAAAATTGAGAATCCTATATATTTAAATGGTAATGTAGCTTCAGTAAATAAAACATGTATTCAGCATATTTCTCTAAACAGCGATTTTGCTTATAATGAAAATTACAACTACAAATTAGACAAAAACAAACAAGTAATTTCTTACTCAAGCGACGTCGATTATTTTGAATACGAAAGTATAACCTTTAACGAGAAACCAGATTTTAAAACCACTAAGGATACAGTTATTCAAAAAGGTAACGAGAAATATGTATTTAAAAGCGGATTATTAACTTTAAAAGAAGTTAAAGATTACCAAATAGGAAATTTAGACAGTATTGTGTTTTCTTATAGTAAAGGAAAGCTGAAGAGTGAAACACACTATGTGTCTCAAGGTATTAATGAAATGGACGAAAATGGCGATATAGATGAAAATGTAATGCTTTACGAAGCTTATAATGTCAGGTATTATTCAGTTTTAAATTATAACAAAAATGGGCTTATTGTAAACTGTAAAAATTATGAAGTCATTCAAGATTTTATAACAACAAATGAAATAATTTATAACTACAATAATAACGGAAACTTAATAAAGTATAGCATTTTAAATGCTGTTTACGATGTTAATAGTGTTGATATTTATACGCATCCTAAAGAATGGGTTTTTAAAAAAGAATTTGAATTTGAGAGCGATTTAAAAAAAGTTAATGGAACATATGCATATGATAATTCGGGTCGTATTGTTTCTCATCACTATAAAAAGTCTAAACAAGAAAGCGATGTTTACAAAGTAGAATACTCTAAAAAAGGTTATATAATTAAAGTTTCTAGCGATTATCTTAATGGTTATAATTTGGAGCATCTTGATTTAGAATACGAGTATACTTTAGATCGTTTTAAAAATCCAATTCAAATAGATTCTTATATCATTGAAGATAAAAAAAGAGTAATAGATAAGTCAACAGTTTTAGAAATTACTTATTATTAAGTTTATTTTTTTTAGTCTAAAACCTCTATTTTATTAATGTAGACATTATGTATAGGCCAATGTCCACCATCAACTTCCTGTTCAGCAATTTTATCTATTACCTCAAGGCCATTGGTAACACGACCAAAAGCAGTGTATTCTCCATCTAAATGAAACTGATTGCTTTGCGTGATAAAAAACTCGAAAGGCGAAGCTAGTTTGTAGGCGTTTCTAATCTCTCCGCTTGGTATAGAAATAGTGCCTCTTATGTGTTTGTAACCATATCTAACATCTGGAGGTAAAAGGTATCGACCAATATTTCGACGTTTCCTTAAAACCTCAATATTATCGCTATTTCCACCCTGAATAACAAAGTTTTTAACCACACGATGAAACTGTGTACCATCAAAAACTTTATTTTTTGTTAAAAAAATAAAGTTAGCGCGATGGTATTTTGTTTTATTAAAGAGTTCAAGATCTATGTTTCCAAATCTTGTGTAAATACGCACTTTGTTTTCTTTATGTATTTCGGCATATTCGCCAAAAAAATCCATAGCGTTGTCATCGTTTAATGGCAAATAGCGCTCCTCTAAAGTTAATTTAGAACTGTCTATAACAGCTACTTTTTCTTCAGACTCTGGTGTAATCGTATCAATTTTAGTCACGATTTCTTCAGTCTTTTTAGGTTTAGATTGTTTATCTTCACAATTAAATAGTAGTAATACACACAATAAAAGTAGTCCTCTCATAAATGAAATTTGAATCGTTTTTAAAATCTATCGTAAAAATAGAAAATTTACCATTACCAGCCGAAACGTCTCAGTTTAAAATGTCTCCTCCTTACAGAGCAGATTTAATAAAGTTACAAGCAGAACGTATTAAAAAAGCGAGAAAAAGTGCTGTAATGGCATTGTTTTATTCTAATCAGGAAGGAGAAACTTACCTAATTCTTATTTTAAGAAAAACCTATAAAGGTGTACATTCTGCTCAAGTAGGATTTCCTGGAGGCAAGCTAGAGGCAAACGAAACGAACCAGCAAGCTGCTTTGCGTGAAACCGAAGAAGAAATAGGAGTAAAGCAACAGACAGTTACTGTTTTAAAAGCGTTAACAGAAATGTATATTCCATCAAGTAACTTTTACGTGAAACCTTTTATTGGGATTGTGAAAACAACACCAGAGTTTATTAAGCAAGACACAGAAGTTGATTCGCTTTTAGAAATAAATCTTGACCATTTTTTAAGCGATACTGTAATTACAACAAAAATAGTTACTCTGGCTAATGGTCTAGAAGTGAGTGTTCCAGCTTATAATTTAAACAGCCATTTGGTTTGGGGAGCAACAGCGATGATGCTTAGTGAAGTGAAAGACTTGTTAAAGGCTAGCTTTAAATAGTTGTATTTTGCTACATTTGTTATAGAAAAAGAATACTAAAAATTTATGGGTTTATTTAAACGAAATCCTTTCGGACATATATTATTTGTTAAAAAGTGGCTAATCAGAATTTTAGGTGTGCTTTCGCACAGACGTTTTCGTGGTTTTAACGAATTACAAATTGAAGGATCAGAAATTATTAAAAACTTACCAGAGACCAATGTTTTATTTATTTCTAATCATCAAACCTATTTTGCAGATGTTATCTCTATGTTTCATGTATTTAATGCAAGTTTAAGCAATAGAGAAGATTCTATAAAGAATGTTGGTTATTTATGGAATCCAAAGTTAAACATGTATTACGTTGCAGCTAAAGAAACGATGAAATCTGGATTACTACCTAAAATATTTGCATATACAGGTTCTATAAGTATAGAACGTACCTGGAGAAGTGAAGGTAAAGATGTAAACAGACAGGTTAAAATGAGTGATATCTCTATGATTAGTACTGCCTTAGATGATGGTTGGGTAGTAACATTTCCTCAAGGTACAACAACACCATTTAAGCCTATTCGTAAAGGAACAGCACACATTATTAAAAAGTATAAGCCTGTAGTTGTACCTATTGTAATAGATGGTTTTAGACGCTCTTTCGATAAAAAAGGATTGCGTATCAAAAAGAAAAACGTGTATCAGTCTTTCGAAATAAAAAAACCATTAGAGATAGATTACGAAAACGAATCGATAGCAAGTATTGTAGAAAAAATAGAATATGCTATAGAGCAACATCCTTCCTTTTTAAAAGTTATCCCACAAGATGAATTAGAAGCTAAAGAAGCGCTTAATAAGCAAAGAGAATGGTTAGATAGTTAAAAGCAAATTATGCTTTTGTACTGCTTAAAACCTTATCTTGTTTTTTTGCCTCATTATCTTTTAAAGTACCCAAGCCCATACCTATTGCCATACCTATAACCATGCCAATATTCATTCCAAAAACTATACCTTTTTCCTTGTTAAAAGCAATGCCAATACTCATACCTAATACTATTCCAATAGAAAGCCCAAAAGACATGCCTAGTGTCATGTAATGACCTTCAGAAATTAAATTCAATTGCTTTTTAGCAAAACAAATAAAAGCATTAAGTTTCTTTTTTAAAGATTTAAAATCTTCAGTATTAGCTTCAATGTTTAATGCAGCTAATTCATTTTTAAGAGCTTTTATATCTTTATCTGTTAAATCTCTACGTTTGATATCGTATAATAAAGAAATAAAGTGCTTGTATGTTTTAATCTCTTTTTTATTATTGTTTTTAGTAATAGAGTTTTCTAAAAATGATATGGTTTTGACTATCATGATTTTAAACGTCTAGTTTTTTTAATTCTTTATAGTTACGGTTTAAACGTTTCATTAAAATGCCATATAAAAGTTTATAAAATAACCATATAATACCAACAAAAACTAAGGTTAATACCAAAACAGCAACAGCAACACCTATTTTTCCGCCAGTATCTAGCTTGGTCATTAATTCTCCAAATTTAGGATCGGTTTTAGTTGCATAATAAGAACCAAGTAACATAGAAATAAAAGCCATAATTAAGTTGTATCCAACATAATATTTTATAACTTTTCTAGTATTTATAATGCTTTCCATGAGTTTTTTAGCATTATCTGTTACAGAAATGCTTTTATAAGCTTTGTATAATAAGTAAATAAATAATATAATTACAGCAAAACTTAAAACCGTTAAGCTGGTTAAAAGTATAGGATTTATAGTGCTATTTTCTACCTGAGCATTGTAAGCAGAGGATAGTTTTGGAAGAAAAGTAATAGCAATCCAAAATACTAATTCTGCAATACTTATATAAAAGAGCGTCTTAACAATAGAAGACGATTTTTTTAAAAGCATAGGATAAAGATCTTGAGACTTTAGCTGCTTTTCTTCTGGCATTTTTGCTTGCCAGTGTTTTTTTAATAATTCTAATTCATCCATAATTACGGATTTAAAATGGTTCTTAACTTAGTTTTCACTCTATTCATTTTCACTCTAGCATTAACCTCGCTAATACCCATTGTTTCACTAATCTCTTTATAGTTTTTGTCTTCTAAATACAAGAAAACAAGTGCTTTTTCAATATCATTTAATTCATGTACTGCACTATATAATAACTTTAATTGCTGTTCTTCAGTATCGTCATACTCATCTGCTTTAATTTTAAACTGTACAGTATCAAATTCTGTAGTGTTTATGGTACGTTTAGATTTTCGGTATAGTGTAATAGCAGTATTTAACCCAACACGATACATCCATGTACTAAATTTTGCGTCGCCACGAAATTTAGGATAGGCTTTCCATAATTGTATGGTAATTTCCTGGAACAAATCGTTATGTGCGTCGTAGTTATTGGTGTATAATCTACAGACTTTATGCACGATATTCTGGTGTGTTTCCAGCAATTCTACAAAGCTATGTTCTAGTTGTTTGTTCAATGTTTATGGTTAGGTTACTATGTAAGTAGTATAAATGTAAGATATGTTACACGATAATTAATAATTTTTTTTTGGCGTTACCTTTTACTCATACCTACAAGGATAAAAAACCTTGTAGGATCGTAAAACGTCAGGCTCTCAAGGCTCGCTTTTTTTTAAGAAAATAAAAAAAGAGCTTAAACAAACCTTTCCATCCTTAACGCATAAACTATTTACATAGTTAAATGCTGTATTCATTTTCATAGAATTAATTTTAAGCTGTAAAAATAGTCCATCTTCATAAAACCACACTTCAGTACTATTCAATTTTAAAAGCGAATCTACTTACACACTTTTGTACTATCAATTCAATATACGAACCGTATGAAATTATTTTTCGCAATCTTTATCACATTAATAAGCTTACAACTTTCTGCACAAACTATAAGTGGTATTGTAACAGATTCTAACAACAATCCAATAGAAGGCGTCAATGTTTATTTAGAAGGAACTTACGATGGTGCATCAACTATAGCAGATGGAACATTCTCTTTTAAAACCAACGCAATAGGAACGCAACTTCTATTAGCATCTTTTATATCTTTCGAGACATTTACACTAACAGCAGACGTTTCTACTTTAAACAATTTAAAAATAGTGCTTCGAGACGATGTAAACGCGTTAGATACTGTTGTACTATCCGCAGGTACATTCTCTGCAGGAGATAATAGTAAAATTTCAGCATTAACATCTTTAGATGTAGTTACTACTGCTAGTGCTATAGGCGATTTTGTTAGTGCTTTACAAACACTTCCTGGAACCACAACAGTATCAGAAGATGGTAGGTTATTTGTGCGTGGAGGAGAAGCTGAAGAAACTCAAATATTTATAGATGGTATTCGTGTATTTACACCTTACACACCAACAACAAATAATGCACCTACTCGTGGGCGTTATTCTCCTTTTTTATTCGATGGGATTACCTTTTCTACAGGTGGTTGTAGTGCAGAATATGGTCAAGCCTTGTCTAGAAGTAGAAAATTAAATCTTTTGCCACAAGTCGGTCTTCATAAATTGTAACTACAGAATCTCTAACTTTTAAAAAATTATTTTTATCTATTAGGTTTGTTGCTATAATTAAAACAAAAACCATTAAAATTCCTAGAATCCATTTTGCTTTATTGTAGAATGCCATAATTTTATTTTTAAAATAAATTAAATCAAATATACAATAAAACGTTATTTAATAGTTCTAAAAACGCTGATTGTAAGTAATGTAATGTGTTAAACATTACTTAATATTTGTAGTTTACAATTCAGCATTAAAAATTGACACTTCAGTCATTCACTTTTTAAGAACTTGTGTTTCTGTTAGATATTTGCTTCAACTTTAAAACATATTATTATGCACAGATTAGCATTTTTTTTTATCATGCTTTTAACGTCTCAAGTAGAAGCTCAAAACGAAACACAATATGAAACCGGAATGCAAAAAGCATTTGCACTATGGCAAGACAATAAAACAGAAGAAGCAACTAACCTTTTCAAGCGAATTGCCAATGCAGATAACAAAAACTGGTTGCCATCGTATTATGCTGCTCAAGTATTAATTTATGATGCGTTTTCTAAACTTCAAGACCCACAAGCCATGGCACTAAAGTTAAAACGCGCTCAAAATTTTATTAATGATGCAACTATTAACTCAAAAGATAATGCAGAGATTCTGGTTTTACAAGCCTTATTACATACTGCTTATGTAGCAAGCGATGGTGCAAAATATGGTATGACTTTAGTGCCAAAAGTGGCTCGAATTTATGCGCAAGCTTATAAGCTAGATCCTAAAAATCCGCGTGTAATTTTAAAACAAGCTGGATGGAGTAAAGCACTGCAGAATATTTTGGACAAGATACAGCACCATTTTGTGTGGAATTTAATAAAGCCTTAGAACTTTTTGCTAACTTTAAACCATAATCTGCATTTCATCCTAATTGGGGAAAAGAAGAGGCAGAAGCTATGGTGAAATCTTGTAAACAATAAATATGATTAAGTTTTTTAAAGCATTTGGTAAGGCATTTAGTATAGGAGTTTTAGTATTTCTTATCATAGGTATTGTAAGATTAATTAATGGAGATACAATTAATTTTGATAAATACTTATTAGAATATTTTATCTACAATCAAGTGTATTCTGTTGTACTGTATTTAGCAAATGCTTTTACTATAGATTATATGACAGATAAAATGGGTTACAAGCTTTTTGAAATTAAAAACCTTATCATGTCTGCTATACTGTCTATAGGTATTTCTATAGTCTCGATTTTTTGTATTCGTTATAGTATAAGAGTCGTTATTTACGGTACTACCTTCGATGCTTTTTTAAAAACAGAAACCTTAAACAATTATCAATTTGCTTTAGGTATCTCAGTTCTTATTACTACTGTTTTCTATGGTATTTCATATTACAAGAGTAAGCAAGAGCGTAAGGTTAAAGAACAAAAAGTAATTGCAGGAACAGCAAGTGCAAAGTTTGATGCTTTAAAAAACCAATTAGATCCACATTTTTTATTTAATAGCTTAAATGTATTAACAAGTTTAATAGACGAAAATCCCGAAAACGCACAAAAATTTACAACGAGTTTATCTAAAGTTTATCGTTATGTCTTAGAACAAAAAAATAAGGATTTAATTACACTTGACGAAGAATTAAAATTTGCAAAAACGTATATGTCGCTTTTAAAAATGCGATTTGAAGATAGTATTATTTTCGACATTCCAGAACAGGCTTTAAATCCAGAAAGTAAAGTTGTGCCTTTATCTTTACAGTTACTTCTAGAGAATGCTGTAAAACATAATATAGTTACAAGTAATAAACCATTACATATAAAAATATACGAAAGTAATGGGAACCTAATAGTAGAAAATAATTTACAAACCAAACAAGTAATAAAAAAGAGTAGTGGAGTAGGTTTAAATAACATTAAACAACGTTACCAACTATTAACAAACAAACAAGTAAGTATTACTGAGAATAAAACCAGTTTTAAAGTGTCTATTCCTATGCTTACCAAACAAATAACAATTATGAGACAGTTACCAGAAAAACAATTTGACGACAGTTATGTTAGAGCACGTAAACGTGTTGAAGAACAAAAGGAGTTTTATTACAATTTAATATCTTATTGTACGGTAATTCCTTTTCTAATTTTAATAAATTATAATACTTATTGGGATTTTAAATGGTTTTTATTTCCTATGGGTGGTTGGGGATTAGGCTTAAGTATTCATGCTTACAAAGTATTTGTAAACGATGGCGTTTTAGGTCGCAATTGGGAACAACGTAAAATTGAAAAATTTATGGAAGAAGATAGTAAACGTTATAATTAAAATATCATGGAAAATAATTTAGAACATTTTCGAACTAACTATCACGAACATAATTACGAACGGGAAGAAGCTTATTTAAGAGCTAAAAAAAAGGTAAAAAGCATTATTGGTTTTTATTGGCACCTTTTTTCTTACGTCGTTATAAATGCATTTATTTTGTATTTAATTTACGTAAACCTTAATGGTGATTCTTTCTGGAGCTTTAATGTGTTTTCAACAGTTATTTTTTGGGGTATTGGATTGCTTTTTCATTTTTTTGGAGTTTTTGGAGCTGACTTCATTTTTGGAAAAGCTTGGGAACAACGTAAAATCAAAGACATTTTAGAAAAAGAAAATAAATATAAAAACTGGGATTAATTATGGAACCTAATGAAAGATATCAACATCGCTTAGAACGTGCTAAAGCACGAGTAAAAAAAATAAAAAGTTTTTACACTCATTTACTTATTTATATTATAATAAACGTAATAATCGTTTTTCAAAATATTGAAAATCTAGAACCTGGTGAAAGTTATTTTCAAGCGCATAACTTTATTACCTTTTCATTTTGGGGCATAGTAATAATATTTCATGCTCTCACTGTTTATTTACCAAACTTTATTTTGGGAAGCAATTGGGAAGAACGGAAAATTAAAGCAATACTTGAAAAAGAAAAAAATATATGGGAATGATTTATTTTTTTAAAAATTAATATTTCAACAATGTAAAAATCTAACAATCGAATAATCTAAATATGAACGTAATTATAATAGAAGACGAAAAACCATCTGCAAGACGTTTACAGCGCATGCTAAAGACTTTAGATATAGAAGCCGAAACCATGTTGCATTCTGTAGAGGAGTCTATAACTTGGTTTCAAAATAACGAGCATCCAGATCTTATATTTTTAGATATACAATTAAGCGATGGCTTGTCTTTCGAGATTTTTGATGCCGTAGAAATTACTTCAGCAATTATATTTACAACTGCTTACGATGAGTATGCTCTGCAAGCTTTTAAACTTAATAGTATAGATTATTTATTAAAACCTATAGACGACGAAGCATTAGAAAAAGCCGTATTTAAATTTAAAACACGATTACCAGTAAGGCAAAGCGTTACTTTAGATTTTAATGAGATTAAAAAACTACTTGTAAATCCTATAGAACGCGAGTACAAAAAACGGTTTTCGGTAAATGTTGGACAGCATTTAAAGCTTGTAAATATAGATGAGATAGAGTGTTTTTATAGCGAAAATAAAGGCACTTATTTACACACCATACAAGGTAGAAATTACTTGCTTGACACCACATTAGATGCTTTAGAACAGGAATTAGCACCAGAACAATTTTTCAGAATAAATAGAAAGTTTTTTGTTAATATTCATGCCATTAAAGATATGGTGAGTTATACTAATTCGCGATTACAAATAAAATTGAGCACCTATAATGAGCAAGAAGTTGTAGTTGCAAGAGAACGTGTAAAAGACTTTAAAAAATGGTTAGAGTAGGTATGTCTTTTAGTCTTCAATTCTATTGTCATCAAAAGCAGATGGTAATAGTTTTGGGATAAACTTTATAACCAGTGGTAATAATAAAGCACCACCAGGTAATAAAAAAATGGCAAGACTTGGTATAGCTTTAAAAATATCTAATAACTGATCTTGCACCTTCTTTTGTTCTTCTTTAGAAAGATCTCTTACTGTTGATTTTGATAGTAAAAGCATAAGTTCTTTACTTTGTGATAATTCTTTTTGTAACCTTTTACTATTTCTAGATATTAATTTCATAACCATAGTACTAGAATTATTATAAAAAGATTTTACAATATTTTTAGAGCCTAATAAAACAATATCTTGCTTGTGTAATATGTAGAAGTTAGAAATAGATTCCATGGCCTTTTTAACAGCTTCAGCTTCTAAATTTAAATCTTTTCCTAATTGAAATAAAAAGTAGCGCTCCTTATCGTCTATTTTTTTATCAGACCAAGTTGCCATACACGCAAGATCTAAAATATATTGTTTCTCTAAAGGCGTTTTTAAAATTTTTATGGCATTATTATAATCAAGTTTATTTGTTTGTTGGTAGCGTAAAGATTGCTCGAACAAATTTATAAGGCTATTATCGTACTTGGTTTTTTTTAACTTAGAGTTTAAAGTTGTTAGAACTATAGTTTCGATAGCGCTTTCTTCTTTAATAATTGAATCTTCTGTTATTCTATCTGTGGTTAAATATTCCTTGTAAGCTAAAACATCAATAAATAACAAAGCATTAGTTATAAAGTAGTTAAAGCTTTTGTAGATGAGGTTATCATCTATTTGTATTCTTCTATGTATAATTTTTTCTAGAGTATCATGGTTGTCATTCTTACTAATGATATCTAATAAAAAATTAGTTTTATGTGCATTGATTTTTTTGTAAAATGCAACGGTGTTTTCTATAAAATCATCAGGATTTTTATAGCTATTATGCGTTACAAATAATGCTATAAGATGATTTATTTTACAGATTTCTTCAAAAGATAAATCGTTTTTATCAATTAATTTTTTAACAATCTCTGTATTACTTCCATAAATATAACCACAAGGAATAAGAGCTTTATATAACTCCGCAAGCGATTCGAATTCTTTCGAGAACTCTTTGTTGTGCAGTGTTGTTAACTTTTTAATCCAGCCAGAAGAAGATGGGTTCACTTGTTTATTTCTTTAGATTACAAAGTTAGTTTTTTCAAGCCAATTCATATGCGATTTAGTGGTAACATAATGCATTGTTAGAAAAAGTAATAAAAAAAGCCTCAGACTAATTTAAATCTAAGGCTTAAAATTTACACTAAATAATTATTACTTAATTATACCTCCACAACTTACTCTTGTACCTGCAGCTCCACTTGGTTGAGAAGTAAAATCGTCTACGCCTTCGTGAACAATAATGGCTTTTCCTAAAATATCTTTTGTCTCATCTCCACAACCAATACACCATTGGTCTGTAGTTATATTTACGATAGCAAATCCTTTTTCATCTGCTGTAAAGTTTCCTATATCCCCTTTATGAAAACCTTCTGAGTTTCCCCATTTTCCATGTGGTTGCCCAGTAGGATTCCAGTGTCCACCAGAAGATTTCCCATCGTCTGATGAGCAATCTGCAGTTTCATGAATATGTATGGCATGCTCACCAGGTGTTAAACCTTCTAAGATGGCAGTCATTTCAACTTTGCCATCTTCTTGAGTAAACACGACATTTCCTTTTACAGTACTACCACTTTTTGGCGACAGTGCAAATTTTACTTTTACAGCTTTTTCTGCTTTTGTTACAGGTTCAACTTTATCTTTTGCGTCTTTTTTACAACTTGTTGTAAATGCTAAAACGGTTAATAATGATAATAATACTATTTTTTTCATGAGTTATTTTGTTTTGTTCTACCTAAGGCAGAAAGTTAAGTTGATAAATGGTTATTTGCAAGAAACTTTAGTACTATTACTAAAAGGTCTTGGTTTCTTTAAATTCTGAAATATTTAGAGTTTCAATCTCAGCTCTGTAAGATTTCCAGTCTTTTTCGAAAAATGTATTTGTTTTTGTAAGTGCATCGTTTAAATAGGTTTTGGCATGGTTTAATAATGTAGTTTCAGTACTTGTAACTCCATTTTGTCTTGAACCAATATAACTACTTGCTTTACCAATTCTAGAATTAACAGTTGGTAAATTGCTACGAGT
>ENA-OUOG01002282-OUOG01002282.1-marine-metagenome-genome-assembly--contig:-NODE-2282-length-20224-cov-6.279446_pt1 | contig 20224 bp, 13 predicted proteins | sample MGYA00248635_ERZ508505 | MGnify/ENA primary metagenome ERZ508505 (study PRJEB26176, sample SAMN06267871) | marine metagenome | isolation source: Saanich Inlet, British Columbia, Canada | place: Pacific...
ACGTCTCTCGGTCCGCCGACGTCGCGCGTTTCGCCAAAGAAGCCGACGCGACACGGCTGCAGGTCCGCGAGCATCTTTGCGGCCCCTCTGGTTTCCGCGCCGTCGCCGACGGGAATCCCCGGCGCTAAACGCGGACACGCCGCGACGATACCCCACGACGCGGCGTGGTGGAGCAGGTCGGGGAGCCAGTACCCGCGGTGGTCGCCGGCGACAGTCTCCGAAAACCCGTCCGCGGCGTTCGCGAAGCCGTCCGTCCCGAGACACGAGCCCGTGCCGCCGCTGGACCACGCCAAACCGGGGAACTTCGCGTTTTCGTTCGCGAGGAGCTTTTTCATCTCCGCGAAGCGCTTCTCGGAACCGAACGTTCGCTTTCCGCGCGGGTCACCGCCTCCGTCGCCGAACGCGCCCGCGCGGTCGAGGTCGACGGGGAGCACCGGGCACGCCACGACCGCGGAGGGGAAGCCGTACGCGGACGTCTGCTCGCTGTCCAGGTACACGAGCCTGGTGTCGAAGGGCCCGAACTTCGCGAACTTTCCCCCCGGCGGTGTGGACGGGAGCGGGCCGGACCGCTCGCAGTTGCTCACCGCGCACAGCGCGCCGACGGTCGCGCCCCCGGACAGACGCGCCACCGCCCTGCGCGCGGCGGAGACCGTCGGCCACGCGTCGCCGAGCGCCGCGGCGGCGGCGTGGAAGTGCGCGAGCAGAACGAGGAGCGAGACGAGGCGCGGCATGGGTGGCTGCGCTGCGTGAACTGCGAGCGTGCCTCCTCGTCGCGCGAGGGCGGAACTCGAGCGAGAGACGCGCCGCGCGCGTGTCTCGACGCGTCGGAGGTTCCTTGGACCGTCGGGACCACCCTCGGATACCGCGCGTCCCACGTAGTGGCGAAACCGGCGTTCGTGCCAACGAGACGAAGCGCGCGCGAGAGAAAACTAAACCTTATTTCTTGCCAAAAAACCAACCTCTCCGGTACCGGCGCGTGACCCTGTCACGAGAAGAAGTACACGCTGTCTCGCACGCTCTGCAGGTCCATGCTCCCCGGCGGCGGCGGCGGCGGCAGTTCCATGGCGATCTCCGGGTACTTCTGTTTCAGTTCCTCGTACAGCTGCTCCAACAGCGGCTCGCTGTGCAGCTCGATGAACTTCTCGCGGATGTGCTTCGACATCTCCGGCACGTCTCCCGCGTGCGTCCAGAACGAGTCGTGCACGCCGGCGAACGTGAGCCCGGCGGCGTGGCACGCCACCGCCGTCTTCATCATGTGCGCGCTGTCCACGCTGTGGATGTAGTTGGGCGGGAACGCGCTCCTCTGTTTGTTCTTCTGAACCTTGTTCTCGTCGTTGTCGAACTGCAGCACGAACGACTGCACGAGCGTCCGGATCACCTTGCGGCCCTTCGCGCGGTACGGCTGCACGACGGGCAAACCCATCGGCGTCGTCCACTCCACGGCTTTCCCGCGCCCGGCGACGAGTCGCGCGCACTCCGCGAGCCACGCCATGACGTCTCGCGCGTTGACGAACAAGTTCGAAAGCGCGTCTAACGTGCGACTCGCCGCGTACGTCGCCACGCGGTACCGCGTATTTTCGTCATCAACAGCTCCGCGCTCTTTTAAGCGGTTCTGGATCTGTTGCCGCGCGCCGACGTGCGTCACGCCGTACACGCTCGTCATCACCGTCTGCTTCACCAGCTTGCGGTCGACGTGCGGCGCGAGCAAAGACGCGAGCTTTTGTGTTTCGGGGTCCTCAGCGTTTTGCAGGTCCTCGGCGACGATTTTCTTTAAAACCATCGCGATGCCGGTGTACACGTCTCCGGGACGGTCGCGAGGCATCAAGTTGACCTGCTCGCCGCCCGCCTCGTCGCGGCCGAGAGCCGCGTAGTGCTGCAAGCCGTTGCACGACCCGTCCTGGTGCACCGGGAGCCGGCACATGTACGTCTCGGGGTTCCCGCTTTCGATCGCCTTGTCGATCTCGAAGCACGTCGCCAGGCACTGCCACGGGTCCTCCGCGTCGAGCCAGAACGACCCCGAGTCGCTCAGCGGGTCAGCCGCCACCGCGCGCACGACGTCGAACCGGTCGGCGATCCATCGCGCGCGTTCGTCCATGGGAAGCTTATCGACGCCGCCGCCGTACAGGTTCGCCGCCTGGACGCAGAGCCACTTCAGGCCGTCCGGGCCGAGCGGCCTTTCTTCCGCGAACATCAACGCGCCGCGACACACGTCGCTGCCCAGGTGATTCAAGTGCACGTGCATGGTGTACGCGCGCCCGCGGAAGTCGATGTTGTGCGGGAAGTAGATGCGCTTCTCAAAACGCATATCCTTGGCAACCTGCAGCTTGATGAGAAAGTCGCACCGCTGCGAGTGCAGCTCGCGGTTGGTCTGCTTCGCGCGGTTCAGGTCCTTGATGAACCCAGAGACGTCCTCACGCGTGGGAATAGAGCTCGCGAGCATCTGCGCGCGCGACGCGCCGAAGCGCAAGCCGTACGGCGCGCGAGGCCACGCCGGATCGGGAACGTTCGCGCGCGGAGGCACGCCGGCTTTCCCGCCGCCGCGCGCCCACACTTCCTCCATCACTCTGAGCACGGGGTCGTTTATCACCCAGGCGGTCTTCCCGAGCACGTTCAGCGCATCTAAAACGGGCTGGAACGCGGGCGCAGCGCCGCTCACCTCCGCGCCGCTTTGCGCGGCGTGCAGCGCGAGCATCTGCTTCTTCGAGGGGCCGTGAAGGCTGTAGTGCCCGCGCATCACGATGGACTCGCTGCGCAGGTATCCCCCGGCGTTGAATCGCGTCCACGGGCGCGGCGGCGTGACCATGGGCATGTACCGCACCGGGCTCAGCGTCGCGCGGATCATGTGCTCGTCATCCATGAACCCGTAAAACGCCTCGTGCCACGAGATGGTGCCGTACTTCTGGCCCTTGTGGAACGTGTAGTCGTGGTAAAAAGCGGGAACCTCGAGCAAATCCGGGAGCTCTGCGCCGTCGGAGCCGTCCCCCAAAGATTTAAACGCGCCGTCGTTCGGGCCGGGAACTTTGACTCTCGCCGTGTTGAGCAGCAGGTTGGTCAACGCCGCGCCCACCTTGCTCCTCGCCGTGCTCCCCCAGTCCGAGTCGTTCAGCGCGGAGCGCGCGAAACGCGCCACCGAGCGTACGGAGGTGAGGTCTCTTAGGGACTTGGCGTTGACCTTTGCGAAACGGTCCGCCAAGTGCGGCTTCGCGATGAAGTCCTCCACGTCAGTCACGTCCTCCGCTAAGTCTCGCGTTCCGTCGGGGATCGAACCGTAAACCCCCGAACCGCGCTGCTGCTGCTGCTGCACCCTGGACCTCTGCCTGAGCCTCGCGAGGTTCACCTCCGCCTGCACCGCCTCGCCCAGCCTCTCCACGACGCGCACGAACTTGCACATGCCGGCTTGCGGCGCGTCCGGCGAGAACGACTCCTCGCCCTTCATGAGTTGGCCGATGACCACGTGCAGGGTGATGACCGCCAGCTTATCGGGGTTGAGCATCAACAAAAACGGCCCGTAGTTGTTTCGGTCCACGGAGGGCACCTTCAGGCGCACGGCTTCCTGCTCCAAGGCGATGGCGCGGCTCAGAGGCTCGAAGAATCCCTGTAACAACCGTCGCCCGATGGGAAGACTGGGACCGTCTCCTCGAAGCGACGTCGCGGTTTGTCCTTCCTTGTACCGACGCACCTCGTTGTCCACCGCCAGAATCTCGTTGTTTCGTTGCCGCCGCTCCAACGATCGCGCCTCTCGGTTCGCCTCGGGGTCGTCGGGATCGAACCAATCGCGCGCCGCCGTTGAGTCGAACCCGAGCGCGCCGCGAAGCTGCCGTCGACGCGCCTCCATGGCGGCGAGCGCGACGCGTATGCCGTCCATGCCCGGGTCCTCATCTTTTCGCGGCTCCGCGCGGCGTCGCGCGCGGGCCTCAGCCTCGCCCACGATGACCATCTTCGTGCGCCCGCGGCGCCGGCGGCCGAACGCGTCGCGGGTCGCGCGCCTCGCGCCGTCCGCGAGATCCGCGTCGGGCGAGTCGGCGGAGTACGACGTCGAGACTCGGTCGGAGGCGTCGTCGTCCGAGAAGCGCTCGACGCGCGGGTCCGCGGTCGCCTCCGGGCCATCCGAGGCGTCGAACTCGAGCGACCGCGCGCCGACCCCGCCGAGCGCGTCGTCCGAGCCGACTCCGCTCGGAGCCGCGCGCTCGCCGTCCTCGACCGCTTCGTGCGCGGAGCACAGCCACCTCGAACCGGCGGCGGCGGCGACGGTCGGGTCCGCGGTCCATCGCCGCGCGCCGGGCCCAGCCCCGCCGCGACGGGTCAGCACCGCGCGCGCCGCGCGACGCAGCGCGACGGAGAGCATCGGCATCGCCGCGATGTCCGCCCGCAACGGACGGTACCGGCACGCGCACCGAGCGACCCACGCGATGTGTCTCGGGATGCACCCCGCGGGTGGGTCGCCGCGACCGTCGCGCGCCCGACCCGAGGGATCCCGCCGAGACCCCGCGCGCGCCGCTTCCCGCCGACCGCGAGCCCTGACCGGCTCGCGGTTCGCCTCTCGGGAAGCCGGCGCCGGCGTGGCCCAGCCCGCTTTACCTAATGCGAGATGCGCTCGCCGATGGGCGGGAGGAGGAGAAACTCGGCAGTCACGGAAGCCGAGTCGCGCGCGATTGCGCGCGACGGTCGATGCCGACTTCGGGTTCTCGTGTGCGTTTTCAGTCTCGGCGAGCTCGCGAATTTTAACTCACGAACAGACCCCGAATTTCGCCGTACAAAGCCGCGCGATTTTTAGGGTTTCGTTTTCGCGACCGCTCGCGATTGTCGATGTTTTAGCCGCCGTCCGCGCGCGCCGGAGTCCCTCTTCCGTGCGCGCGACGTCGTGTCACACGCAACTTCGCTCAGTTGCTTAGCCCCTCACGATGGTGAAGGTTACCTCCGTCGAGCAGGCGCTCAAGGGTACGCTCTCCAAGGGCCGCACGGCCCCCAAGAAGGCGTCCAAGACGCCTTCGTTTTACCCGGCCGATGACGCCAAGTTCCCGCTGAAGCGCGCGGCGGTGGCGAAGACGCAGACGAAGCTCCGCGCGTCCATCACCCCCGGCACGATCCTCATCCTGCTCGCGGGTCACTTCAAGGGCAAGCGCGTGATCTTCCTCAAGCAGCTCGAGTCCGGGCTGCTCCTCGTGTGCGGGCCTTACGGCGTCAACGGGGTTCCGGCGAAACGCGTCAACCAGTGCTACGTGATCGCCACCTCGCAGAAGGTTGATGTCTCGGGCGTGGACTGCTCGAAGTTCGATGACAAGTACTTCAAGAAGCCCGCCAAGGACCGCAGCAAGAAGTCCGAGGAGGACTTCTTCAAGGGTGAGGCGGAAAAGAAGGAGCTCCCCGCGAGCTACGTCGCGGACAACAAGGCTCTCGACGCCGCCATCGCCCCCAAGGTGCAGGCGGTGCCGCACCTCGCCGGCTACCTCGCCACGAAGTTCACGCTTCGCTCCGGCGACAAGCCCCACGAGATGAAGTTCTGAACGTTCTGAACGTTTTTTAGGATGGATTCTTTACAAACGAAACAGGGGGTGTGTGTGCGTCGTCGGACGCGTCTCAAAAAAAGGATCGCGATGTGGGTCGAGGGCGAACGACGGGGCTCGTCAGACGAGCGCCGCCGAGCGAGCGCTCGCGGGCGATTCGGATTTGGAAAAGAGACAAGCTTGTCGGCGAAGGCGCGTGGGGGTTCAGTCGTAGAGGTGTTCGTGTAAGAAACAGTTCCGGCTACTGACCAAGGCGACGCCGGCGCTCGATGCGCCGCGTCGCCGCGCGTGCCTCGCTCCACCCCAAACGACGCGGTCGTCTCTGTCTTCCTCTCGCGCGAAAAAACCCTAAACCGAGGGGAAAGCGTTCGCGCTGCGCGATGTGTCGCGAACTTACGATTTTCCCGTCTGACTAAATGCCCACTTCCCGGGTGTACAATCTGTCGACGTCGCCGTCGTCGGCGCTCGAACCGCGGCAAACCGTGCGCCACTCATTCCCACATGCTCTGCCCGTACTTCCAGTCCGCCTGCCGCTTCGCGCTCCGGTCGTTCACAGCCTTGAACATCTCCTGCTCGAACCCCGTCCCGCGGTCCACGCCGTCCCAGTGCCGCCCGGGTTTGATGGAAAACCGGTTGGGCGGCGCGCCCACGCCTCTTTTGATCCAGCTGTGTTTGGGCACTTCTTGGGGAATGCGGAACCCGCTCTTCCGTAACGCGTCCGCGTCGACACCGGCGACGACGTCCCTCGACGGCATTTTTTGACCGTCGTCTGAAGAGTTAGTCAGTGTTTTCCGCGCTAACCGCGCCATCGGGTCGCCGAAACGAACCGCCGCGCGCAAAGACGCGTCGGTTTTATCGTCCATCTCGCGCCGCGCGAACGGAGCGTTCGCCTCCTCTTCGAGCGCTTCTTCTCGTTCGCGGTACGCGCGTTCCTGCGCGATCCCGCCCGCCCACACCGGCTTCAAGCGCTCGGGCCTTTTGCTCGCGAGCTCGCGGCGTCGCGCGAGCTCCTCCGCGTCCACGAGCGCGCCGGTGGCTTTGTCGCGGAAAACCGTCTGGGCGTCGCGCCCGGAGGTTTCCGCGGACATGGCGTCGACGCGTTTCTTCGCCGCCTCGCGCTTCTCGTCCGCCTCGCGGACCACGTCTGTAGCAGCCACCAGACCGGCGGTCGTGCCGTCGGTCATAACCCCGCGCCGCGACGAGAAGAGCTCTGTGGAAGCGAGGCTCGCGTGGTCCGCGGCGGCGGGGTCGCGAGTTTTTGTCGCGGGGCGCGCGGACGCGGAGCCTCCCTCGCGCCGAGGAGGCGAGAGGTCCGGCGATTCGCCGAGGTGGCGCGTTCGCGTCTCGATGGCTCTCCCGCTGGCGTTTCCCGCGCCGCCACCGGGCGATAGGTCCCTTCGTACGCGCGGAGGGGAGAGGTCATCGTCGTCGTCGCTGTCGTGCCTGTTTCCCGCTCGCGGCGGCGAGAGGTCGTCGTCGTCGTCGTCGCTGTCGTGCCTGTTTCCCGCTCGCGGCGGCGAGAGGTCGTCGTCGCTGTCGTGCCTTCGCCCCGCCCTGGGAGGCGAGAGATCCGCGCCTTCTCCGTAGCTGTCGTGCCTTCGCGAAGCTCCCTTCGTCGTCGCCAAGTCCTCCTCGTCGTCGGTGTCGTGCCTTCCCGCGCGCGGCGGCGACAGGTCGTCGTCGTCGTCCGCGGCGACGATTTTTTCGTCGTTCCTCGGGTCCTCAGCCACCGCCCACCCGCTCCCGTCCTCCTTGATGCCCAGGTACGGACGCGATTTCGCGTCCGTCGCGTCCTCAATGTCTTTCGCGTCGACCACGACGGGACCTTCGTCCGGGTTCGCGGTCGCGGGGTCGTCGGCGCGTTTCCAGTCGTCCACGTCCTCGTCGAGGATGCGCACGCCCGCGCCAACCTGTTTCACCTTGACCTCGCCATCGGTCTTGTCCTTCTTCTTCCGTCGCTTCTTCTTCCTCGCGTCTTCGTCGGGCGCGGGATCCCCCCCGCCGCCGGACATGTACCGCTTCAGGTACTCCGCCTTGGACGTCATGGCGGAACCTCCGCGGCGGTCTGCCACGCGCCCGACGGGCTGGAGGGAGATCTGGCACGCCTCGCGCGCTTCTCAATCCCCGGGGGCGCGACGGGTGCTCGCGCGCGACCGAGAAGACGGGCCGAGAGATGCGCGCGGGTTCGCCGCCGCCGCCTTTGCCGAGGCACGCCCGCGCGTCTCGCCGCGGAGATGCGCGCGCCTCCCTTAGTGGCGCAGGGGCAGGCGCCGGCGGCTCCCTCCAGCCCGTTTTTCGTCCGGTCGCGATTTTTTTTCTTGCCGCGATGCCGGGTGCCGCGTCCTTGGGCGGGCACCGTCACTCGTGGGGGCGCGCGACGCCTGCCATGTCGGACGACGCCGTGGAGAAGACCGCGCTGGTCCTCGCGATCGAGTCTGGCGACGTCGACGCCGTGCGCGAGGCCGTCGAGGCCGCCGGCGACGCGGACGCGCAGCGTGCGGCCGTGAACGCCGAGGAACCCGGAACGTGGCACGCGAGCCTGCACAAGTCCGCGTCGCTCGGCGATGTCGATGTGACCAAGCTGCTGCTGGAGCTCGGCGCGGACCCCAACGCCGAGGACATCAAGGGCAGGACGTGTCTGCACTGCGCGTGCGACGCGTATTCGCGGGACGAGACGTTTCATCCGAGGTTCGAGGAGACCATCGAGGTGCTGGTCTCAGGCGGCGCCCTGTCCCTTGAGTGTGTCGCCGGCAAGCTTCCAGACGCGGGCGACGACGCGGGCGTGTTTGTGCGCAAAGCGTTGGACAGGGCGTTCGCGGACGGCGCGGAGCGACGAGCGTCGCAGAAGGAGGACCGTAGAGCCAAGCGCAAGGCCAAGATGGACGCCATCTTCTCCGGGAAGCTGCAGCAGCACGTCAACAACGCGTCCGCGGTGGCCATCACGGTGATGGATTCCGGCGACCGCGACGGGTACAAGTTTGGAAGCCGAGGATGATGACGACGCGCGTTTAGAGTCGATTCGTGTCCTGTATATCAACCATCTATGACACGTCGATAAAGTTTAAGATGATGCGCCGAGAGACGGCGCGTCGCGGAGCGATCGTCGCGAGTTTTGTCGTCACGCCCCGCGCCGCACGGTCACGAACGTGCTCCCCTTGTCCCCCCTGCCGAGCCGCATGTCGTCGTCCAGGTACGTCGTGTCCAGCCACCCCTCCGGTCCTTTCCCGTCGTTGATCCAGCCCAGCGGCACGACGAACGGCGGCGCGGCGCCGAGCTCGAAGCGAACTTCGCGGAACGCGACGGCGAGTCGCACGTTTTCCTCCCCGAACTCCGGCGCCGCGACGGGAGCGCAGGAGGCTTCGATGGTGATTTTCACGGACTGCCCCAGAACCCTGAGCTCCGCCCGGTTAAACACGACGCCGGACTCGAGGTCTATGTCCTGGAAGTTCCCCAGGTTCTCCACGACGCGTCGCACGTTTAACGTCCCGATGGTCCGGCCGAGCGGTTTTTTTTGTTTTTTCTGAGCGTCAACGTCGCGCGTCGGAAGAGCGCTTTCATCCGCCGACGCGCCGCCCTGCAGGTACCGCGCGAGACGGGCGTTGCCGGTGGACGCGTTTTTGTTGTCCGATGAGACCGATGAGACGTTCCCCGAGCTGCCCGTGACCTCGGTCAAAGCGCTCCCGATGACGCCCTCCTTCGCGGCGCGGCGCGCCGCATCCGCCGCGCTGGCGCCGGTGTAGATGAGCGCCCACTTGCCGCTGATCTTCGAGGACGTCGCGGGGTCGCGCGTCGCGTTCATAGACTCCAGCGCGCGTACCGTAGACTCGATGGCGGCAGCGGTCTCTGCAGATGCGTTCTTGCCTCGGTCCGTGTTCGCGCACAGCCGAATCAGCAGCTGCTTGCGCTCGTCCAAAGACAGGGACAAGGATGGCGCGTCGGAGGCGGAAGAGCCGACACGTGGCCTCGGCACCGCGCGGATCCGAAGGGAAGGGGAGAGCCGCCCGGGATGGGTCGCGCGAGGCGCGCACCGGGATGGGTTCGCGAGCGAGGCGAGGAACGAGGCCATCGTCGCGCCTTCGAGAATGCCGACTGACGCCGCGCGACGCCGACTGACGGGCGGGCGCTCAAACTCGAGCGCTGTGACTTTGTACGTGTTGTGGACGTTCTCATCCGACGACAGAAAAGGGCGGTTTGGTTTCCAGCGTCGGCGCGTCCCCGGGAGGCGCCGAGACCCGGTTCGCAGGGAGGCGCGTTCGTCATCCAGAAGCGACCCGAGTGTGCACATGTCGCTACCGCGCGGCGTCTTAATCGCGCGCCCCTCCCAGCATCACCGTCTCCATCTCCAACTCGCTCAACGTCGCTCGGGGGGGATCCGGCCTCGGATACGGAATGGGCGGGGGTCTCGGTCGAGACACGGCGAACCCATACGAAGTTCTCGCGCCCTGCGCCCCACTCGCCGCCGCCACGTTCTCCATGAACGCTTTCGCCTCGGCTGCGGTCGGACGTTCGCCGGAGATCAGATGGAGGAAGGGAGAAGGTCAGCGAACGGGACGTTGTTGGTTTTGCGCTCTCGCGGATCCCTGCCGATATTTGCAGCGCGCGTCTCGACCAGTCGTACCTGCGGGGAGGTCCGAGACGCGCGTGCCGTCCGGGAGTCTCCTGGTAGGGAACTTGATGCCCGGCACGCGCGCCGCCATGCGCAACACCGAGCTCGTGCGGAACGCGCTCATCGCGACGCGCCTCGAGATGTGACGGGCTGTGCGGACGAATTTTTGGCCGTACGCGAACATTTTCCGGCGCGCGGCGCGCCGCAGGCAAACCGGCAGGCGCTCGAAAACGTCCCGAGCGTGCCGTTCTCGCCTCTCACACCGCCTTTCGCGCTCGAGCCCGGGAGACGGGCCTCGGCGCGTGGCGGGCGAAGCCGGTCAGGCGGCGGGAGAGGCGGATTCCGATCGACAAACCGAGACGCGCGCGACGATGGGTCTCCTGGAAGACGCGATCGCGACGTACTCGTACGTCGGGCTCTGGATCTCGCTCTCGGCGGGCGTCATCCTGTACAACAAGTACGTCTTGACCAGCTTCGGGTTCCCGTTCCCGGTGACGCTGACCATGATACACATGGCGTTCTGCTCGGTGTTGGCGGTTTTCATCGTGCGCGTCCTGAAGGTGGTCAAGGGCGTGAACATGACAAGAGACGCGTACGTGCAGAAGATTTTACCCGTCGGGTTTCTGTTCGCAATAGTGCTGTGGCTCGGGAACAGCGCGTACGTGTACTTGTCCGTGGCGTTCATTCAGATGGTCAAGGCGCTGATGCCTTGCGTGGTTTACTTAGTGGGGGTCGCGTTCAAAGTGGAGAGCTTCAAGACGCGCGTGATGGCGAACATGGTCGCGATCGCCGTCGGCGTCGCCGTCGCGAGCTACGGCGAACTCAACTTTCACGCGTTTGGCTTCGCGTTGCTCATGGCGAGCATCGCGTGCGAAGCCGTGCGCGTCGTATCCATCCAGCTCTTGCTGACGGCGGCGGACATAAAGCTCAACTCCGTCACGACGCTGTACTACGTGTCACCCGCGTGTTTCGCGTTCCTCACCGTCCCGTTCGTGTTTCTGGAGTTACCGAGATTGCTCACCGCCGACGACGTCAACGTGAACCCCGCCGTGCTGCTGAGCAACGCCACGCTCGCCTTCGCGCTCAACGTGTCGGTGTATTTGTTGATAGGCAAGACCTCAGCGTTGACGATGAACGTCGCGGGGGTGATCAAAGACTGGATCCTGATTTTCATCTCCTCCATGCTGTTCGACGCGCCGATCTCGGCGTTGCAGCTCTGGGGGTACCTGCTCGCGTTCGCCGCCGTGTGCTACTACAACTACACCAAGTTCAAGGAGCGCGAGGCGGCGAGCGCCGCCGGCGCCGGCGCCGAGCGCGGAGGGAAGGAGATGCCGCAAAAGAGCGGCGCGGCGTAGGGACTTCTGTGAGACGAACGAGCGTATCGCGAGCCTTGATATGATGAGTGTTTTTTTCGTATCCGTGTAAAAAATCCGAACGCGACGACTTCCGCGAGACGAACGTTAATTAACACGATGTGGTGCACGAAGGCGTAGTCTTATTACCGAATCGCGTAAAACGTTTTCGCTCTCAAAAAGTTGGTCTCCGCGCTTCTCCGTCGCTTCGAGCGTCGCGCGTCACGATTCCTCCTCGCGCGCCGCCGCCTCCGCGCTCCGGATCTCGTCGTGGAACCCGACGAGCTCCTCGTACACCAGGTCCCTAACTCGCTCCTCCGACAGCGTCTCGCCTTCGAAGTCGAAGAAGAACGGGCGCGACGCCGACGGCTCGTCGCTCTCGTCGTGCAGCGACGCGAGGTACGGGTGCGCCAGCGCCTGCGCGACGGTGATTCGTTTCGAGGGGTCAAACGCGAGCATCTTGTCGATCAAATCGACCGCCTCGACCGCGGCGTCCGGATACACGGTCCTGAAGTCCACCCTGGGATACCGAGGCAGCGCGTGCAGGTACCGACGCGCCTTCTCCGAGGAGACGAACGAGGTTTCGTGCTCGGCGGGCGTCCCGGCGACGCGCGCGATGAGGTTGAGCTGATGCACGTAATCTTTCCCCGGGAACAGCGGCTTTCGTCCTAAAAGCTCGGCGAAGATGCACCCCACGGACCACACGTCGATCGCGCTGGTGTACTCCGCGCACGACAACAACAGCTCGGGCGCGCGGTACCACCGCGTGACCACGTATTCGGTCATGAACGTCGACACCGAATCGCCCGGAGACGAGTCAGGGTCAGGGTCGCTCCCGTCGTCCCGCGGACGCTCGCTCGCCGCGCGCCCGTCGACGCGCGCTAAACCGAAATCGCAAATCTTCAAATCGCAGTTGGCGTTTAACAGTAAGTTGCTCGGTTTCAAGTCGCGGTGAAGCACGTTCGCGCTGTGTATGTACTTCAAGCCTCTTAAGAGCTGGTACACGAAGTACTGGCAGTGGTCGTCGCTCAAAGGCTGGTTCGAGCGAATGATCTGGTGCAGATCCGTGTCCATCAGCTCGTACATCACGTACACGTCGTTGAACGAATCGGGAGCTTTCGACGTAGCTCTCGAGCGTTGTTTTTTTGTAAACGCGTCGCTCGCGTCGTTCTCGCCCGCCGATGTTTTTAAATCGACAAGAGAGTGGCCTCCCGTGGGCGCCACCACGTCGGCGATGCGGATGACGTTCTCGTGTTTTAAATGTCGCAACAGCTTGATCTCGCGGAGCGTCCGCTTGGCGTCGACGGCGTTTTCAAACGCGTTTGTGATTTTCTTAATCGCGACGCGCGCGTCCGAGCGAACGTCGCGCGCGCTGCACACCACGCCGTACGCGCCCTTGCCGATGGGCTTGATGGGCGCGTAGCGGCTCTGCACCTCGAACACGTTGCCGCACACCACGAAGCTGGACATGCCCGCCGCCGCCGCCTTTTTTGGCGCGCGGTCGCGAGGAGTACGGAGATGGACGGAGACGGACGGAACCGAACGGAGACGAACGGAACGCGCGTTTCGGTCGTCCCGAATACGAACGATGAGGCGAGGACGAGGTAGTTTGGAACGACGGGGCGTCGCGGGAGGCGCGGGCGAGGTCAGCGTCTCGAACGCGGGCGCTCGCGTCGAAAGGTAAAGGCAGGCGGTCGCGGCGCGCCCTTCCGCGTCGACAGAAAGCGGCAGTCGCGCGCGTACCTTGACGTCTCCGTCCGCGACTTTCGGGGTCACCGCGATCTCGTCGGCATCCCCGGAGGGCGCGTCCCCGTCACCTCGGGACGTCGACCCGGGGGTGTCCACCATCCCGGTCGCGGGTCGAAGATCGCGCAGGCGACCCGAACGCCGGCGAAAGCACGACGCGGCCGACGCGGTCCGCCGCGCTGAACGCGTTCGCCTCGCGTGTCGACCGGGAAGACGCGCGGAGGCAGACTGCGGCTGTGCGGTGAAAGGTTGGTTGACCTCGTCGTTCGCGAAAACCGCCGCTCGAATTCGACAAATGGCACACCCGACGGCACCGACGACTCCGGACGCGTACCCTCGACGTGCGCCGAACGAAAATGCCGATGAACGACACCTTCCGTTGGATCGTGGTGGTTTTCCTCGCCACGCACATTCCCGCGACGATCATGATGGACTCGCAGGCGCTCGTCCCCGCGAAGTTCGTCCCCAAGTTCGCGCGGTCGCTGCTGGAGTTCCACGTGAACGCGAATCACGACCCCCTGATGGAGTTCCAGCCGGTGTGGTTCAAGTCCCTGATCGCGTTCGAGCTCCTGTTCCAGCTGCCGTTCTTCTTCGTCGGATGCCACGCGTTTTACCACAAGCAGAACTGGATTCGCGTGCCCGGCATCGTCTACGGGACGCACACGGCGACGACGCTGATTCCCATCTTGGCGGAGATTTTGCACAGCGGCGACATTCCGAACGCCGCGGCGCGAGCGCAGCTCTTCTTCATCTACCTCCCGTACCTCGTGATCCCGGCGATGATGGCGCTCATCTTGTGCGCGGAGGAGAAGCCCTTCGGGACGGAGGGAGACAAGCCCGCGAAGCGCGCCAAAGCGAAGCGAAAGTAGTCTCGCGACGCGAACGAGACGAGCGGCGGTTAATATCAATAAGGCTTATTAAGGGACAAACGTCTGGAGCGCCGTACGTAAAAGCGCGTATTCCGTTTAACGCGTCAAGCCGTCTACCCCAGAAACGCGCAGCAGAACGTCCCTTTATCCCCGAGCAGGAACGAGTCCCCTACGGGGTTCCAGCTCAGGGTCTTCGCCGTGAAGCCCGGCAAGGGGATCTGCACGAACGACGCGCCATCCGGCGACCACACGTACACGCGTTCCGATCCGGTGACGATTGCCAGCCGATTTAATCGCGGGTCCCACTCAAACGCCGCGACATTGTCCATCTGCACGAGCACGGCGCACAGCTCGATGTTCACCATGTCCCAGATCCACACCGCTCTTGGTGTCCGCGCGTCGCTCGTCGCCAAAAAGCGGTCGTCGAAAGACCAAGCGATGCGCGAAACGCCTTCGCAAGAGACTTCGGAAGGCTCCGCGTCGTCCCCCGAAGTCTCCGCGGCGCGTCGCTCTTCAATCGGCAGAGACGCCGGCAACGCGCGCACGACGTACCTCGGAACGAGTGCGCCGCTCTCGAGCTCGCGTTTTCGCCTGGCGGCGACACGCGCGGGGTCTTTCGCACCGAAACCCGATTCGTCGCCGTCCAAAACGTCGTCCCACCACTCGCCCGACCCGGAGGCGTCCGGGTCGACGTTTCGCGGCGCATTCGCCGCGCGCGACGCGTTTTCGTCCACGTTTTCGTCGCGGGAATCCGCCGCGACGCCCATCCTCGACGCGCGCTCCTCCGTCTCCTCGTACACCGCCACCGTCGCCGGCGCCACCACGCGGTCGGCGTGCCCGAGATCCGCGAACGCGCGCCACGACACGTGGTTCACGACGCGGCACCGCCGGTCGCGACCGCCCGCGGCCAGGAACGAACCCCCCGAGCTCCATCGAACGCGCGTGACACCGACGCGCGCGGCTTGGTTTGTTTTGACATTCGAAGGATCCTTCGAATCGCCGTCGGGCTCGCACTCGCCGAGCAAACGTCCGTCCGGCGAGTACAGCATCGCGCCCTTGTTCGCGTGCGGCGCGTCGTGCACGGCGATGGACGTGCTGTCCGGTGACCACCTCGCGTCCGCGAGGTCCTCCGTCGCGACGTCGAACGCGGAGGCGACGGTCCAGTCGCGCGCGTCGACGACCAACACGGAATCGGTCCTCTTGTCGCGCCGGACGAACGCTAAGAACTTTCCGTCGGGGGAAAAGTCTAAACCTCTTCCGTCGTCGAACTTGGGCGACTTGACGTACACGCACGTGGCGTCGAGTAACGACCAGACGGAGAGCCGGAGCTTGAACTCGGTGACGCACAACACGCGCGTGCCGCACGGCGACCACTTAGCGAACGCGACGCCGGCGGGACCCTCGTCGACTTCGCATCGCCACTCGTCGTCCGACGCGCGGAAACACTGCACTTTCCCTTTCTTGTACATCGCGCACAGCACGTGGTCCGAGTCGTTCGACCATTCGATGTGCTCGATCTTCGCCACGCAGTCCTGCATGAAGATCACCGCGAGCGTCTCGGCGTCGCGAAGCACCAAACGGTGGTCCACCGCGGTGGCCACCTTCGCGCCGTCGGGGGAAAACGCGGGTGGGGGGCCGGTGCGCTTGTACGTCTCGGAGAAGTCTGCGCGGAGCGCGGTTCAAACGTGGAAACGCCGGATGCGTGGGGGTGTCAGATGAGGGGACGCGGGACGCGCGAGGAAGTCACGTGCGGTCGGTCGTTTCGACGACGCGACCCGGGGAACGGCCCGTGGGACGCGTCGGATTTTCGCGTGCCTTGGCGGAAACGCGCCTCGGTCGAGACGAACGGAGAGCACGCGAACCCTCCCGGGGGGGGCGCACGCGGCGCGCGGAAGGAACGGCACGCACCGAGAGACATGGTCCTTCGTCTGGAGGTTGACGGTCCTCGAGGCGAAACGAGGCAGGAGGAACGTGCGTGCGCGCCTTTGCTCTGTCGCGTGCCCGCATCACCACGCAGGTGTGCCAACTTTCCCCAACGGTTCTTCAGTTTTTACGCGAATGTCGTCCCGTCCGGTCGCCCTCGTCAGACGCTCATCAGCCCGATGACGTCTTCCCGGGCGCCACGTCCCACGCTTTCCCACTCCCTGATGCGCACCGCGTCGTGCGTCTCTCGCGCGCTCTCCGCGACTCGCGCGTTCTCTCCGCGCGCTCCGGCTCGACGCCCGCCCGCCTCGCGCGCCTCGTCGACCGCCGTCGCCGCGAGCATGGCGGCGACGAAGCGTCCCTACCCGATCGGCACTCCCGGCGTCCCCTGGACGGACGACGAGAAGAAGCAGTGGCGCGCGTCCGTGGAGTCTCCCTCGCGCTCGTACCAGGAGGAGGTGCTCGCGAAGATCGAAGCTCTGCGCGGTCCCAACTTCGACGTCCAGCGCTACGGCTCGCTTCCGTACGACGAGAGCGACCCCGAGCGGTTTCCGCTCTTCGCGGTGTTCACCAAGGCGTGGGACGAGACGAGGCCGAGCGTCTTAATCACCGGCGGCGTGCACGGGTACGAGACCAGCGGCGTGCAGGGCGCGCTGGCGTTTTTGAACTCCCCTCAGTGCTTAAATTTCGCGAAGGTGATGAACATCGCGGTCGCGCCGTGCGTTTCGCCCTGGGGGTACGAGCGCGTTCAGCGGTGGAACGCCGAGGCGGTGGACCCGAACCGATCGTTCGCCAAGAGCGCGCCGCCTCCCGCGCGCGAAGCCGCGGCGCTGATGCGCCTCGTGAACGAGTTGGGCGTAAAGAGTTGGCTGGTGCACATAGACCTGCACGAGACCACGGACAGCGATGAGTCCGAGTTTCGCCCCGCGAAGGCGGCGCGAGATGGCGAGGACTACGAACCAGACGTCGTTCCCGACGGCTTCTACTGCGTCGCCGATTCTAAAAACCCGCAACCGGGGTTCCAAAAGGCGATCATCGACGCGGTGCGTTTGGTGACGCACATCGCGCCCCCCGACGCGAACGGGAACATCATCGGCGAAAAAATCACGCAGGAGGGTGTCATCGAGTACCCTCTTGACGATTTAATGCTGTGCGCGTCCATGACCGGCGCCAAGTACACGTCCACCTCGGAGGTGTACCCGGACTCGCCGAACGCCAGCGCCGCGGAGTGTAACAAAGCGCAAGTCGCGTGCGTGGTCGGCGCGCTCGAGTACGTCGTCGAAAAAGAAGGCTTGCGAAGATGATCTTCCGCCGAAGACGTAACGCGGGGAAACACTTTCACACTTTTATCATACCTCTACGTATTATCTCTACTATCTATTGCCATCACGATGGCATCCGGATGCGTTAAACCCTTACTCCTCACCCTAAAACGCACAAAAAGCCGCATCACACCTGGTCGTCCGCCATCTCGCCTCCGTACCGCACGCGGTACGCCGGGAACTGGCTCTCGTCTATTATCCCGCGGCCGATGTCGCGGATCGTGACGTTGAGGCGCCCATAAAGCATCTCGCCGCGCAGCCGTGTCGGCATCGTCCGCGGCACGACGCGCGTCACCGAGTGCACGAGCATCCGTGAAGCGCCCCCGAACAGAAGCACGTCCCCCGAGTCGAGCCGGATCGTCATCCACGTCTCGTCCTCGAACCGTTTCTTCACCGCGAAGTCGCAGCTTAACCCGACGGTGAAGGACACGATGGGGGGCGCGCTTTTTGTACCGGCAACGAGCGGGTCCTCGCTGTCGCGGTGCCACTTGAACTGCGCGTTCTCCTTGTAGAAGTTCACCAACACGGTCGTGGGGTTCATGCCGGGCATCGTGTCCGTCGCGGCGCGAGCTAAAGACACGCACTCCATGCACAGCGTCGTCAATCTCTCCGGGAACGCGTCTTTAGGAAGAATCACGCGCCCGCGCGTGCCTTGGTTCAAGCGCAACACGGAAAGCGCGGCGTCGTCGGCGCGACGTTCGTTTAGGTCGTCGGGACGGGTTTCGGACACGGCCTTCGTTCGTTCGTAGAAGCCCCGGTTCCCCTCCGCGTCGTTCGCCTCGCCCGCCTCGAACGCCGCGCGCACGAGCCACGTCTGCGCGTCGAAATCGAGCGCGCCGCGCAGCACGACCAACCCGTCGGCGAGCACCTCCGCCTTGTACGACGGGCTCGATCCGCAACGCGCGCCCGCCTTACTCTCGCCCACTCTCCGGGCATCGTCTCGTTTCGCCTCTTCCCGGTCCTCACGCAACAGACCCTCCAGCCGCTTCCTCGTCCGGTCCTCGGGGTACGTCGCGACCACGTCCTCGAGCAGGTCGGGGTGGTTGCGCAGGACGCGCGCGACGTAAGCGTAGTATTCGGCGATCTCTACCTTACCAAGCTGGCTTGCCCTCGCGGCGCCGCGGAACGCCGCGTACGCCTCGGGGCCGAGAACCACCTTGAGCCGGTGGATCATCGACCGCGTCCGCCTCGCGGTCTCGTCGTCGGGCCAGGCGTCGGCCATCGCGCGAGCGGACGCCGCCGAGCGCGACGTGCGCGCCGTGTCTGCGCGACCGCGGTGGGCACCCTCGAAGGCAAAAACACACGGCTGGAACGTGCGCTCTTTTTCGTCGCGTTCGAGGCCGTTGAAAATAAAATGGCCACGTGTGGGTTGGCGGGCTGCGCACTCGAGGCGCGCGCGCGGGCCGCGCGGGAGCGCGATTTGCCTTTCGCCACGATGGGGGACGTCAACGACCCGTTCTACCTGGTGAAGGAGGAGATCCAGGTCTCCGTGGACAAGGCGAAGGGCGTGACCGAGCGCATGGACCGTCTCCCCGAGTACAACGGCGAGCGCGTCAAGTACGCCAACGCCATCGTCACCGAGTGCGACTCCGTGAAGTGGCAGCTGGAGGAGCTGGACCGCGCGACGGCGATGGCCGAGCGCGACTTCGTGAGGTTCAAGGTTGACCAGAACGAGCTCGCCTCGCGCAAGCGGTGGACCGCGGTCACCAAGGACGCGGTGGAGGCGATGCGGGGCAACGCGCAGAGGGTGCTTGACCTGCACGCTCGGAACCGAGCCGGCGCGTCGTCGCCCCTCGGCGGGCTGGCGGGCGAGTACGAGCGCGGGAACGACGAGTATTTAGATGACCAGCACCAGCAGCAACAGCGGATGTTGCAAAGACAGGACGTGGACTTGGAGGACATCAGCGTCTCGATCCAGCGGATCGGGCAGGTGGGTTTGACCATCGGCGAAGAACTCGCCACGCAGGGGAAGATGCTGGAGGATTTGGAACAAGACGTCGAGGGGACCAACTCGCGGCTCGCCGCCGCGCAGCGGAAGATGAACCAGGTGTTCAAGAAAGCCGGCACGAAGGGGCAGATGATCATCATCGCCATCCTAACGGTGATTCTCATCATCCTCTTCCTCATCGCGTTCATGTGACGTTTCCCGAGCGCGTCGGACGAGAGCGCGCGCGTGTAACATTTATCGTCAGAAAAGTCGCCGATTCTCTCTTCTCTCTTCGCGCGCTTGCCGGGCGGGCTTCAAACACGCCGGATTTGACGCCGAAAGAATTTGCAATGCGCTCAGAGCGGGGCGCGCACGGCGGGAGGCGCGCGGCGGACGAGACCCGCGGTGGTCTCGGTGCCGCGATGGATGTCCCCGACGGGACGCCCGGCTCGGGGTGGGACGTCCGGTTCGACACGCCGGAGCGGGAGGCGCTGAACCTGCCCCCCGGCCCCCGAGAAAATTTCGGGCCGGGTCCCTCGGCGGGACGGAAACCGAAGAGCGAGGAGACGCGCCCGAGCACGCCGCGGGGGAAGCTCGAGGGCGGTGACCGCGCGCGCTCTTCCGCTCGCGGCGAGGCGAGCGGGTCGGGGAGCGGGAGCCCCGACGAAAACGTCAACAAGCGGTCGAACCCCCCGTCGCCCCGCGAGCGTTTGCCCGCCTCTGGAGAGGCGGCACGCGCGCGTGACGAATCGGACATCTCCACGCCTTCTTCGCCGCTGCCGCACCAGATTCCCGCCGCGTTCGAGCAGAGGCGAAGAGACGCGCTCGCCGCGAAGCAGAGGCGGCTGGACGGGATCATCGGAAGAGTATCGAGAGCGGCCACGGAGAGCGGCGACGGAGAGGAACAGCGAGCGACGTTTTCGATGTCGTCGCTCGCCGTCGCGTCGTCGTCGCCGCGGATGCGCTCGTCGCCCG
>ENA-OUOG01002283-OUOG01002283.1-marine-metagenome-genome-assembly--contig:-NODE-2283-length-20222-cov-3.458228_pt1 | contig 20222 bp, 10 predicted proteins | sample MGYA00248635_ERZ508505 | MGnify/ENA primary metagenome ERZ508505 (study PRJEB26176, sample SAMN06267871) | marine metagenome | isolation source: Saanich Inlet, British Columbia, Canada | place: Pacific...
ACGTTTTCGGTGTGCTAAAGAGTTTCACCAAATCATCTTCATAATATTCAAAAAAAGGGGATGTTTTATAAGCACTTTCTATTGATTTCCAGTGTGTGGACTGCCATTTTGAGGAATTATCGATCTTAATGGCTTTTGTGTTTTGCCGATTGTTTTGTGAATAATGAACAGGGATATTAAGACTCAATTTCCCATTAGCTCCATAGATATAACACCGATTTCTGTAGGTTTGTTTTTGATAAGAATCGTGGACTTCAAAAATGACTTCATTTTTCTGAACCATTACCATATAAGTAGCAATGTTTGGAAAATACGTCGGATAAATCAGAGCCATACAAGAGTGTTAAGCCGTTGCTGCGTTTCGTTTACGCCATTTGCTAAACCCAATCCACCCTGCTAATAAAACTAAGAAGGGTAATAAATAGGAGGTGCGTTCTCCATTGGCGTGTACGGTGGTGAATACGCGATCCCATCGTATTTTATTGAACCCTGTTCCATTGGTGTCCCAGCTCATCCAAATAAATACGGGTTTTCCAACAACGTGATTAAACGGTACACATCCCCATGCTCGCGCATCAATAGAATTATGTCTGTTATCTCCCATCATCCAATAATAGTTTTGTTTAAACGTATAAGAATCGGCTAGGTTTCCATTTATAAAAATTTGATTGCCTTTGGTTCTCAACGTATTACCTTCGTATTCCGTTAGTAGTCTTTTATAGACAGGTAGGTTTTTTAAATTCAGTGCCATTGTTTTCCCTTTCTCAGGAACATAAAGCGGTCCAAAAAAATCACGATTCCACTCATAACTAGGATCTTGTGGAAATAAACCAAGATCTGCTTCTCCTTCTGGCTTGATATAGCGAGTTATAGTAGCCACGCTAGGGTGGTTTTTAAAGACTTTCACAGCATTGTCTGATGCTGCAGGAATAATAATTTTGCTTCCTGTTGCGTAAATGCCATCTGTGATATCGTAACGCGTTTTTAGTTGCTGAATAATACTTCTTTCAAAAGTTTTTCCAGGTTTTAGGGTAACTTCATAGCTAAACTGCAGTCGTGCTCGGTCAGGAAGTTCATTTTGTATCCCATTAATATATACATAACCGTCTCTAATTTCAAGTGTATCTCCTGCAATGGCAACACAGCGTTTAACCAAGTTTGTTTTTTTATCGATAGGTTTATAATAATTTCTATCGGGAGTAAAATCATTCATGTCAAGCAATGTGTCTGCAGGTTGATTAAAAACAACAATATCATTCCGCTCTATGTTTTCCCATCCAGGAATCCGTAAATAGGGGAGTTGCAATTTATTTTTTAAAGACGTGCTTTGCGCCTCAATTCTATCGTTAAACAAATAGGATTTTGTATTTAGAACCGGAATTGTATCATGTACCATAGGAAGTCCCACAGTGGTCATTGGGACTCGTGGGCCGTAGTGCATTTTACTCACAATTAAAAAATCGCCGACTAAGAGTGATTTCTCTAGAGATGAAGACGGAATCATGTAGGGTTGAAGAGAATAGGTGTGAACCACAGTAGCGGCAACGATTGCAAACAGAATGGAACTTGTCCATTCTCCTAAACCAGATTTAGGAGTTAAACTTCGGTCTTTACGATGTTTTAAGTCTGTAAAGTAATTTAAATAATAGCTATAAAATCCTAAAGACACTACAGATAATACAGTATCCGACATTGAGTTTTTACCAAAGCTACGTGCAGTTTCAACCCAAATAATAATTAGCATAATCAGACTGATTACTGGTAAAAATAACAAAGCTACCCACCATGTAGGTCGATTCAGTATTTTCATAAAGATGATGCCGTTATAAATTGGTACAAATGCTTCCCATGCCTTTCGGTCAGCTTTAATATATAGCTTCCAAGTTCCCAGTCCATGTATAAGTTGTACGACTAAGAAAAAAATAAACCATTGAGATAAAGTCATAATATTTTTAAATTTTATTTAAATGTCTAAATTATAGGATAATAGAATTTGTTTTCAAGTGTTTAACCTATGTTTAACACATCATTCATTGTGAAAATACCAGTTTTTCCAATGAGCCATTCTGCAGCTACAACAGCGCCCAAACCAAAACCCTCTCTAGTATGAGCGGTATGCGTGAGTGAAATAGTATCTATTTGAGATTCATAATTAACCGTATGTGTTCCAGGGACGTCATCTATACGCTTTGCTGTGATTGCTAATTTACGGTCATCTTCTGTGGGCGCTAAGCCCCAAGAATCGTAGGCACTATGTTTCAATACGCCTTCAGCAAGTGTGATGGCTGTCCCAGAAGGAGCGTCTTGTTTTTGCGTGTGGTGAATCTCTTCAAGGTTTATAGAATAATCAGAAAGACTACTCATCATTTTTGCTAAATATTTATTAAGTTCAAAGAAAATATTGACCCCTAAACTAAAATTTGAAGCATAGATAAACGCGCCCTTTTTTGAGGTACATAACGCCTTAACGGATTCCATTTCAGAGAGCCAACCCGTAGTGCCAGAAATAATAGGAATACCATTGTTTAGTGCCATGCTAATATTTTCAACAGCGGCATTAGGCATACTGAAATCAATAGCAACATCAACAGTTGTAATGTCGTATGGATCACTATCTTTATCAATTTTTAATGTAATTTCATGCCCTCGACTGATTGCAATTTTTTCAATTAATTTATCCAAGGAAAAATCTTCTTCGCTGATCATTCCAAGAATAACTTCTATACTCAAGTCTGAAATGTTGTTTTTTTTAAGTACATCCTTTACCTCATCCATTTTTAACGCATAGTCCTCGTAATATTCACGTGGGTCAAAAACATCATCAATTACAAAATTAAATGCACTTGTTTCAGCAATTAAAACGATTTCACCTAAATCGGATATAGAAAATAAACTTTCTGAATCAATGAATAGAGAACTATTCGTTCCGCTGTCGTACATTTGCTCAAAATCAGAAATTACTTTTGAATAATTTTCAATTGGTTTGAATTGGGCCCTGTATGGACACTTGTCTTCATCCATACTAACTAAAAACTTTTCCATATCTAAATTTTATTAAGAATTAAACCATTCAAATATATGTATTAAAATTAGAAAATGTAATAAAAATAAATTCGTCTAATCAAATTATTAGTTTATACAGTGTTTAATTTGTTGACTCGATAAAAAAATGTCAAAATTTTCATGCTCTAGATAAATTAAGTTCAAAAAAAAATACATGTCAAAACATAAATTCTATTATTCTACAAGTGTTAATCAAAAACCTCATTTAAATGATCTGATTTTAAATCCAATTTCAATAAAAATTAAATACTAAAATTTAAATAAAATGAAATATTTGTTAATTGTACAAAATCAAAAAAACTAATAAAATATCAAAAAAAGAAAAGTATCAAATTTAAAAATCACATAATAGATTAAACAATATTAAAACAACTTAAAACTCTTTCTTTTTAGGGATTATTTCGATATATAAAACTGATACAAGAAACAATAAATATGAGAGAAATTCAAAGCCTAATAAAGTCGCGAAAATTTCATATTTTTAAACATAATTATTATTAATTTTTATTTTTAAAAATAAAACATCTCATTGTATGAAACGAATCATAATTGTAGCGTCCATAATATTTCTATCTATGCATGTGAAATCACAAAAAATTGTGGTTACCGAATATGCCAATCAAGCTGATTTAAAAGTATTTGTGGTAGGCTATGCCAGTCAGGCTGATTTAAAAGTGTTTAAAGTGGAATATTCCAATCAAGCCAAAGGCAACGAGGGCCTTTGGCATTTTGTAAAATATAATAATCAAGCAGAAAAGAAAATCTATTTTGTTGATTATGTAAGCCAAAGTGATTTGAAAGTTTTTTTTGTAAACTATAAAAATCAAGCAGGCTGGAATAAGAAATCCAAACAACATTTAATGTATTAATAATCTCTCCGGGAGTTTCTTCTTTTCACTCTATCTCTTATTTTTTCAACCGTCATTTCCGCAACACTCGGTCTCCCTTTTTTAATCCATTCTTCAATTTGTTTCCGAGAAAAGGTTAAGGGCTTTCCTGAAGTAACAACCGGTATTTCTCCTCTCGATACTTTGGTGTAAATAGTCTTTTCCTTATACCCTGTTATCTCAGCAACCTCTTGAAGGTAAATCATATCAGTTTCATAATTCTCGAGTTCATTTGAATTTTCAATACTTTGGAGCTCGATAAATAAATCAAATACAATTTCTCGCAATATTTCTTTGAGCTCACCTACTGTTAGGGCAAAACTTGGTTTATTATCTTCTGTTGTCATTATTTTTTTTATTGTAGCCAAACAATGTGTCAGCTTTCTTTTACAAAAAAAGTCATTGTAACAGATCAAAAAGACAAAAAGGTACTCCGTTCGGAGTAATAGCGATATGGAAAAATTAAAACTCTTGTATACCAGTTATTTACAAGATGGCTAACTTGAAAAAGTTAGGAGTTCAATATTAATCCGGAGTTGAAAAATCATGTTTTTGGACTATTTTCAATTGTTGATTTAAATTTTGTAACAATCTCAATAAGCTTTTCACATCTTTTGCTGTTTTTTCCTGACGCATCAGAAATTTTTTTGGCATGTGCTATATTTATAACTTCACCCTTATTGGGTTTATTCTTAACCGTTATTTTAAAACATAACGTTCCTATTTGCCATTTTGCAGTTCCCGATATATGGTTACAAATATTGGCTGAATCGATTGCTTGAATAAATTTTCTCAACTCAAAATAAGTCCCAATCCAAATTAATTTATTTTCATTGGAAATAACAGCTGGTTGAAATAAACTAATAAAGGACTTGAAATTAGTTTCATGATGAAGAAAATCATCTTTTAATTGATTAAAAATTTCAACAAAATTAACGAATCTAAAGTTTTTGGCCTCGAATATAGACTGGTCTTGAAAATATTTTTGAATAAAGAATGTTTGATATTTTAAATTGATCTCGGAATTAACTCTTATTCCTTTTTCTACAAATTCATATTCACTTAAAAACAATTCACAATTCCATGTTACCGCTCCTTTTACAAAACTACCTTTCCTTTTGTTAAAATTATTGATCCAACTTTTTAATGTTAAGGTTAAGTTTTCGGAAAAAAAACCTTCTGAATATTGAATTAAAACAATGTCCAAAGATTTTAAATAACGATCAAAATCAGAATGATAAAGAAACTCCAAATTGAAATCAAGAAATTTTTCCAAAAACTTGTATCCATTCTCGAAGTGCTTTAACCTTCTCGCAAACCAAAATTCAAAATCTGATAGTAAGGGAGTAATAAAAATTGTTTGTTCATGGGAAAAAAAATCATTTTGATATGGAAAAAATCCTAGTTTAACGAGTTCAACAAAACTCTTACATTGTTTGTATTGATTCATTTGAACAACAGAGTATGAATCCATAGTTTTATGGGACACAAAAGGCACAATAGCTTTAAATTCTGAAGCAGAACCTTCCTTAGATTGATTCAAATAAGCTGTAATAACTAATTCTTCATATCGTTGCTTTAACATCTCTGTGGTTTCGAAGGAACTTTTTCCCTCTAAAAACTCTAATGCTTCAATTCTCCATATTTGACCTAAATCAATTCTGTAATATTCTAACTCATAGTTTACATCCATATTATATATCTAAATTAGGGATGGCATTAGAAGCATCAATTTTCTTTTGATCGATTATTTTGGCATACACTTGGGTAGTTTTTAACTCTCTATGTCCCAGTAATTTTGAAACTGTATAAATATCTGTTCCATTTGTTAATTGCAGAGTGGCATAAGTGTGACGCCCACAATGAAAAGTTATTGTTTTTGTTATACCGGCTTTTAGGACCCACTGCTGAAGTTTCAAATTGTACCAAGCTGAATACCTAAGTCCTTTAAAAATTTGTTCTTCAGAATCACCTCTTTGGGATAATAAGGAATAAGACTGATTTGAAATCGGTAAAGTCTCAACTCCTTTTGTCTTTTTTTGTCTAAATCGAATAAACCAATATTCCTTATCCTTGGAATAGATTAAATCTTTCCACTTTAGATTTTGAATATCCGACCATCTTAAACCAGTCAAACAACTAAATAAGAAGGCATCTTTTAAGATTTCAACTTCACAATCGGCCTTAACTAATTTTTGTAACTCCTCAAAAGTTAAAAATTCTCGTTGTACCTCACCAGGCTTAAAACCTTTTATTTGCTGTGCCGGATTTTTAAGGATATGTTCTTCCTGATGAGCTTGTCTCAATGATGCCTTAACTTTATTAAAATAGGAATGAAGAGTGTTTTGAGAAAGCTTTTTATTACTCTTTGTACGTGCTTCATCCATCAAATAACTCTTAAAATTCTCAAGAAAAAGAACATCCACCTGATTAATGGGTAGGTCATTCGGACAGAACTTCAATAAATGCTTCCAAACGCTGTCCCAATTCCCATAATTATTCTTACTGTTAAAACGTTTATCCGCTAATTGTTTAAAATATTCAACAAACATGACATTAGACTGATCTTTTTTTGACAACTCCCCTAAAGAGTTATTCTTATATGCCAAATCAATTAACTGTTTTGCTCTTATCCTTTCAGCTGCTTCAAGTGTTTCCCGATTACTCTTCTTTTGAGTTCCTTTTGGATTGTCATAAAGAAATAGATCTAGGGAATGAGTTGTTCTTTTTTTTATTGCAGAAGGGTTGTATATATCCAAATATAATTTAGCAATACCGCGACTAGTTTTTCTCTTTCTAACAGTTATCGTCATTTTTGTGTTTTTTTGTGTCAAGAATATATCTTGACACAAATATAACACAAAAACTATCTGAAAAACACAAATAACACAAAATTTTGTGTTATTTGTGTTACAAAATATTTTTGTATAATTACAAGTAAATCAATAAGTTATGAGTAATATATTGCTGTATTTATAAATAGATTACTTCCCAATACAAAATTTACTAAATATATTCCCCAAAAGCTCATCAGTCGATATCTCCCCCGTAATTTCACCTAAAAAATGTAACGATTGACGAATATCCACTGCTACTAAATCTCCCGGAATCCCCAATTCAAGAGCGTTAGTTACTTGATTAATAGCTTCTTTCGCTTTTGACAGAGCTTCGAAATGACGCACATTAGTTACCACAACTTGCTGTTCTTGAGATTGTTTTGAATTTGTTATCTCAATAATTTTTTGAGTAAGCACTTCCAAATTTTCTCCTTCAAAAGCGGATATTTTAATGCAATCAATCTCATTTAATTTAGTCGCATCTTCGAGCAAATCGATTTTATTTGCCACCCAAATTACATCGATAGTCTCGTCTGTGAGTTGTGATTTTAATAGCTCAAACTCACGTTTCACTTTCTCCAGATCCTCATTCGAATCAAATAAATACAAAATAATAGCCGACTTCCCAGCTTTCTCTATCGCTCGTTGTATCCCTATTTTTTCTATCTCATTCTCTGTATCACGGATTCCTGCGGTATCAATAAATCGATATTTAATTCCTTCAATTATTATTTCATCTTCTACTATGTCTCTGGTCGTTCCTGCAATGTTGGAAACAATTGCCTTTTCCTCTTTTAAAAAACGATTCAGTAAAGTAGATTTACCTGAATTTGGCGCTCCAATGATAGAAATTGGCACTCCATTTTTTATCGCATTTCCGAATGAAAAAGAATCGATCAAACTATTCAATTTCGCAGAAATACGCACTAACAATTCATTCAATTGAGTTCTATCCGCAAACTCTACATCCTCTTCGCTAAAATCTAATTCTAACTCAATGAGCGAAGCAAAATTCACCAATTCTTCTCGCAATCCATTTATTTCGTCTGAAAATCCTCCACGCATTTGCTGCATCGCAAGTTTATGAGAGGCTTCAGTCGTACTAGAAATCAAATCTGAAATGGCTTCGGCTTGGGACAAATCAAACTTTCCGTTCGCAAATGCACGCATCGAAAACTCCCCTGCCTTGGCGAGTCTACAACCCTTGGATAGTAATAGTTTTAGAATTTCTTGTTGAATAAAAACTGAACCATGACAAGCTATTTCAACTACATCTTCACCAGTGAACGAAGCCGGATTCTTAAAAACGGTTACAACCACTTCATCAATGATTTCAGTTACATTTTTAATTACTCCAAAATGTGCCGAATGACTCTTTTGAATTTCTATTTTTTTTGAAAAAACAGAAGATACTATTTCAAACGCCCTTTCTCCTGAAACTCTTATCATGGCTATCGCACCCATACCGTTAGCGGTAGAAAGCGCACAAATTGTATCTGTAGAATCTAATATCATAATTCAAAATTAAGGTTTATTTTTGATTATTTAACAGCTATTAATTCTAATGGCAATTTCTTAAAAAAAAGCGTTTTAATCATTCGGTCGATTTATATAATTGGTTTCACTTTTCAAACTTACATTTTTATAGGAATGACATATCAAGATTAATTATTATCCAAATAATAAAACTCTATTTTTTGTAAAAGAAGGGATAAAAAACTACTTTTGAGTATTCATAAAAAAATCAAGCAAATCCAATGAGTATACTAGTAAATAAAGATTCTAAAATAATTGTTCAAGGTTTTACAGGAAACGAAGGTACTTTCCATGCCGGACAAATGATTGAGTACGGTACAAACGTTGTAGGAGGTGTAACTCCAGGAAAAGGTGGTCAAAAACACCTTGACAAGCCAGTATTCAATACTGTGGCTGATGCTGTAAAAGAAACTGGAGCTAATGTTTCTATTATTTTTGTTCCACCAGCTTTTGCTGCCGATGCAATTATGGAAGCTGCTGATTCTGGTATCGGAGTAATTGTTTGTATAACGGAAGGAATTCCGACAAACGACATGGTAAAAGTAAAATCTTACTTAACGGACAAAGACTCTAGATTGATTGGACCAAACTGCCCAGGAATTATTACTGCAGATGAAGCAAAAATTGGAATTATGCCAGGTTTTGTGTTCCAAAAAGGGAGAGTAGGAATTGTTTCTAAATCTGGAACTTTGACTTACGAAGCTGCAGACCAAGTTGTGAAAGCAGGATTAGGTGTGTCTACGGCAATTGGTATCGGTGGAGATCCAATTATTGGAACTACTACAAAAGAAGCTGTAGAAATGTTTATGAATGATCCCGAAACGGATGCAATTGTAATGATTGGAGAAATTGGTGGATCAATGGAAGCTGATGCAGCAAGATGGGTAAAAGAAAACAACAAAAAACCAGTTATTGGATTTATTGCTGGACAAACTGCACCAAAAGGAAGAAAAATGGGGCACGCTGGAGCAATTGTTGGTGGAGATGATGATACTGCACAAGCAAAAATGAAAATCATGGCAGAATGTGGAATTAGCGTAGCAAGTTCTCCTGCAGAAATTGGTAAAAAAGTTGCTGAGGCTTTAAGTAAATAAAACTCGCAATTTACATATATTAAAAAAGGGCTTGAAGTGATTCAAGCCCTTTTTTATTGGAGAATATGTTCAAAATAAAACCTTTTCAGTTTTGTGATTCATTCACAGAAGGAAGCCTATTTATATTTGCTAATACCATTTCAAAAATATTGTTGATTTATAAATGAATGTATACAAAAGACAGAATACACATTTAGTAACAACAATAATAGCAAATTCTAAATAGAGTAAATATCTATAACTTATTTATTCAATCTTCTTCATTATTTCAATAAATAAAGTCAGTGAAAGCTATGAACAACAAATATCATTAATTAAATTCAGCAGCCTTAAACACTAATAAACATCCTTTATCGCCTTCTTCTTAATGGGGCAATATGAATTAAATTCTCATTATACTTTATCTACTTATAAATAACAGCAAAAAAAAATCTCCAAGTGAACGTTCACTTGGAGATTATATCTTTTACTATCAGAATTTATTTATTAATAATAATTCTATGTTGCTCAAGTTTCCCTTCGCTTTGAATTAACAATACGTAAACTCCAGCTTTCAATGTATTTACATCAATCACCTTTCTTCCATTTGTATTAAAGAAGTAAGTTTCATCATATACCATTCTTCCTTGGATATCCATAACTTTCAAACTAGTTTGGTTTGCACCTCCTTCATTCAAAACAGTAAATAATCCAGTATTAGGGTTTGGATAAACTTTAAAGTTAGCCATTTCAGCGACCTCATTTAATCCAACAAAAACAGTATCCTTTATACTGAAATTATCAATAAACCAATCGTTATCTTCATTACTAACCGTTGTTGTAGCATAAAACCCAAATTTAATAACTCCAGTTTTATTTCTAAGAATATGATAGAAATGATCTCCAGTATTGGATGGGACATTACTTGTATCCCAAGACTCAATAATATTTGATTGGCTCCAAGTCAAGCCATCGTCATAAGAAACTACAAAAGCTAAACTATCATCATAACCGACAACACCGGCAGTTGTATTAGCATAATCGGTCATCGCAATATCAAATTCAATTATAAAAGTTTGATTCGGATCAGAACCTAAATTAATTGAAGGCGAAACAATCCATTCAAATCTATTCGTTGAGTAAATATTAATCTTAGCTGAACCGTTCGTTCCTACATTAGCAAATCCATCTGGTGCCCAAAAGGAAGTTCCATATGAAATAGGTACTCCTGCTGAGCCACCTCCTAATGCTCCTTGAGCTTCTTGCCAACATAAAGGTACCTCTGAAGTAGTGTAGGATGTAAAATCCTCAAAATAAGGTACTCCCGTAGAAGATGGACAGCCTGTTTCGCCACAGAATGGACCGCTCCAGAAGCTTGTGTCTCCATTTGTACAAATCGCTTTTACCCATATACAATAATCAGATAATGGCTGAAGGCCAGTAATTGACTTAAAGTTACTTGATGAGGTAACTGTGTCACCACCAGCCGGTGCCAAAATTGGATCATAACCCAATGGACCATATGCAACGATATAACTAACATGAGATGTATCAATATTCCAACCTACATTTAAATAATTTGAGTCGATTCCTGAATTTAGTATTTGAACTGAAGGAGCTTTCTCGCAAGAAGGAATTGGCTCAAAACAGAAATCATCCATATTAATTGTTCTGAAAGTTGCAGTTGGATTGTACAAAAAGGCAATTCTTGTATCTGTTCCTGTATATGTGTCAAAGGCAATTTTATACTCTTGATATGAAGAGGAAATATCGTTTATTGTATCCCAAGGTGAGAAAGTTGCAGGGTTAGTAGGATCTGACATTGTTCCTATGATTAAGGTTGTATCAGGAGTAAAAGAACCATCTAACCAAAATGTAGCCCTATGAGTTCCTGCAGTTAATGCAGTCATTTCTGGAGATATCAATATTATAGTTGAAGTTGGGTCATTTCCTGAGTTCATCTGAACTGAAGTAGGAGCTACATTTCCACCGAAAGTAGAAACCTGCACCGATGATGAACCGGTGGACACGACAAACCTTTCCCAACAAATAGGCAAGCCAGAAGAATAAGCTTCAAAATCTTCACATAAATCAATAACTGGGGCACAATCTGTACAGAATCTTAATGGGCCTATCCATAAACTCGAATCTCCTGCTGTACAAATACTTCTCATGTATACATCGTAACATGTACTTGCCGACAAGCCATTAATTTGAGCTGGATTCGTTCCTGAATTCACTAAAGTTCCAGTTCCTTGCGAAAATCCAGGTATTCCATATTCCAATATCCATGAACTATCTGCAGCTCCATTTGTCCAGCTAATATTTGCTGTTGTTTGGGTTGCACTATCAAAAGTTAATCCTAAAGGTCTTGGACAAGTGGGGACTTGAACAACCGCAAAGTTGTCGATAAATGCATCATTATCTTCATTTGAAACTGATGATTCAGCATACAATCCGAATCTTACGAGTCCAGTGTACCCATTTGCAGTCAGATTGTAATAAAAATAATCCCCTGTAAAGGAAGGCATATTTCCAGTATCCCATAATTCTATAATATTTGTATCAGACCATGTTACTCCATTGTCCGTTGAAATAATTAATGCTAACTTATCATCAGCACCCATTAATCCAGCCGCATCTGGAGCTGCTGAAGCAAAGTAGTCTGTTATTGCTACATCAAATTCAACTTGATATGGAGTTGAACCAGAACCTAAGTCTATTGACGGTGAAAGTAACCATTCGAATCTATTGGTAGAATATATGTTCATTACTGCCGCATTATCACCCAATCCATTGTTTGCAAACTGCCTATTTCCCCAAAGTGAAGTTCCTGTTGATAAGGTAGAGTTAACGGTCAATTGTCCTTTAGCCTCTTCCCAACAAGTTGGATTTACAGAAAATGAATAAGATGTAAAGTCCTCAGAGTAAGGAGGTGTGTAAAATGAACAAGGTGTTGTAAATGTATAGGGCCCTATCCAAGAACTTGAGTCCCCCACTTTACAAATACTTTTTAAATAAACTTGATAGGTTGTTGAAGGAGTTAATCCTCCAAAAGCAATGGAATCATTATTATCAATTATAGTAGTTCCAGATCCTAAAGCAAAACCAGAAGGACCATACTCAATCTGCCAAATACTGTCAGCTAGACCATTTGTCCATTTTAAAGCAACTGAATCGTAAAATAAAGCATAATGCGATAACAGACTCGGCTCAGGACAAGTTGGAATCTCTTCGATTACAACATCATCTATAAATAAATCTGGGCCATAATCAGTAAACGCCTGAAAACGTACCATAACACTTGCATTTTTATATTTAGTTGAGTCCAATATAACTGACTCAGAAACAAACGATCCGGGTGTTGTTGATCCAGCTCCATCATTCGATTCAAAACTTGATAAATTAGTTGAAGACCAAACGGTCTCCCAAACAGTATCTGTATCTAATTTTACTAAAACCCTCAACGAATCATCCGGATATGAGGCATTAAATTGGTGCGACCATTTAAATTTAACACGAGTATGCTTATCGGTGTATACCGGAGTCGAAGTCATAACATAATCACCTGTGCTTATACTCCAGAAATTTGCTTCTGCATAACCAGAAGTGCCTGTGTATGACAACCAAGGGTTTACACCTCCAGTCATGTCCCAACAAGCTGGTGGCCATGTATTAAAATCCATTAAATAAGGAATCGTATCGGTAATACATAAAGTTCTCCAAGTAAATGGACCAACCCATATAGATGTATCACCCGAGTTACAATAACCTCTTACGTAAAAATCGTGTTGCACGCTAGGTGTTAAACCCGTTACATTCAATGAATCAACATTCACGTGCACATAAGTACCGGAAGTCAAAGGATTAAAACCTGTTAAGTCATACAAAATACTCCAAGCTGTATCTGAATTAGGACCGGATCCAGCTGACCATCTTAAAGTTGAGGAAAAGGCTGTAACTGCTGTAACTGACTGACTCGTTGGAGCAACACAACTAGGCAAGGTTGTAAAAGAAAATGGTCCAGCCCAAGCTGAAGTATCTCCTGAAGTACAATATCCTCTTACATAAAATTCGTATGTTGTTAAATCTGCCAATCCTGAAAGATTTAAAGAATCAACTAAAACAGTTGTCGTTGTACCTGTTCCAATACTGAAACCAGCCAATCCCCATTGTACTGTCCATGCTGTATCGGTAGAAGGTCCTGCACTCCATCTAGTTGTAGCTGAATTATCAGTAATGTTATCTGCTGACAAATTAATAGGCACTCTACACAAGCTAAATTGCCTGATACTAATGTCATCAATTGCTAAATCATGATAAAATGCAGATCCCGAGGCAGATCCACCTGGCTCAGCTCTAAATCTTACCAATAATTTATCTCCAGGCAAAACATAAGCACCTAACGCGTAAAAATGTTCTGACCAAATTCCAAGATTATCCTGCTGTAAAGTATCTAAAGTTGACCAAGCAGATCCGTTGTAAACTTCTACATAAAGTTGATTTAATGGACTTAAAGGATTTGTACCCAAATTATTATTAAACCAAAAGTTCAACTCAGGAATAGTGAGTGCTGAAACATCTATTGTATCGGACATCATGATTACACCACCGTCAGTTCCTGAAAAATCCATCCAAGCCCTAGAACTTCCTGTTGTACCTGTATGATCAATAATAGGCGAGGCTGCATAACCCATTGTACTTCCTACTATCCAAGGACCACCAATTGTGGCAGACTGGGTCCAGGTTGTTGGAAAAGTCGTAGTTGAATTAAAAGACTCAGTGAACGGGGCAGTTAATTGGGAATAACCCGATACCGACAATAGAACTGTTAGCAAAATTGCCAAAAAGTAATTTATTTTCATTATGATTTAATTTTTAAATTGTCAAACAATGTACAAATTAATTTTTATTTAACAATGAATTATTTTTATGTTAAAATTAAAATCAAAAAAAATGCCTGCTCATTTCTGAACAGGCATTTCACATTAATTATATTTAAATTACTGAATTACAATTCTATGTTGCTCTAGTTTCCCTTCGCTTTGAATTAATAGAATATAAATTCCGCTCTTTAAGTTTTCAGCATTTATCTCGAAAGTTTCGTTGTTCGAGAATCTCTGAACATTGTCATACACTAATCTTCCTTGAACATCGATTAATTTAAGGCTTGTACTCTTAGCAGATCCATTGTTCTGAACATTGAATACTCCTCTGTTTGGGTTAGGATAAATCTTAAAGTTCTCTTCAATAGACAAGCCATCTTCAATACTTGTCCAAGTAGTATCATATATCTTGAAATTATCAATATGAAATTCAACACCTTCATTCCCTACATTTGACTGACCATAAAACCCAAACTTAACATAGCCACTTGTATTTCTCATAGTGTAAGAAACTCTTTGTCCTGTATGAGATGGCTCATTACTTGTATCCCATTGCATAATTATATTGGACTTATTCCAAGTTATACCTTGATCGTATGAAACCACCAGGGCAATTGTATCATCACTTCCAAAACCGTTCACAGGTGCATTACTATTAAAATCATCCGTCAGAGCAACATCAAACTCGATAATTCTAGCTTTATTCGGATCGTTACCAAAATTGAAAGTTGGTGTGAGTAACCAACCTGATCTTGGTGTGAATGCCGATATATTAAAACGTGCTGCTCCATTAAAACCTACATTAGCAAATCCATCTGGCTCCCAATTAGATTCGGCTGATGTAACACTTCCGGAAGTGGTTAATGTTCCTATCGCTTCCTCCCAACATTGTGGGGTTTCATCTAATGGGAAAGCTGAAGCATAAGTTGAAAAATCTTCTGAGTAAGGAAGTGAAACTCCCGAAGGACATCCTGTTGAGCCACAATGAGGTCCATCCCAAAAGCTTGTGTCACCATTTGTACAGATAGCCTTTACCCATACGCAGTATTCTGTCAATGACTGAAGTCCAGTGATTGTTTTGAAGTTTGTTGTTGAATTTGTTGTATCTCCACCTACTGGGTTTGTGATTGGATCGAAACCAGAAGGACCATAAGCAATCATATAACTTACTTGAGTAGTATCAATATTCCATCCTACATTCAATGAAGTGGAATCCACACCAGAATTAAGAATTGTTACGGCAGGAGCTTTTTCACAAGATGGAATTTCTTCCCAACAATAATCATCTATGTAAACAAAATCATAAGTTCTACTCGGCACCCATAAAAAGGCAACATAGGTGTCGGTACCCATATAGTTATCAAAACCAACTCTAAAGTTTGAATAACTACTTGTGCTTACCAAAGATGGTGGAATTGTATCCCATGGAGTAAATGTTCCTGGGTTTGTAGGATCACTCATAGTTCCTACAACGACAGTTGAATCACCTCTCAACCAGAAGTTAGCTCTGTGAGTTCCAGCCGACAAGTTAGAAACTTCTGGAGCAATCAACATCATTGTTGCTGCAGCATCATTAGAGTTGAACATGTACATATAATTTGCACCAGTATGAGAGGCAAAGGTACTTACGTTAGTTCTGATATCTCCCGTTCCAGTTGTATTAATAAATCTATTCCAACACAGTGGTAATTCACCTGAGTTGGTTGTTTCAAATCCTTCGCAGAAATCAGCAAATGGCGCACACTTCGAACAAAAGCTCAACGGTCCATGCCATATACTTGTATCTCCTACAGTACAAATACTTCTTACGTAAACATCATAACAAGTAGAGGAAGTTAACCCTGTTATCGTTGCAGTATCTGTATTTGAAATGAATGATGTTCCAGATCCTAAAGCAAATCCCGGAGCACCATATTGAACTTCCCAAATACTATCTGCAGGTCCATTTGTCCATGTTACTCTAGCCGAGCTTGTCGTAGCATCAACAAATAACATTGAGTATGGACTTGGACATGTTGGCGGAATATACTCGTCAGCTCCAATATCAAATCCAGTTGTTGGTCCTAAAGGTCTTGCATCACCATCGTAATCAACAGATACAACAACAGTTGTATCAGCATTATCAAAAGCCACAACACCTTGCAAGTGCAAGTCAGACTGACTAAAGTAACCAGGAGAACTAAAGAAACTGTTACTGTCTCTCATAGAACCAGCCTGATAAGCAGCAAATGTTGCATAACTAGTTGTGCCATAATAATGAGGATTTAAACCAGGCGAGTTATATATGTTGTAATCTAAATACGTCAAGTGTGTCGTTGAGGCAGCACCTGAGTTAATATAAGAAGCATATCCACCGGCATTGTTTGTAAATATATTATTTCTAATATCAACATTTCCATAAAGTGTTGAAGTTGAACCTAATACATAAAGAGCTCTTGTACCAGTTGCAGTTCCAGATCTTACATTCACAGAATTATGATATACTTTTGTATTCAAACAGTAATTGATATACATACCATATGCAGTTCCGGTTGAGTTATTAGAAGTGATTACCATGTTGTTTGACACTTCATTATCTGTTCCGGCCCACCTTCCAATCATCATTCCATAATTCGTAGAAGTTGTATTCAGTTCTACTTTATTTCTTGTCATTTTAGAATCGTAGATATAATACGTATACAATCCATAGCAGAATGACGTTGAAGCTGGGTTTTGAACGAATACATTCCCCTCAATTAACATACTGTCTTGGTAATAAAAATAAGCACCATAATAATTAAACCCATTTGCATTATTATTTGTGTAAACTAATTTTGACTCTCTCAATGCTGTTGAACCACCTCTCCAATAAATGGCATATGAACCATCATTTATGTTATTATTGTTAATAGTAACATTGTTAGACATATTGGCTGTCCCACTCTGATTGTAGATAATAGAAGCTAGAGAGGAGGTTGAGGAAGATATTCCATTTAATTCACAATTCTCTATGGTGATATCATTAGCGTTAGTCGGAAAATAGAATACGTATCCATAAGTTGCTCCCGTTGCGGTAACTGTCAAACTATCAAAAATAATATGCTCTGCACCGTCAAACTTCACTACGAAGTTATCAGCTGACGAAATAGCTCCATAGGTTAATATAGCTGCAGATGTATTTGTTGGATCTCCCTTAAAAGTAATTGTATTTGTTGCAGAAGCACCTACAATACTTTTAATATCTACTTGTTCTGTGTATGTACCTTCGTCAACTAAAAATACAGTTGGACCTGAAACTCCACAATTATTTAGTGCAATCATTACGTCAGCAAAAGAAGTGTAATTTGTTCCAGCTGTCGGAAGAGTGTTGTCAATGGTATATGTTCCCGAAAGAGATGAAACACATCTTGTTTTAAAGTTAAATGGTCCAAAATACAATGAAGTATCCCCAGCAGAACAAATTCCTCTTACATAAACATCATAATTCGTAATAGGTGTAAGACCAGGAATAGTTGCTGTGTCATTACTCGAGAAAAGAGACGTTCCTGTTCCTGGTGTAAAACCTGGAGTACCATATTCAAATACCCATGCAGTGTCATTTATTCCAGCTATCCAAGTTACATCCGCTGAAGTAGCTGTTAAGTTAAAGGCTGTTAAACCGTATCCCATAGGACAGGTTGGCGGAATATACTCATCTGCTCCTATATCATAACCTGTAGAAGGCAGTATAGGTCTGGCATCTCCATCAATATCAATCATTACACCAACATTAGCTCCAGAATCAGCTGCTAATGCACCTTGTAAATGGAGGTCTGATTGGGAGAAATAACCTGGTAGACCGAAATAACTGTTACTATCCATAGAGCTTGCAGTTTGGTAAGCGGCAAAAGTTGGATAAGTTGATGTTCCATAATAAAAGGGAGTTGCCCCCGAAGAATAATAGATGTTATTATCAAGATTTGAAAATTGTCCGACAGCGGAGGCACCTGAGGTAATGTATGAAACATAACCACCAACACTATTTGTGAAAATATTGTTTCTTACATCGATATTTCCATATAAATTAGAGTTAGTACTTGTTACATAAAGTGCTCTTGTTCCTGTTAAAGAACCAGCTCTAATATTTACTGAGTTATGGTATACGTTGGTATTCAATGAATAATTTATATACAAACCATAGGCAGTTCCTGTTGTATTGTTTGATGTTACAATCATGTTATTTGAAACCTCATTGGATGTTCCTGCGTAACGACCAATCATCATCCCATAATTAGAAGAAGTTGTATTTAATGTAATAGAATTTCTTGTCACTTTTGTGTTGTCACAGTAATAAGAATATAATCCATAACAAAATGATGTGGACGTTGGGTTCTGAACTATAACATTGTTATTAACTGTCAAACTATCTTGGTAATAAAAATAAGCTTGGTAGTAATTTGGGTTATTCAAGGAGTTTCCTTCAACAAGGTTCCCAATTGATTTAGCAGTTGTACCCGAACCTCTCATGTACAAACCGTATGATCCGTTATTCAATTCATTATTTGTAAAAGTATTGTAATTTGATAATCCACCTGTTTGGTATAATACAGCTTGATAAGTTGAAGTAGTTGCATTTTTATAACCGTCCAATTTACAATTATTGATAGTTATGTAGTCTGTGTTGCCTGGAATACTAACGACAGTGGAGTATGTTGTACCCGTAGTTTTGAAATTCAAACTATCAAATGTAATGTAGCTTGCTCCAGCAGCTAATCTCAGGGTAAAGTTATCTGCTAACGCAGTAGGTCCATGCTGAATAATTGGCATGATCGTATTTCCCGGATCACTTTGAAAGGTAATTGTGTTAGTTGATGAAATTCCATTGATAGCTCCAATTAAAACTTGCTCTGTGTATATATTTTGTCTAACATTAAACACAATTGGACCACAAATACCTATGCTATTCAAATCTGCAATTGCAGAGGAAAAAGATGTATAGTCTGGTGCAAAACCACCTATAGTGTAAGTTCCAGTTAAAGAAGGTTTAATATACGCAGCAACAGTATCATTGTTCGAAGTTGTATCTACTACACCATTTGGCATTGTAGTCCAAACAGTAAATGTGTCTGTAATTCCTGCTGTAAAGGTATGCAACCCTAAATTAACTATAGATGATGTAGAACCTACTCCACCAGCTGTATCCAGTAGCGTTCTTAAATGTATTGGAGTTTGAATACTTCCATTTTTGCTCCAATTTACCATTACAGAATCAATTTGATTAGTCCCATAATTGTTAATTGTTACTCTCACTGAATCAGAGCCTGGACAAATAATAGTTGGTGTAACTAATGAAGCACCAGCATCATCTGGTACGGTAGATACAGGGTAAGTAAGAAAAGCATCAACACATAAACTTGCTCCACAAAGAGTTAAGTTTACAGCTGAAGTCGTTGTTAAATCAATATCAATTGTTCCCCCGGTTGCAGCCCAGGCGTTTATGGTTGCCATAGGGATTGTGATGGAAACGGAGTCTCTCGCTGCATTACATTGACCTGTTGGCAAAGAATTACCTAAAGAAGGTCCTGTTTCACCAGTAATATCAATATTTTCAAGATTTGTTCCTGTACCATCTAAATCTCCGTTGTAGTAGATTAGAGTAAAGGTACCAGACCCATTTGCATTGGGAGTAGTCCCCGGAAATGAAATGGTCTGTACGGAGGTAGTAAAACATTGGTTTACCAGTCTCGTACTATAATCCTGAGCATTTAGGTTTAAGCTAAAAAGCAATAAAATTATAACGCTGGGTATAGACAAAATAGAGTAAATTTTCTTCATTTTATAGTTTTTTTTTGATTGTATAGATTCTGAAATTAATAAAAAGAAAAACATTTAACAAAATATTATCACAATAATTGTTAGAAAAAAAACAAATGAACTTGAAAAATTAACATGAACCATAAATTAATAAATAATTTCTCTATT
>ENA-OUOG01002284-OUOG01002284.1-marine-metagenome-genome-assembly--contig:-NODE-2284-length-20213-cov-6.171484_pt1 | contig 20213 bp, 12 predicted proteins | sample MGYA00248635_ERZ508505 | MGnify/ENA primary metagenome ERZ508505 (study PRJEB26176, sample SAMN06267871) | marine metagenome | isolation source: Saanich Inlet, British Columbia, Canada | place: Pacific...
GACTGGGCGCCGGGCGCCGTGAGCTCCGCGGGTGGCGCCATCTCCTCCGCCGGAGGCGCGGTTGCGGACTGGGCGCCCGGTGCCATGAGCTCCGCGGGTGGCGCCATCTCCTCCGCCGGAGGCGCGGCCGCAGACTGGGCGCCCGGTGCCATGAGCTCGGTGGGCGGGTTCGCGAGCGACGCCGGCGGCGCCATCGGTGGCTTCGCGGGCGACGCCGTCGGCGAGGTGGGCAGCTTCGCCGGCGACGCCATCTCCGCCATCTCTGATTTCTTCGGGTAAAAGCGGCGCCACGGGTATGTATGATACAGCAGTGCGCGAACAAGGTCCAGCTAGCGAGCGAGCTCCAGAAGGCTCGCTGGAGGATGTTGTCGGTATATATGCGTATTCACAGGGGTTATGTCTTCCCGGCGTCGCGCGCGTACAGTACGCGGGTTTGTGAAATTCGTCGCCTTGATCACGAGCCCCATAAAACGTCCTCCGCACGAGAAACGCTCGTTGACGATACTCTCGACGCGCACGCACGCGATGACGACGCTCGCGCGCCACGGCTGCGTGCCCCGTCCCGCCGCGCGACAGCGCGCCGGGAGGAACAGAGACGCGCGCGCCGCGGAAGTCCGCATCTCCTCGTCTGTCCTCCCCGAGACGCTGGGCGCCCGGCGGAAAGCGCAATTGGGGGGTTTCGTCGGGTTCCGGAGAGTCACCGCGCGCGTCTCCGGCGGTTCCTCGAACGACGACGCCCCGGTTCCGTACCGCCGAGACGTCGGCGACGAGTTCCCCCCCTTGTTGGAGGGGAAGGCCACCGTCTCGTCCACCCCGAGCGTGACCCGCCGGCCGTACACCACCCTCGCGGAGCGCCTCGCGAACACCGATTCGCTGCGTCGCAACTTCACCATCGGGCTCAAGTGGTGGACGCCCCTGTCTCCCATCGACGGGTTCGAGGGCGTCGCCGAGGCGTGCTCGCGTCTGTGGGAGAACACCGTGCTCCTCTCCGCGCTCATCACCTCGTTCGCGATGTTCGCGGTGACCTTCCCCATCTCGGAGATCATCCACGCCGAGGGTTCCATACCGCAGGTGTACGCGGTGTGCTGGACGTTGGCGTTTTGTTTCTGCGCCACCGCCGGCTTCGGCGCCACCATCCTGCTCAACAAGATCTGCAAGTGCGCGCCGCAGAACTACTCCATCTGGTTCACCAAGTTCGGGGGATTCGTGGAGCTCCCGCAGCTGTTCCTGTACGTGGGCGGGTGGTGCGCGTTCGCGGGGTGTTTGGTGTCTCTGTCGCCCATATACAAGTCGAGCGCGGTAACGGCGTCGATGACGCTCGTCTTCGCGACGTGCGCGTCTCTCGTCACCGCGATGTACTCGCAGACGACGGATTTCGAAAAGGCGTGCGCCAAGGAGGGGCAGAGGCGCTACGTGAGCCGAACGGACGAGAGGAACATCCTGGACGCCTTCGAGGACGAGGTCACGAACGGGTGAACGAACAATACGAGAGTATCGAAGAGTACATGTATCGAAGTGTGCGTTTCATGTGACAATTTTTTTCGTAAACGACGGCGGCGTTCAAAGCCGCGCGCGCAGCGCGTCTCCAAACGTCGCCGTCTTCCTCTCCCCTCTCTTCTCGTCGACCCCAAAAACAACTTTACTTTGTCCGACTCAGTCCGTCTTCGCCTCGGACATGGCCTGCGCGGTGGCGGCGGCGATCTCCTGGTCCGTGCCGTTGGGCAGGTAGTAGTACTTGCCGCACGCCTTCTGCGCGAGCTTCTCCGCCATGCCCGAGGACACAAACTTGTTCTCGGTGTCGATCACCAGCAGCGACATGCCGGCGGCGTAGATCCGCCCGGCCATGTCGTTCACCTCCTCCTGCAAATCCTCGTTCGTGGGCTTGATCGCCTCCGGGCCGATGTACTCCGGGTCGCCGTTGGACTTGTTGATGGAGATGTTCGCGCGGCCATCCGTCAAGCACACCACCATCACGCGGCCGACGTCACCACTCGACAGCTGGTTGATCCCGACGCGCGCCGCCAGCGAAAGGCCGTGCGCGAGCGGCGACCCGCCGCCGCACGGCATGGTGTCCAGGCGGTTGCGCGCCATGGCGATGGAGCGGCTGGGCGGCAGGAGCACCTCGGCTTCGTCTCCTCTGAACGGAATGATGGAGACCATGTCGCGGCTCTGGTACGCGTTCTCCAACAGACTCAACGCCGCGCCCTTAGCGGCGTTCATGCGGTTGAGCGCCATCGACCCCGACGCGTCGACGAGGAAGATGATGAGCGCGCCGGATTTGCGCGCCAGCTTCTTAGCGCGCATGTCCCCCTTCTCGACGTACACCTTCTTGGGAACCTCGCCGTTCGCGATCGCGCGGTCGCGGCGCGCCTTCTGGTAGGGCGCGGCGGTGCGCAGCGTCGCGTCCACCGCGAGGCGCATCACGTTCCCCTTGGGCATCACCGGCTTGATGTAGCGACCGCGGTCGTTGCTGAAGATGATGTTCTTCGAGCGCCCGGAGCGCCCGCCGCGGCGGTTCACGCTCTGCGCAAACTGCATCACGTCCTTGTCCTGCAGACCGCCCTCGGCGTCGAACATGAACTCCTCCGGCAAATCGGGAACCTCGTCGTCCTCCTCTTCTTCCTGCTCCTCCTCGTTCTCCTCCTGGTCATCCTCCTCGTTGTCCTCCATGTTGTCCTCCGGAGGAGGGGGAGGCGGAGGCGGCTGCTGCTCCTCGTCGTCTTCGGGGGGAGGGACGTCCATGTCCGCCTTGGCGCGCGGGATGATCACCAGCTTCACAGCCTCCTTGAGGTCGTCGGCGTTCACCTTGGCGCGCCCGTCGAGCGCGGCGAGCGCCTTGGCCGCCTTGACGGCGAAGAGCTCGGCGCGGTGCCCCTGCACGACGCCGCGCATGCACTCCATGACGAGGTAGTCAATCTGCTCCTCCGTGATCTCGCACTCCTTGAGCCACTCGCGCGCGAGCAAAATCTGCGTCCGGGCGCCCTCCGTCGCCTCCTCGGCGTCCGCCGCCGCCTTCTCCGCGGAGTTCTGGAAGTTCATCGCCATGTCCACCGCGTTGACGCGGTCGTCGAACGAAAGCACTTGGTCCGCGGACAGGGTCACGGCGATGCGGTCCAGGAGGTGCTCGCGGAGCGCGCCCTCTTCGGGGTTGAACGTCGCGATGAGAAGCGGCTTGCACGGGTGCCTCAACGTGATGCCCTCGCGTTCCACCACGTTCTCGCCCTCCGCGAGCACGGTGAGCAGCAGGTTGGACACGGACTCGTCCAGCAGGTTGATCTCGTCCACGTACAAAATGCCGCGGTGCGCCTCGGCGAGCAAACCGGGCTGGAACACCGTCTTGCCCTCCTTCATCGACGCCTCGATGTCGACGGTGCCCACCAGGCGATCCTCGGTCACGCCTAAAGGCACCTGCACGAAGGGCGCCTCGCGGATGCGCGTCATCACGTCGCCGTTGGCGTCGCGCGTCAGCTTCTCCAGTAAACCGTCCTCCCAAGTGCCGGGCTCCTCGGGGTCGGAGTTGCAGATGGAGCCGTCCACCACCTCGATGGGGGGGAGCAGCGCGTGCAGCCCGCGCGCCATGATGGACTTCGCCGTGCCGCGTCGGCCGGAGATGGCGATGCCGCCGAGCGCGGGGTCGATGGCGCCCAGCAGCAGCGCGGACTTGATGTTCTCCTGGCCCACCACCGCGGCCAGAGGGAACGTCTGGCGCATGCCCGAGCTCTCCACCTCGCGCGCGCCGTCGCGCTCCATCGCCGCCGCCTCGGCGGCGCGCGCCGCGATGACGTCGGGGTCGGCGACGGATGCGCGCGCGACGAAGCGGCGCGCGCGAGGCGTTTGCTTAGCGCGCGACGCGAACGCGTTCGTAGCGCCGCGGCCGGAGACCGGCGAGCGGCGGGCTGTTTTACGGTTTTTGTGAGGTTTTGTGAGGTTCGCGATACGAGGGCGGAGAGGTCAGAGAAGAGCGCGCGAAGGAAGCGGCGAAGGATGCGACAATCGAGATTGGCGAGTGACACTTCGCGAGACGGACGGAGCGAAAAGACGATCGTGGTCGTTTTGGATCGACCCCGTAGAGACGCGGTAGAGACGCGGTCTCGGCGCGTCTCTACGCTCCGGGTCGCCGGGGCGTGACGCGGCGGCGAGGCGCGCGCGCGCGCGAGTTTCTCCGAGAGCGCGCGTCCGCGCGCTCCTCAAAGGGAGGGATCGATTCGATCCCACCCCGTCGGAGAGATGTCGGAGTCGCTCGCGAGAAAGACGGACGCGCGGCGCGGAACTCGCGCGCGGCGGGCGGGAGACGCACCGGCGTAGGACGCCGCGGGGGCCGACACCGCGGACGACATCGCAGCCGCGTGCATCGTTCTCTCTCACTGTGTTCGCCTACGTGCGAGCGTGAGTGGAGACGCGGAGACGCGCCGATGCCGCTTCCCGCAGCCTATCTCGGGAAGTTAAGATCTCTTCGCCGATCGTCCCAAACGCGTCCGCTGATTGGCTGAGGGCGTCCGAGTGGCAAAACGCGAAAACGTGTATGTCTTTCTAGTCACAGATTTTCGTCCCAGGAACGACGCCCGATCTCAGAATCTGAGACTTGACGGGACTCTACTTCGCGGAGCGTCGAGCGTGCATTTCCTCTTTTCCTGCCTCGGCTTCATGATGAGCCGCGTCCGACTCGGCCGAAAAAGAATGCCGACTCTCGATGAGGCGCTCCAGACGTGAGGCGCGCGGCGGTGCGCGGCCGGAGCGCGTTCCGGCTCGGCATGGCCCGCCCGCGGCACGTCTCGCTGTGCCTCGCGCTGGCGCTCCTGGCGCTCGGCGACGCGCGCGTCATCCGCAAGGAGGCGGACGAGCAGAGGCTCATCGGCTGGCTCGGCGAGGTGCCTCGCGAGGCGAGCGGGGGCGCGCTGGGGCGGAGACACGGGCCGAGGGACGACGACGCGAACGACGTCTCGTCGAGCGATGTGCTGATGCGCGACGTGGACGAACCCTCGACCCGCGCGTTGGACGTCGACGTTTCGAGCTCGAGCGACGTCGAGATCGATCCGGCGTCGTTCGACCTCGAGCGCGATCCGCGCGTCGAGCGCCTGAGCGATTCGCCTCGCGCGTACCTCTTCCGCGGGTTCCTCTCGCCGGAGGAGTGCGACCACCTCGTGGTGGTGGGCGAGCCGCACCTCACGCGCTCCACCGTGGTGGGCGGCGCGGAGAAGACGAGCGCCAGCGACGGGCTCACCAACGACGTCCGCACGAGCTTCGGGACGTTCATCCCGAAGAAATACGACGACGTGCTCTTCGCCGTGGAAAACCGAGTCGCGGCGTTTTCGGGTTTGCCGTACGAAAACCAGGAGCAGCTGCAGCTTTTGCGGTACCGCGACGGGCAGGAGTACAAGGACCACAGCGACGGGTTGAGCTCTCCGAACGGGGGGAAGAGGGTCGCCACCGTGCTGATGTTCCTGCGCGAGCCGACGAGTGGGGGCGAGACGAGTTTCCCGATGGCGACGCCGCGCGAGAAAACGGCGGATCGTCTTAAACGCGCGCGCGAAAACAACGAGCTCTCGCCGTGCGCGTGGCGCGACGGGCGCGGCATGGCGGTGCAGCCGAGAAAGGGCGACGCGGTGCTTTTCTTTTCCTTCTCGCAGAACGAAGAGACGAAGGAGTTTACAAAAGCGGACCCGGCGTCGACGCACGCGTCGTGTCCGACGTTCGGAGGCACGAAGTGGACCGCCACGAAGTGGATCCACGAGTTTGAGTTCAAAACGGGAGTATGGAGCGAACCAAAGTGCGTGGACACGGTCGCGGCGTGCGAAGCTTGGGCTCGGAACGGCGAGTGTTTGAAGAACCCGGGGTTCATGATCGGCGCCGAAACCGCGGGGGCTTGTGTCAAAAGCTGCTGCGGCGACGACGAAACAATCGCGATGCCCGAAAACGTATCGGCGTGGCAGACGGAGTTTTGCGCGTCGTGCAAACACACGAGCTGGCCGCAAAGGTTTGCGGAGATGCGTTTGACCGGGAAGGTGGTGAGTGAGTAGCGGAGGCGGAGATGGAGGTTTTTTATAGAGCGTGTGACACACATAAAGTGGGCGCTTTGGTCTGCGTCGCACGGCGGGCTCGAGAAAGGGTTTGTAGCGCGAGACGCAAGCGTCATATGCGCGACGTATGCGCCGCGGCTCTTGAAAACGCACGCGAAAGTGTTTAGACTTCATCAAGTGAACCCGTCTGAAAGATTCCGCGTCTGAGGAAGAATATCCGAGTCCATCTGGTACAGTCAGACGCTCGCGCTCCGCACAATTCGCGGCGCCCCCCCCCTTGACGCGCGCACGGAGGCAAGGTCGCCATGGCGTCCTCCTCCGTTCCCGAGGTCGAGGCGATGCGCCGCGAGCTCGAGGCGGCGCGCCTGGAGGCTGCGCGCGAGCGCGCGCGCGCGGGCTCGTACGCGGAGGAGATTCGCGCGCTGAAGCAGCGGTCGCTCGAGGCGCAGAGCGCGGTGGAGCGCGAGGAGGAGTTCCTGACGAACTCGCTGATGAAGAAGCTCGAGCAGGTGAACAGCGAGAAGCGCGAGATGCTGATGCGCGTCGAGCAGGAGGAGGAGTTTCTGACCAACGCGCTGCAGAAACGACTCGACCGCGTGATGCGGGAGAAGCACGAGCTGGAGGTGCAGATGGCGATGGTGACGATGCAGCATTCTCGCGGCGGAGACGAAAAGACGGCGCATACGTCGCGATCGGCGCCGGCCGATCGCTCCGAGGACGAGCTTCGCCTGCGGCAGGAGGAGCTCGAGTCCGAACGCGCGCGGCTGGTGAAGGAGAAGGTGGACCTCGAGCGCGCGCTGGAGACGGAGCAAGAGGCGATCGTGAACAAGCTCACGAAACAGACGTCCGGTTTGCGAGCGGAGAAGGACTCGCTGCGACACGAGCGCGAGGAGCTTCGCCGGCAGGTGGAGTCGCTGCTGAGCGACAAGATCCGGCTGCACCGCGAGAAGGTACAGCTGGAGAACACGCTGGAACAGGAGGAGGAGAACATCGTGAACCGGCTGCAGACGCAGATGTTAGAGCTGTATCAGCGCAACCAGATCTTACAGAGGCGGCTCGAGCAGAGCGGATCGCAGACCCCGTCGGTGGTGTCCGAGTCGGACGCCAGCGAAGACGAGGGCGGATGGGGACACGCGCACGCCGGCGCGCACTTCCGTCGCCGAGGCCGCGCGCCGATCACGGGCGTCTACGTGCCCTCGGGCCACGCGCCCTGGGAGCGGGACATGTACGCCAGCGTCTCCAGGCGCAGGAGCCAGGGAAGCGCCAGCGTCTCGAGCGCCGGGACGGGCGGCGGGCGCGGTTTGACGACGGCGGAGCGAGAAAAAAAAAATCCGCGCGGCGACGAACCGTCCAACCCGGGATCCCTTCCGGGATCCCATCCAAGCATCCGGCCCGAGAGCGCGCGCGACGTGCGCGTCTCCGGTGGCGGCGCGATGAGCGTCGGCGGGAGCAGCGCGACGACCACGCCGCGGTCGTCCGTCGCGAACACGCCGCTCACCACGCCGAGGAGCGCGAAATCCGACCGCGGCGCTAACCCCGATGTCGTCGCGTCGCCCAAAAACCGAGCCGCTCGGTGACGCCGGTAGAGTATCGATATCGGTGACTCGATATCATGATTACATCGAAAGCCTCCGCGACTCTTCACGCCGCGGGTACATAAGGTGGTATAGTCTCGCTTCGCCCCCGCTCGCTTTCCAACGGGTTCTCATCTCATCTTCGCGTCGTATCTCCGGCGTCTTCTTCTCACGTCGTCTTCTGAAAAAAAGCACGCCAATCTTCCGCAATCTCTCCCATTATTGCGGGTTATTGACCGACGACTCCTCACGCGCCGTGCTGGATGGAGATCTTGCAGGGCGGGTACGCCCTCGCCTCCGCGGGCCAGCCGCCCTTCCACTCCCACGTCTCCTGGTACCGGTCCAGCAGGTTTTCGTCGATCGCCGCCATCACCTTCTGCGCCGTGCACTTCACGCCGGTGGCCTGCTTGGAAAGCGCGTACTCGCGCGGCCACTTCCGCGCCACTAAGTTGGACCAACTCGTCACGGGCTGCGACGTGTCGCGCTTCGCGTTGACGTACGCGCGCAGCGCGACGGCGAGCTCGGCGAGCTCCGTAGGGCCGAACTCGAAATCCTTCAGCCTTTGCTTGCGGCGCTTCGGCGCCGCCGCGGTGAGCGAATCGCCCCCGCGCTTGCCCTTCGCGTCCGCGCCGACTAAAGTCGACAGCGGGACGGTGTCGCGAGCCGCGGGGCGACCGCGTCTGTGGTGTTGATTTTGTGGTGATGATGATGGCATCGACGGGGTAAAGGTGAGCGGTTGCGTGGCGTCCGCGCGCGCGCGACGTCCGTCGCCGCGAAAACGAAAGCGTGCGTCCGAAGGAAAAACGACGCGTGTCGTATTACCGCGCAGTCTGGGAAATCGGGAAATCGCGCGGTCGAATATCTTTCGCGGACGCTCGCAAAAAATCAACACGTTGGCTCAGCCGGGCTTGATCAGGATCGCGGAATTGGGGCGAGGGGTCGTACGGCGCGTACCCCGAGGTTCCGACGGCTCTGCCGCCGGACAGGTTGAACGGGGCCTTGGCTTTGGTGAGCGTGGAGAGCGTCCCCCCCGCGCGGTGGGACACGCTGGTGACCCACGACAGCGGGTACTCGGGGGGCACGAACGTGGGAGGCATCCCGTGTTGCTCCAGCACCATCACGGCGTCGTCCGGCTTGAGACGCGTGAGGTGATCCGTGGCGCGCTCGGCTAAGCTGGTGATCTCCTCGATCGCCGCCGTGGGCTGAGCGATGACCAGCACCGTGACGTTCTCCGCGCCGGTGGTGATCCGCTGGCCCACCAGCGCGTCGACGGCGTTGCCGCCCAGCACGTCAGGAGGAAGCGTGTTCCCGCCGAGGTCTCCGACGTACGAAGCCATGGTTTCTTCCCTCTTGACTCCTCAGAATCGGGTCCGAACGGGACCGAGCGCGCCGCGCGATGCGTCGCGTATAGCGCGGCCGATGTGCGACCGGACGGGACGACCGGGATCGAGACGGGGTGAGCCGCCGCGCGTCGCAGAGTGCGGGGAAGCCAACGCGGCGAGCGCCCGAACGCCAGCACCCTCGTGGCTTTTTCGAGCGCACAGTCTCGCAGTCATCGGGACCGGCGTTGCGCACGCGGGGTAAATAACTCGTCGAATCAGCCTCTCAACGGTTCGTCAGCTAGGGTTTCCAGTCTCAAGAAAAAAGAAAATATCGCTGCCGAAGCGGTCGAACCAGTGTATGACAGCGAGAAATCGACTTGTATCGTCCATCCAGCTTGGACTCTCTATGCGAATGCGTCTCTGCGAAAACGCCGACTTGCGAACGTCTGGTGTCGACATTTGGTCACTCGCGCGGTCGCGATGGCGCACGCGGCGTCCGCCCCCCGCGTGCTCGCGCGCGTGGTGTGCGTGTTGAGCCTCGCCTCCGCGCGAGGCCGGCACGGCCTCGCCTCGGCGGCGCCGTCCGCGACCGCGAGCGGCCAGTGCCCGTCGCGCCCGCCGCCTCGCGCGCGTCGCGCGTGCTCGCCGAAAGCCGCGACGGCGCGCGCGTTCGGGTCCGAGCCGGGAGGCGCGTTCGAGGTCCATCCCGTCGCTGGCGACGGGCGGTGCCTGTTCCGCTCGGTCGCGGTCGCGATGGCGCTGCGGGACGGGGGCGCGCGCCCGCCCCCGGAGGAGGAGACGCGGGAGGCTGACCGGCTGCGCGCGGCGGCGGTGGACGATCTCGAGCGAAGACGTGACGAAGTGGAGTGGTTCATCGAAGGGAACTTCGACGCGTACTGCGCGTCCATGCGTCAAACGCGCGCGTGGGGAGGCGAGCCCGAGATCCTGTCGCTCGCGCGCGTGCTCGGCGTGCGCATCGAGGTGTTCGTGGAGGCGCGCGATTCAGAAGAAAACGGACTGCGGAGCATAGGCGCGTACGGCGACGACGACGACGACGAAGACGCGTCGACGACAATCGCCGTCGTGTTCCGCGGCGCGGGACACTACGAGGCGCTCGCGCGATGCGACGAAGAATGATACGCGTCGTCTGTGATACGAGCGCGAATAGAGGAGGAACGTAGTAGGACTTAGGACTTTTTAACCGACGTAACTAACGAACCTACCATACTACCTAGTGGCTGACGTACTCGTTGTATCGCTCGGGCGCGGCGCGCGTTCGGCGCGCGAGCGCTTCCCAGTCCGCCGCTCCCGGCGCCAGTCGCGTCAACGCCTCGGCGAAGCCGATCCCGCCGGGCCCGCCCACGTTCCCGTGGCGCACCACCGCCCAGAACACGCGCGGGCTCGCGACGGCCATCGCCGCCGGCGCGAGGTTCGCGCGCGCCGAGGGGTTCGTCCTCGCGTCCGCCGCGACCGCGTGGAGCACGAAGGGAAGCACCGAGGAAGGCAGGTCCGCCACGACGTCTGTTTTTTCCTTTCCGCCCGCGCTCGCGTCTTTGAATCGCACCAAAAGACGACCGTCGCGCAAACGTGTAAACGTCGCGCCTCCCGCGAGCGCGGAGGATACCTTGGCGTTCCCCTCCGCCTCCGCCAGACGCTCGGCGACCACCGACCGGAAGACGGACTGCAGCGATGCGACCGTCGCGTCCGCGGCGGCGCCGCGTGCGGAAGAAGCCTCGGCGGCGCGCAGGAGGTCGAGAGACATCGCCGACGCCGACGGGACGCCCGCGAACGCGAGCCCGTCCGCGCCGTCCGCGCCGTCGGGGTCGCGAAGCATGGCGGCGGACGAGACGTCGTCCGCCGCCGCTACAGAGGCGACGCGACGCGCGACGCGCCGGTCGAGCGCGTCCGCGTCCAGGACGCGACCGGCGCGCGCCGGCGAAGACGACGAAAAAATCCGCGCCGCCGCCGACGCCGCCGACGCCGCCTCCGTCGCCGGCGTCGCGACGTCGTCCCCCGGCGCGCCCGGCGCGTCCTCGAACGCGGCCACTCCCGCGAAGTTCTCGCCCGAGCCCAGCCTCTGCTTCTTCCCCCGGAACGTTCCCGAGGTCGGGGAGCGCCCTGAAGTGCCCTTCGAGCCGGTCCCGAACGAAACCGCGCCCCGGGAGGGAAGCCCGCCCGCGACGCCGCCGACGCCCGCCGCCGCCGGCGAGCCCCCGAGCCGGCGCCCGTCCGCGGAGGGCCCCTCCGCGGAAATCTCGCGGAACTCTTCGAGCGGGTCCGGGTCCCGGTCCCGGCGCGCGTTTTGTTTCGCGACCCGGATCGTCGCCTCGAGCGACGCCCGGTCCTCGACGCCGAGCCGAAACAGCGCGCCGCCGTCGAGGGGAATCGCGATCGCCTGATTCGCTTTCGCTTCCGAACCGGACAGACCGAGACTCTCCGGCGCGAGAAACAGCGCCTCCACCGAGTCAGCCGCCTTTTCGACGCCCGCCGTCTCCAACGCGTCGCCGAGCGCCTTCGCGATCGCGTCGCGGAGCTTCGCCGCGGTGGTCGCGCCGCCCAGAGGCAGGCGCACGTGCACGGGCGCGATCGCGAGCACAGCTCCAGGCGCGCCGTCCGCGCCCACGGCGCGCGCGCGGACGCGGACGGTCCAGCCGCGCGAGCCGCGAGCGGGGGGGGCGGGCGCCGCCGGCGGCGGCGCTTCTTCGTCGTCGGCGAACGTGACGCCTCTGCGTCGAGGCGCGGCGGACGGCGCCGGATCCCCCGCGAGATTACTCTTCGCCTCCCGCGTCGTCGCCGCCGCGGTCGTCGCCGCGATCGCCGCGAGCCTGTTGGCCTCGACGTTCGCGGCGGCGTTCGCGGCCGCCGCCCGCTCGGCGGCGACGTCGTCGCCCTCGCCGGCGGCGACGCGGCGGTCCTCCTCGGTCTCCTCCGAAGGGACGGGCACCAGCCGCAGGCTCTGCAACACGCGGCGGCGCGAGAGCGCCTCCGCCGCCGCCGACGGCGCGACGCCGCTGGAGTCGCCGTCGCGCGCGGAGTGCGGGGCGCGTTTCGTTTTTGCGTTTTCGTCACCGAAAGAGTTCCTTTCGGACTGAAAGAGCGCGGCCGCGGCGATGCGCCCCTCCGCGCCGCCCTCTTCGTCCTCGTCGTCCTCTTCCTCCGAGTCCGAATCGCTCTCGTCGCTCTCGTCGAAAAACGAAGAGCTTTTGTCGTCGTGACTTCTTTTTTTTCTCGTCGCCGCCTCCGCCGCCTCCGCCGCCGCCGCCGCCGCGAGCTCCGCCTGCACGTCCAGCAGCGTCTCCTCCGCCGTTCCCGCCATCGCCAGCACCTCCACCTGCACGGTTTCCCGTTGACCCATGCGGTGCGCTCTTGAAACCACCTGCTGCTCTAACGACGCGTTGTCCAGCGGCTCCATCACGAACACGCGCGACGCGAAGGAGAGGTCTAACCCTTCCGCCGCCGCGCGGTCTAACAGCAAAACCGCGACTTGGTCGTCGGCGCGGAAACTCGCCAACGCGGCGTCCTTCTGCGAGCGGGTCATGCCCATGCGCGCGATGTTCTCGAAGTTAACCCCCGCGCCGGTCAACCCGAGGTCGATCACGGCGAGGTGCGTGCGGAACCCGGAGTACACGATGCACTTGGGAGGGGGGGCCTTATGCGAAGGCCGGACCCAGCGCCAAGTCGTCGTCGTTTGTTTTCCCTCCGTAAAAGGAGACCCGAGCGCCGCCGCCAAAGACATCGCGTCGCCGTTCATCCCCGCCTCGACGCCGAGCTCCTCCACCCGTTCTCGCGCTCGGTCTTGCAAACTCGGCGCGGCGCCTATCGCGCGCAGCCGGGAAAGCAAGTGCTCCACCTTGGTGGACTCGCCCTGCGCCTCGAGCGCGTCCGTCATGCGCCAGGCGTGCTGCACGTACGAGGGCTGGATCTCGATGAGGTCCTGCGGAACCGCGCGCCGCGGCGCCGGGTTATCCTCGCGAGGCGCGACGCCCTGCATGACGTACGCCGAGGCGCACACGGGGCACCGGTTAGGCGCGCGCGTCTCGTGCAGGAAGTCGCTTTCTTTTTCTTTTTCTTTCGCGGAAGGCGTTTTTTTCAGGCGGTTTCCTTCTTCCGGCACCACCGCCACGCACGCCGAGCACAGCAGGTGCGCGCACGGCGTGAGCATGGGCATGAAGCTCTCCGCGCCGCACGCGCCGCACGCGCCGCGGTGATTCGCGAGCGGGTACCGCAAAGCCTCCGCCTTCTGTCTCGCGATCGCGGTTGACCAATTTGGGTTTCGTCGTGTGAGCGCCTCCGTGAGATCGTCGATCGTCTCGTCGATCTCCGAAGAGAAGCACGTCACCGGGAACTCGCCCGTCACGCACGCGGCTTCCCTCAGGTTGGTCACCGCTTCGGACGCCAGCCGCGTCTGTCGGACGTTCAACAGCGACTCGACGTGGTTCGAATCCGCCCAGTCCGCGAGCAACAGCCCTCTTCTCAAAAACGCCACGAGCTCGTTGTACGCGCGCGCGTGTCGCTTCGTGAACGGCAGAAGGGTGACGGTCCGCCGTAAAGGCGGGAGCCGAATGTCCGACTTGAGCGTGCGAATCGCGACGCGGCGAAGCGTCGTGCCCAGTCGCGCCGCCGCTTCCAAACGCGCGCACTCGTCCTCCGCGGCGGTTTCGTTTAGCCGAGCGGCTTTGGACTCAAAGGCGCCGTCTTTTTCGGCGTCGGAGGTCTCGACGGTTTCTTTGCCTTTCCCTTTACCGCAAAACGAGACACCTTTGTCTTTCGTCGACGTGGTAGACGAAACGCCTCCGCCTTTTTTGTCTCGCCTTTGAGTTGAGTGGAGCGCGCGCGTCGTGCCGGCGACGGCGCCTTTCGCGCCTCCCCGTTTTGACAAACCGCTTCCGAACCGCTCGAGCGGCTTCTGGATCGCGTTGGTCCACGCCGTGTGCGACACGCCGAAGGGCGCGTCTTTCAGGAACGCCAGAAGCGGTTGCAGGTGGCCCACGCCCGCGCCTTTGAGCGTCGCCGGGGTGGGTGTGCCGGTCATCACCCAGCGCGCGTGCGCCTTGAGCGCGCACGCCATCGAGAGCTTGGCGGTGATGGCGGCGGCGCCGCCCATCTGGTGCCCCTCGTCCAGCACGACGCGCGCCCAGTGCACGCGGAGCAGAGGCGAGTCCAGAAGAGAGAACTCCGTGCTCAGGCGGTTCGAGGGCATCAGCACGATGTCCCACCGGGACGCCAGCGCGGCGGAGGACAAGCCCTCGAACGAAGGCAACGAGTTGTGCGCCGTGCGCTTTCGCGCGCGCGCCGTCGCGAAGAGGTCATTTTCGTCGGCGTCGCGCGACGTCGTCGTCCCGGGCGTCGCGCCCGGGGTGACGTTTTCGGGAGACACCCCGAACAGCCACCGCGCGTCGTCGGAGCCGTCGTTGTGGTGATTTCCGAACGACGAAAAGAGAGAACCGCCGTCCGCGTCAATGCCGCCGCCCACCACGCACACGCTCGGCCCGTCGAGCGCGCCGCCGGTGACGAAATGGATCTGCTCGAGCCAATGCGAGATGAGCACCGGCGGTAACACCACCAGCGTCGCGCGGGACAGGTAGACGCGCGCGTCGAGGTCCCTCTCGACGTCGGCGCCTTCCCTCGCCAGCGAGCGCGCCTCGTCCAGGGACTCGACGTCGAACGCGCACTCGACTTCTTCGCTCGTTTCTTTTTCTTCACGACACGGAGTTCCCGCGCTCGCGTCCGCGACGAATTGCGCTTCACCCGGCGGGACCCAGACCCAGTCTTTGGGGGTTAAACGCGCGAGTGGAGACGACGCCGGTCTCAGCCCGAGCTCGAACAAAACGCGCGCGGGTCGGGGATCGTCCCCGAACCGCCACTTCGGCAACAACAGCGGGTCGTCGTTCGTCACAAGCGCGTTCCCTCCCCGGTTCATCAAAATGAACTCCACGACGTCTTCCACCGGGTCGAGGCCGACGGCTCGGCGCGCGGCGTCCATCGCGCGCCGGAAAAACGCCACGTTGCGACGAGAGGTCACGCCCTCGCTTTGCGCCGCGCGCGACGAAGCGCTCAGCGAGACGAACCCGAGAGGAGGGTTTTGAGAGGTCGTTTCGTGTTTCGAAACGATGTCGTTCAGAGCCGCTTCGTCTGTTTCGCGTCGCGGCGACGGCGCCGACGCCGACCCTGGAAAGAATCCCGCCGCGCGCGACTCCGCGCCGGGCCCGAGGCGCGACGACGACGCGGGAAACAGAACCTTCGGGGCGCCCAGCCCCTCCGCCGCCGCGGCGGCGCTCTTTCTTCTTTTCTTCGCCTTGGAGTTCGGGTCGGAGAACTCGAACGCCGCGCGCTCCATCGCCGCGAAGTGGCCGGTGGGCGTGCTGGCGTTCGAACGCTTACTCCGACGCGCGGACGCGCTCGGACCGGATCCGCGCGAAAAACTTCGCGCGTCCGGTCCGCCGACGCCCGGCGTCGCGCTCGTCGTCCTTGTCGCGTCCTCGTCGCCGTGCGCGGCGCCCGCCAGCCTCGGCGCGCCCGCGTAGTACCACCCGCCGGTCTCTAAACACCGCCTGGCTCTGAACCCGGGGGGGGGAGAGGCGCGCGCGCCCCGCCTTGCCAACACGAGCGCGAGCGCGGTGACCGTCTTCCCGAGGCCCGGCTCGTCGCAGAGCAAACCGCCCGCCGCGTCGGCGAACCGCGGCGGCGCGGTCGACGACAGAGCGCCGTGCACGACGTCCACCCAGAACGTCTTCTCCTCCGAGGCCGACGGCGAGTCCCGCAGCGGACCGCGCCACCGCGGATCGGAAACGAATCCGTCATTGCCGGGTCGTTCGCGTTTGCGCATCCACGCTAGGCCGGCTCGTTGGTGCGGGTGCAGGTTGATGGTTTTGCTCAGACCGGACGCGTGGCAGTCCATGCGGTCGCGCATGCCCCCGCACGTCGCCGCGAGGCACGCCGCGCTCCGCGCGTCCAGGAACCCCGCGATCACCGCTATGGCGTCCTCGCCCGCGTCGGCGGCGCACGGCGCGTCGGCGCGCGCGGGCTGGATCGGCCGGAAAGACGGGACGGGGGGTTTCAAATTCTCCAACGAAGCGGCGAGGCCTCCGCGTTTGCCGCGCCGCGCGTCGTGCGTTACACACCCGAGCACGCCGCAGAACCCGGCTCGGGGTAAATCGGAGCTCCGGCGGGAACCAACCGAAACCGCGCCCGGCGAAACCTCGAAGCCCGCGGCGTGGCCGAAGACATCCGCCACGGCGACGCGCCCGCGGGCATCCTTCGGCTCGAACTTGCCGCGGCGCCACAGCGCGGTCGGGGTGCACAGAGTCACGAGGGCCACAGCGCGAGGAGCGAGGAGACGCGGCGAGGCACTCGAGGAAGCGCCGTCGCCGTCCTTTTCGCCTTCGCGGATCGGGCGTCGGCGGCGCTCTTCGTCCGGCGCAAAGCTTACCTCGATGGCGCGCACGGCCCACTCCTGTATGCGTCGCAGGTGATGCAGCACCGGGCCGCGGCACGCCCACTCAAGGCGCGTGCGTCCGTCGGGCGTCCGCGTGACCACCCGTCCCGGACGGAAGCCCCCGCCCACCCTCGCGCCGGTGGGCAGGCGGCCGGGCGCGCGCGCGACCGCGGGGCCGTCCTCCAGCGACGCGCGGGATCCGCCGGAAAGGGCACCTCCGCCGACGCCGTCCGCGCGGTCGCCCCCGAGAGGTTCCCACGCGTCCCCGGGGCGCACGGGCGACGCGTCCACGAGGTGAACCTCGACCCGCAGGACCTCGGCCATGGTGTTACCCTCTCCTCGGGAAAGCGCCGCGCCGACTCCCGGTCGCGCGCCCCGCGCCGCGACGAGATCTCTGATTCGCTCGACCACTCGACCGGCGTTGTTGCCGTCAGAACAGAAACTCGCGCGCAAACTCCTTTTCGCGTCGGCGCCGAATCGCGAATCGCTGACCGTCGAATGGGCCAGCCTGTACGAAATCGTCACGACCGCTCGCGAATACCGTTGCCCACGTGCCGCGGATGACCGTGCCACAAGCAGCCGCGAGGCGGCGGTGACACCGAGACCGAACCTCGGGGAGACCTCGGGCTTCTCTCGGGGATCGCCATGGGTGCGGGCGGCGAGGCGACGCGGCGATGGGCCTCGCGCCGCGCGGACGTGCGGGCGGAAGCGCCAGATGAGGCCGGCGGGAAGTCCGATCTGCGGCGGGGGACGCGCGGCGCGTTCGCGCGCGGGCGGCGACAGACCTCGTACGAGAAACTCCACGAGCTCGCGGACTGGAAACGCATCGGGCTACACGATAAGTACGCCGATGCCACGATGGTGCGTGACGCCCGAGCACGAAAGAGGCGGGCGCGCGAGGCGACGACGCGCCACCGTCTTTTCGATCGGCTCTCCAGAGCCCAGACTCGGCACGCGGGAAACCGTCGGCGTCGCGTGCGTTTTCGATCCACACGCTTTTCTTTTTCTTTTTCTTTTGGCGCCGCGGGAGAAGCTTCGCGACTTTTCGCGCGCCGAGCGACGGACTGACGTCTCACCCACTTTTGACCCACTTTTTCTGTCTGTCTCGTCTTTCGGAACGTCTCTCGAACGTTACGATCGACGATGTCTATGCAGTCCCGCCCCATGACACGAGGGTGGCTGCACATAGGCATCGCCGCGATTGCGACGTGTTTGGTCGCGAGCGATGGCGGTCGCGACTACTTAAAAATCAGGCACGAGAAATCGCTCGTGACGTTTTTCCTCGTCACGTTCGTCTTCCCGTACTGGGCGTCCACGCTGTTACACTTCGTGCCGTGGAAGCGCCGCGTCGCGCACGACGTCGCGCTCGTGCTTGATTTTCTGGGAATAGCGTCAGGGTTCGCGGGCCAGACGGTGGCGTGGTGCGGCGAGCGGTGGTGGGCTTTAGTCGACGTCGACGCGACGGACGAGACGAACGGAAAAGTCAAAATCAACCCCGACCGCGTCGCCGCCGTCGCCGCCGTCGCCGCGACGTGTATCTTGGCGTATATATTAACCGTGGCGGTGTTGAGGCGGAACCGCGTACCCGTGATGCTGCACAGGCGCACCGCGCGGTTCGCCATCACGGGCTTCAACATGCTCATGCTCGGAATCGTCGAAACGCGTAACGTTCGTTCGGTCCCGTTAAACGTTTTGTTACAACTCGTGGGGAAGATTTTCGTTCCCGGGTACTTCGTGCTTTGCGTCGCCGTGGACGCGACGCGGAAAGGGCCTTTACCGTTGTGGCCCGGGGTGTGGTCCGCGCACGAAAACTGGCACGTCGTCATACTCATCCTGCACGTCATGCAGTTCTACGCCATCTCACGAAAAACGCACGGAGAGGGGTTTAAGTGGGAGTGGCCGGAGTAGCGGAGTTCTAGCGTCGTAGATGATGGGTGTTTTCGCGTCGTATGTAGCGCGTCTGACGTGTATTTTTATTCCGACGAGAACACTACATACACGGTTTCCGACTGGCGAAATCGCCGGACGCGTCTTGTGCGGCGCGCGCTCGACGGACGCGCCACTCCCGCGCGCGCCGGGAACGCCGCGCGAGGATGTTCGAGGCTGTGCTGGAGGAGCACGCGGCGAAACAGGCCCGGCTCAAGGAGGATGCGGGTACGAGCCCGCGCCGTGCCTTACCACCCCGGTCGAGTCCCTTCAAATCGCGCGTCCCCGCGGCCCCTCCCCTCCGACGCGTCCCTGACCTTCCCGCGTCCCTCTTTCCTGGACCACAGACGCGTCCCGCCGCGCCGCGGTCGCCGCGGTGAGCGGCTTGACCGAGTCGTTGATCGACACCGTGAACGGCGGCGTGGCGGACGTGTTCGAGGAGCAGAAGCAGATCGACGTCGAGGCGCGGGCGCTGCGCGCGAAATCGCAAAAGTTCGCGCAGGTCACGGGCGAGTGGGTGCGCATCGTGCAGGGCTTCGACGAGCAGCTGCGCGGCATCGGGGACTTCGAGGCGTGGATCAAGAAGATCGAGTTCGACCTGAACCACCTCGGGGGAGTGCTGGAGGACGTCGCGAAGCGAGGCACGGAGGGAGACGAGGAGGAAGAGAGCTCGTAGTGTGTCGCGCGCGATGACCTCGGCTCATACACTCATCGTCGCGCTGTAAAACCAAAACAAACTTTTTCATCTCACTCGGCTTTTTCCTCGGCGAAGCGCTTCTGTCGTTCGGCGTCGCGCGCCTCTCGCGCGGCTTCCTCCTCCTTCCGTGCCTTGGCGTCCTCCTCCGCGTCCGGCAGCGCGTTGTACACGGGCAGCGCCACGGACTCGGTGGTTTTCAAAAACACACTCTGCACGTTGGCCCACCCGCGCGCGACCACTTTATCGACCACCCCGTCGATGGCGGCGATTGCGTTTGCGACGATTTCCGTTTGCGAGTGCGACGCGCGCGCGACTTTCACCGACACGCACGTCCCGGCGCTTTGTTTGGCGTACGTCGCCGCGGCGGCTTTTCTGATCTGTTTTGGCCAATCTTTCTTGGTCAAGTCCACGGGCACGGGCTGGCGCTTCTTCTTGAAGAAGGTCTTGCCCAGGAGTTTCGGCAGAAGAGGCACTACGCGCGCGTCGGCGAGGAACAAGTCGTAAGAATCGCACAGCTTGCGTTTCGCCTCGTGCGGCTTGTAGTTGTTCCTCAGCTTGCTGATGCCCAAAACCTTCGCCACGCCGCACTTCTCCATCTCCGCCACCTTTCGCTTCGCGTCCTTGTGCCCCTCGCCCTGGTGGTCCTTGACGATCAAACACACCTCCGCGGCGTCCAGGTTGAGCAGCGGGTGCGGCAGCGGGATGGGCACGAGCTTGTTGCTCGCGCGCTGCGGCACGCGACGCGTGCTCACCATCACGCTGTAGGTCTCGGCGTCGTCGTCGTCGTCGCCGTCGAAGAGCTTCGTGCCGCCCTCAGCCTTGACCTTCTCCGCGTGCTTGCGCAGCGCGGCCACCGCCTTGGTGACCTGCGCGGCGTCCACCTTGTTGCTCATCGCGCGAACGTGTGCGTCCGGTGCGGCGGCGGAATGCGCGCTCGGAGCTTTCGGCGGCGGCGGTGGCGAAAAGCATGAAAAGCAGCCGCCGCGAGAATCACGCGCGCGCTCACCCGACGATGCGCGAAAAAAAGTCGATCGAGCCGGTCGTGTCTCGGTCAACCGTCTCGTGTTTCATCGGTCGTGTCGGTCAATCCGAGGGTCAAAAAAGCACGATTTTGTTTTTACGTCGTCGGCCGAAATAAAAACGCTTTCCTCCTCGAAAGGCCGCGACGAGCACAACGAGGCGCGCAGCGCACGACCTGCTAACATGATCGCCGAAGCTGGTGAGGGCGGAATCTTTGCTCGC
>ENA-OUOG01002287-OUOG01002287.1-marine-metagenome-genome-assembly--contig:-NODE-2287-length-20195-cov-6.902972_pt1 | contig 20195 bp, 19 predicted proteins | sample MGYA00248635_ERZ508505 | MGnify/ENA primary metagenome ERZ508505 (study PRJEB26176, sample SAMN06267871) | marine metagenome | isolation source: Saanich Inlet, British Columbia, Canada | place: Pacific...
TTACTGTTCATATGGTTATGGCGTTACTTATTGTTGCATTTATTTTGTATTTGATATTTGCCACCAAAACAAGTTTTCAACTTCAGAAGTATCACTCATTTTTTTACACTTTACTTGTCATAGGAATCGTCTTAACATTGATTCAAATTATACTAGGAACACAAGTGCGGCAGTTTGTGGATGAACAAACTAAAATGATGGGGTATGAAAAATCGCTTTGGCTTGCACAACCAAAACTTGATTTTTATATCCATCGCTCTACCTCTATTTTGGTGCTAATAATCAATGGATATTTGTGGTTTATCAATAGAAAATTAAATTTAGGATACAAAAAAATAAACCTTGTGTTAGGCTGTATTCTACTTGAAGTTTTCACTGGCATTATGATGTACTACTTTGATTTTCCATTTTTGAGTCAACCGATACATTTAGTTATTGCTTCAATTTTATTTGGAATACAAATGTATATTTTACTTGAAATTATACATCAAAAAAAAATGATTAACAAAACCATTGCTTAATAATAAATAATTATGATTTACAGATTTAGAGCTATTTTAGATCACGATAATAAGGAAGATATTTTTCGAGACATTGAAATACGAAAAACTGATACTTTTGAAGACCTGTTCAACGTACTTACACAATCTTTTGGATTTGACGGAAGCGAAGTGGCCTCCTTTTATATTAGTGATGATGAATGGCATCAAGGCCAAGAAATTGCGCTTTTTGAAATGGGTGAAAACGACGACATTCGATTGATGAATGAAACCACTATTGAAGACGTTATTGATCAAGATCAGACTAAACTGATTTTTGTATATGACTTTTTAAATATGTGGACATTTTTGGTTGAATTGGGTGAAATTGTCGAAGAAGCTCAAGGAACAGACTATCCAAATCTTATGTTTGTTTGTGGTCAAGTGCCTTCAGAAGCACCAGAAAAACAATTTAAGGCCGACCAATCTTTGGAAGATGAAGATGAAAATTACAGATTAGATGATTATGATGAACTCAATTTTGATGAACATTGGAACTAGTTAAATGTAACAAATTACCTATATTGTTGTTCAATTAATATAAATTAACGTTTTGGAATCCATACTCAACTTAGAACATATTACAAAAAAATTTGGCTATCTCACTGCTGTAAACGACCTCTCGTTTAGCATTGAAAAGAGCAGTATTTATGGCATCTTAGGGCCAAATGGCAGTGGGAAATCCACAACCCTAGGAATGATTCTAAATGTTGTTAATAAAACATCTGGAAATTACAGTTGGTTTGGTGGTACAATGGATACGCATGATGCCTTAAAAAAAGTAGGTGCAATCATCGAACGCCCAAACTTTTACCCCTATATGTCCGCTTATGAAAATCTTAAGTTGGTGTGTAAAATTAAAGGTGTATCATTATCTGCCATTGAAAAAGTACTGGAAACAGTTGGTTTATTAGATCGTAAAGACAGTCCTTTTAGTACTTTTTCGCTAGGAATGAAACAACGTCTTGCCATTGCTTCTGCACTTCTTAATGATCCAGAAGTTTTAATTTTGGATGAACCAACAAATGGTTTAGATCCACAAGGTATACATCAAATTCGAGAAATTATAAAAGAAATTGCTCAAAGAGGAACTACCATTCTTTTGGCTTCACACTTACTCGATGAAGTTGAAAAAGTATGTACGCATGTTGTAGTGCTCAGAAAAGGAGTCAAATTATATGCTGGGCGCGTGGATGAGATGATATCAAGTCATGGTTTTTTTGAAATGAAAAGTAATCAAGAAAAAGCACTACTAGAGATGATTGAAAACCACCCAAAAATAGCACACTACAAAAAACAAGATGGGCTAATCACCGCATTTCTTGCAGAAACTCTGGAAGCGGAAGAATTTATTCAAATGCTTTTTAAGCACAACATAATTTTGACACATTTTGTTAAACGAAAGGAAAGTTTGGAAGAACAATTCTTACAACTCACAGACCAACAATGATACGGCTTCTTCAACTTGAACTACAAAAATTATTACTCAATCGTACAAGTAAAATATTGATATTTATATCATTTGTACTTCCTCTTTGTGTCATTATTTTATCGTCTATTAAAATTAACTTTTTTGGGTTTTTTACACTAGAACTTGGCGAACTTGGGATATTTAACTTTCCATTAGTTTGGCATGTTACAACGTTTTTTACAGCCTTATTCAAGTTCTTTTTTGCAATTGTGGTTGTGTCAATGATTGGAAATGAATATAGCAACAAAACATTAAAACAAAACTTAATTGATGGGTTGAGTAAAAAGGAATTTATCCTTTCCAAATTTTATGCTATTCTATTTTTCTCTCTTGTATCTACAGTCATAATTTTTGGAATTTCTTTAATACTTGGGCTTGTTTACTCAAGCTATAACGAGTTTAGTATTATCATAAGAGAAATCGAATATTTACTTGCTTATTTTTTGAAGCTTGTAGGGTTCTTTTCATTTTGTTTGTTTCTAGGAGTCCTAGCCAAACGATCAGCTTTTGCTTTGGCATTTCTTTTTGTAGAATTCATTTTTGAATGGATTGTTTTTGGCCTAATCGCTTGGAAATCCAATATAGAACTTGCTACAAAAATCCAAAATTTCTTTCCTTTAACTTCAATGTCAAATTTAATCAAGCAACCTTTTCAGCGTATCGCAATAACAAAATTTCCAGACAAAAGCAGTTTAGACTACGATTATGCTGTACATTTTGAGACTATGTTAATCGTTGGGATTTGGACATTAATTTTTGTATATTTTTCATATATACTTCTTAAGAAAAGGGATTTGTAAAACCCTTTTTTTAATTCTATTTTTTTTGAACTAAAGTTTTGTTAACTAAATAAATTTAATCTCATAATTTTATTAAATTTGATATAACAAAACTTGCTCAATGAAATTAATCCTACCAATTTGCTTTACATTTGTAAGTCTTTTTGGATACACTCAAGCAGAAGCTTCACATTGGTATTTTGGTAATGGTGCTGGGCTTATATTTGATCTTAGCTCCGGAACTGTCACAAGTACCGATGCCGCATCAAACACAATTAGTACTAATGAAGGCTGTTCCTCGATATCTGATTTCAACGGCAATCTGTTATTTTACACAGATGGTAGAAATGTATGGGACAAAAACCACAGCATCATGTCCAATGCAGATTATAATTCTGGAACAGGTTTGATGGGCGACCCCTCAAGTACATCATCAGGACTTATTGTTCCAAAACCAGGTGAACCAAATCAATTTTATGTTTTTACAGTAGATGAACCTCACCACCAAAATGCATTTGCTTATCCAAATCAAGGTCCAGCAGAGGTCGATGGCAGTCCAACAACTTTTTATGATAGTGGGGGTGAAATACCAAATGCCGATGATGGTTTTAATAATGGCCTTGCCTATTCTCTAGTAGATCTCACACTAAACAATGGCAATGGCAACGTTGTTTCCTCAGAAAAGAACATACAACTAATAACTTACAATCCAGACGAACAAGAAGAAGCTAGCTATAAATGTTCAGAAAAAATAACAGCAGTAGAACATAACGACAAGCAATCCTATTGGGTACTTACTCATTTTATTAATAATTTTTACGCCTTCAGAGTTGATGCTTCTGGAGTGAATACAACGCCTATTATAACCAACATTGCACCTTTAATTGCATTTGAAGGCTATCGAAGAAATAGTATTGGTTATATGAAAGCTTCTCCTGATGGTTCAAGAATTGCAGTATGTCACCGTCAAAATGGAAACCAGCAAGGTGAATTCTCAAATAACTCAGGAAGTGTTTGGATTTATGATTTTGATAATACAACAGGGGTATTATCAAATCCTTTAAATTTATTATCTAATTTTGGCCCCTACAGTGTTGAATTTTCACCAGACTCCTCAAAACTTTATGTTTCTGGAAATAATTCTGTTACACAATTTAACTTAAATGATAGCGATCCTTCATCAACTAATCTAGTAATCTCCACTAGTTCCAATTTTATAGGTGCTCTACAACTTGGACCAGATGGAAAAATATATGTTGCAAACACAGAAGATCAACAGTCGTTGGATGTAATAAATAATCCAAACACTTATGGAGTTGATGCTGACTATGTACCTTACCAAGTCCAGTTGGCACCAGGAACCTTTTCTAATATTGGACTTCCTCCATTTATTCAATCTTTTTTCTTGGCTTCTATACAGCTCGAAAATTCGTGTGTCGGTCAAGATGTAGATTTTAGCGTAAATAGCACCCAAGTTTTTGATAGTATTGTTTGGGATTTTGGTGATGGGATTGGAACAGCAAATGAAAATAACCCCTCTTACATTTTTTCAAATCCTGGTACATACACAGTGTCCGCCGAAATTACCGCAGGAACTGAAGTCCTTAATTTTACTGAAGATATAATCATTAGTCAAAATCCAACAGCATTTCCAACTGACGATCTTTTTATTTGTGATGACAACAATGATGGGATTTGGATTTTTGATTTTGTAGATACACAAACACAATTGCTGAATGGTCAAGACCCTACAGAGTTTTCCTTAAGTTTTCACCTTACCCAAGAAGAGGCATACAGCAATACCGCTGCACTTTCTTTGCCTTACCAAAATACAAACTCTACAGAAGAAATTTTCATTCGAATTGAAAACAACAATAATAGTAATTGTTTTGATACTACATCTTTTGAAATTAATGTTTTTGATAGTCCTGTGGCAAATACAGTACAAAACTATGAAGTATGTGATGATTTAAGCGACGGTGAAAGTACTAATGGACAAACTGAAATCATATTAAGTGATTTTGATGCCCAAGTTTTAAATGGACAAAATGCTGACTTATTTTATGTCACTTATCACTTATCGCAAGAAGAAGCCAATACTAATACCAATGCTATTGCATCGCCATATTACAACAACGGTATTCCTTTCTCTTACCAAGTTTTTGCTCGTATCGAAAACAACCTCAATTCGAATTGTTATGATACTACTAATTTTAGCGTTAATATTTACAAAACACCCTCAGCCAACGAACTCGATGATCTTTTTATTTGCGACGACAATAATGATGGGATTTGGCTTTTTGATTTTGCAGATATACAAACACAATTACTCAGTGGTCAAGACCCTACAGAATTTACCTTAAGTTTTCACCTTACTCAGGAAGAGGCAGACAGCAATACTGCTGCACTTTCATTGCCTTACCAAAATACAAACTCTACAGAAGAAATTTTCATTCGAATTGAAAACAACAATAATAGTAATTGTTTTGATACTACATCTTTTGAGCTCAATGTTTTTGATACGCCATTACCGACCGAAAATATAGAATATAAGTTGTGTGATTACACTAATCCGGGAGATTTAACTGAGGAGTTTGATGTATTAAGTTTTAACGCTGATCTTGCAAATGGACAAGATGTGACCATCACTCATTATACAAGCTTAGAGGATGCAGAAAATGGTGTTAATACAATAACAGGACCTTACGCAAACACAAGTCCTAGTCAAACTATTTATGCACTAATGACCAACAATGCATACGTAGGATGTACCTCAATATCCACATACACAATAACTGTAGACCCTTTACCTAACTTAATTACAGATGTTCCACTAGTACAATGTGATATTGATAATGTTCAAGATGGAATAAGCCTCTATAACTTACAACAAGCTGCAGAAAACATTATTGTTGGTGACGATCCTGAAAACTACACTTTGAGCTTTCATTTATCGCAGGAAGATTTAGAAGCCAACATTAATGCTATTGCAGATCCAACAAATTTTGTAAATACATCACCTTTACAAACAATTTTTACTAGAGTCGAAAATATAGCTACCACATGCTATTCCACTTCTTATTTTTATTTAGAAACAATATTCAATCCAATTCCAGATGATGCTGGGCTTGTTGTTTGTGATAATAGCGAGATGAATGGTAATGATTATGACGGATTAGGACTTTTTACTCTAAGTGATGCTAATGATTATATTCTCTCCCTTATTGTAGCCAACCCCGATAATGATATTACCAACACAAGTCAACTCGATATTGTTTATTATTTTTCTGAAAGTGATGCTCTATTGGAGGTCAATCCATTACCAAACCAATATACAAGTGAAGTTCCCAATTCACAAACCGTTTATATAAGAATTGAACGTGGAAATGACTGTTTTGGAATCAATACGATGCTTTTGCAAGTTGTTCCAGTTCCTGAACTTAACGAAGTTCCCGATGATATTTTATGTACAGACACTCCTGGCGTTGCCGATGTTGTTTTGACCAATTACGACACCTTTGTTCTTGGTTCTCAAGCAGCAACAGATGTCATTATAAGCTATCATGCAACACAAGAAGATGCTGATGCAGGGGTCAATCCACTTACAAGTCCCTATACAGTTAATAATGAGCAAACCATTTTTGTTCGCGAAGAAATTCAAAATAACACCCCCAGTATTGCAGGCTGTTACATTACCAATGTAAATTTCACACTAACTGTAGAACAAAATCCTCAAGTTACTATTCCAAATCCAGTATTTGTTTGTGATGATGATTCTGATGGATTCCAAACCTTTGATTTAACAGGTGTTGATGCTGATATTATTGGATCACAAACAGCTATGATCGTAAGTTATTATACCAATCAAAATGATGCTGATAGTGCTACAAATCCAATCGGAACGACTTTCGATAATACCATACCCAACGCACAAACCCTTACTTTCCGTATCGAAAGTCTGGTTACAGGATGTTATTCTACTGGAGATTTAGAATTGATTGTAAATTCTCTTCCAATAATACCACCGCTAGATAATTTTATAACTTGTGATGATAATGTTGAAACGGACACTAACCCAACAAATGATAGTGTAGAATTTGACTTACAAACTCAAAATACTACTATTCTTAACGGACAAGACCCTGTAATTTTTCAGGTTAGTTATTATGCCACAGCAAATGATGCACAACTGGGTACAAATCCACTACCAGCACAATTTACAAACACAACAAATCCACAAACAATTTTCACAAGAGTTGAAAACACAATAACAGATTGTTTCAATACTGCTCCTTTAGTTTTAAGCATTGATCCACTTCCTGTTGTTACTCTTGAAGAAGACTATCTTTTGTGTATCAATACCAATGGTACAGAAATTTTAACCCCACTTGTGATTTACAGTAACCTATCGCCAACAGATTATACATTTATTTGGTCAAATGCTAGTGGAGATGTCTTAGAAACAGGCCCTAACTTTGAGCCTACACAAGGAGGGGTCTATACATTAGAAGTTTTTGACACACAACTTCCAACGCAGTGTGGTTCGCCACCAGAAATATTCACCGTTTTAGAAAGTTCGCCACCAGAGGCAACGGCAGAGGTAACTTCTCAGCCGTTTGCAAGCACACATATTATCCAAAGTATAGCAACTGGGCAGGGCGTTTATGAGTTCAGTCTAGATGAAGGGCCATGGGTCGACTCTGGGTTGTTTGTTGGGGTTGCTCCAGGAGAACATATTGTTGGTGTGCGCGATGTAAATGGCTGTGGGATTCAAGAAATTCCTGTTGTTGTGTTTGGTTATCCAAAGTTCTTTACACCAAATCAAGATGGGTACAACGATCTATGGAATATTAACTCTTTTTCGAGTCAATCAAATGCGAAAATTTATATCTTTGATAGATATGGTAAATTGCTCAAACAAATTTCTCCTGAAAGCAGAGGCTGGGACGGCACCTATAATGGAACACCAATGCCAGCATCCGACTATTGGTTCTTATTCCAATACAACGACTTAGATACAGGAAATATAAAAGAATTGACTGGACATTTTGCCCTAAAACGTTAGATGTTATTATTGCTTTTTATGACATTAAGTATACATGAGTTAAAATGCTAAAAAAATGACCTTTTTGGAGCCAATCTATTAGTATTGTATTTGTTTGATACTAATAGGTTTTGCCTTTTTCTAATTTTCCGAAATTGTCTTTCGGATTGAGCCATGGATTTTTTTTTGAAAAAGTATATTTTTTTTCATCTGAGATCACATACTTTTTTTCGTTTTTTTCGAGTTTTTTAAACAAAGTCTTAAGAAATCGTAGCATTAGATAAAGTTTTTCTAGAAAGTGATTTTCATTAGTAATTAATTTTAACTTTCGGTTTTCATTAAAATGTAAACAAAAAAATAATATTTTGAAAATCAATATTTTTATTTTTTTTCATTTGAAATCTGTCCTGTTTTCAGATTAAATTGATCTCCTGTTTTTGTCCAAACAGTACCAATATCTTCATTTGATTTGTCTTTATCATTAGTGTAAATTCCGACAAACTTATAGTTAGTCATCCCAAGAATATCTTTATAATGAAAAAACACTACTCTTGTATGATTTCCATTTGAATATTCTTTGTAGTGTTGAATTTTCTTTTTTGTGTCAGAGTGAGTTTCTGTTATTGTGGCGTTAATCTCATTAAAATTGTTTTGCCAACCACTTCTTCGACTTTTCGAGGGCCACCACAATAAAATTTCTGGAAAATTGGGGTGTATAATCCCACCTTTTCTTAAGAACCCTCTTTTTGTTTTTTTGGGGTCAGCCCCAAAAAGTAAACAAATATCTTCTATGGTATGTAGTGAGATTTCGTCTTTGGTTGAAATTATTCCTTTTTGTTTCCAATAAATGGGGTTATATTCATTTTCAGGTTTCCAAGGTTTAAAAATTCCGTGTTCTTTTTGTTTGTGAACAGCTTCCTTAATATCACATATCAACTTATCTATTTGCTTGTGAATACCTTCTAAATTTTCTCTACAATCAATCACATATACTTTGTGTCCTGTGTTAGTTTCAATTTCAGATTGACGCAAAAAGTCTCTTTTGATATTTGCTTCACTATTATAATGCGCTGGTTCATTGACTTCAACGTGAAATTCCAACTGCGGAAAATAGATATCTGTTAAAGCGTATTTCAATTGTTTTCTAAAAACGTATTGTTGAGGGCTCATCTTGATGTCATAGTCGTTAAGCAAATGCCAGATGCGACTGATCACATAATGTTCAATTCTTTTTTTACTGGTGCGTTGGAATAGTCGAGATATAAAATTTAGTTTGTGGTTCATGTAACCTTTTCTTTACATATTTATTTGATACGGATTAAAGTTACTGAAATATTAGATTCATGAGAATTAATAATACGTCAATATTCATATACTTTTTAACATTGTATTCTACTAAATATTACAGTTACCAAAAGAGTTGTTGTGCTAACAAACAGGAGTTACTTTAAATTTAAAAGGGAAAAATCTCAAAAAATGCGAGTTGGTCGTATGTGAAGTAAAGAATAGTGCAGTCGAACAATTTTGGAAGGATTTAGTAGAATTTATCTTTGCAAAAAAGTAAAACAACGAGTTGCAACAATATACCAACCGAAAAAGGAATCCAGTAGCCTGCATTTAAGGTTACACCAATCCAGAAGGCATTTCCCAAGGCCAAGTTGTAAATACTGTAAAAAGGCAGTTGTTGAATGTCATTTTTTGGAAGTATCCAGAAAAACACTATTCCTCCAATAATAGAGGATAAAATCCATCCTAAATAATTTGAAAAGGGAATGCTGTAGTATATTCCTGGATTGGTCCAAGTCCAAAAATTCATTAACACCGCCCCTGGGTCTATAATTAAGTCTGAAGCAACTAAAAAAAGGACGCCTGCAAGGAATTGATAGTATCTTCTGCTAAAAATCCAGCTGCTTAACGCAAAACAGCCAATTACCAGTGGGACCCATCCAAAACTAACCGTCCAAGGTACCAAATCAAAGATTTTGTAACCTAGTTGTGCATTGTATTCAAATGCACCGTACGGAAATGAAGTCAGTATGCTTAGTGCTTCAATGGCGGTAGCATAGCAGCTTAAGATTACAATGAATAATAAACCACTATAAAAGTTAGTTTTTAGTAAGGCAAAATAGGCTGGAATAGCCAATAGGAGCATTGGAATTACTGAAAAATATTCATTGCGTGCTGTGTAAGCAAAAAAGCCGATGGCCATCATAAGTATGGAGCAACCCAATGTAATTGACTGTGTTTTTTTCATTCTGTTTATGAGAAGAGTAAGTTGTGCTTAAAAATGACATAGATAAAGAGGGTAGCACCAGAAAACAAATTGATAAAAGGAAATTTTTTATAGAGTATAAATACATTTTCTGAGTTTTTGGTGAAGTAAATATAAATTGTTGGAATACTATAACACATGAACCCCAAAACCCCCAGCCAAATATTGGCATAGAGCCCACAAAATAAAGCTGCTGTGCTATAATAAGCCAAGGTCAGTAAGGTTGCATTTTTAAAGCCAAGCCAAACAGCTGTGGTTTTTACCTTCGCACTGCGATCTGATTTTATATCTGGCAATGCTGAAAATAAATGCATTCCCATAGCCCATACCCAAGCGGCCACTACCAAAGGCCAAGATAATCTTGTCAAGGGCTCAAACATTAAAAATACCATGATTCCGGGAAGAATATATAGAACATTCGAGCAAGAATCCACAAATAGTCTTGCCTTAAACCTCAAAGGCCGTACCGAGTAAAACGTAGAAAAAAGGATCCATATTACAAAGACAATTTGAGATTCAACATTTGGTAAAAACCATATAAATATTCCAGAGAGGACAACTATCGTAGCAAGAATAATCCATAAAACAGTGTTCTGGTTGTTTTGGTAAAGATTTTCGTATTGTTGTTTTTTGGGATTGTACTTATCGGTATCTCCGTCTGCATAATCATTTAAGCCATAGAGAAAAAAGTTGGCGGGCCATAAAAAGAACAAAAAACCAACCCAAAACATTGAGCTTTTAAAATCAGTTATAGAATTTGATGCGGTTACCATACCCACAGCCCACGGCCCTGCAAGATAGGGCCAAAATCGAGGTCTACTAATGGTGAACACCCAACTTAACTGTTTCATCTATTTAGTTTCAAATTTAGTATCCTCAGCAGAAAGTGGACGTCCGTGCACAATGCCATGAATGCGTTTATATACAATTTGTGAACTTATAAGACACATGGGTACTCCAATCCCAGGATTGGTACTTGCGCCTGTATAATACAAGTTTTTTACTTTGGTTGATTTTGTTTTGGGCCGAAATACGGCTGTTTGCATTAGGTTTTGTGCCAATCCCAGTGCCGTACCTTTGTAAGCATTATAAAGCTCAGAAAAGTCATGGCCTGTAAAAATGCGTTCAAAAATAATATGATCTTCCAAACCTTCCAAGTTCATGGTTTCGCTCATATGACTTATAATCTTATCTCTGTACGTTTTTATTGTTGTTTCATCAAGTTTTAGATTGGTGGTTGTAGGTACCAAAACGAAGAGATTTTCACAGCCTACGGGTGCTACAGAAGGATCGGTTTTGCTCGGTGCACAAATGTAGTAGGACGGATTTTCAGGAAGTGTTTTACCATTAAAAATAGCTTCAAATCCTTCTTTCCATTTTTCAGCAAAGAAAAGATTGTGGTGTTTCAGCGAATCAAATTGTTTCTCAATGCCCAAATAAAGAATAAATCCAGATGGCGCCATGGTTCTGCTTTTCCAGTACTTTTCTGAGAACTGTCTATTTTTTCTATCGAGTAAGTGCATTTCTGTAAATTGATAATCTGCATTGGAAACAATGATATCTGCCGAGAGCTTTGCTTTATTTGTTACTACCCCAACTGCTTTTTTATTTTCTACAAGAATTTTTTCTACTGCAGTATTGAACATGAATTTTACCCCATTTTTTTTCGCAATACTATGGAGCGATTCAAATATTTTTGTCATTCCTCCCATAGGATAAAAAACGCCCATTTCGAAATCAATATGATTCATTAGGGAATAAACAGCAGGCGCCTTATATGGAGATGTCCCTAAAAACAACAATGGGTATTGTAAAATTTTCCTTATTGTTGGGTGCTTTACGTAGGTTGCAATATGCTTATGGAACGAGGATATTACAGAAAATTTAGTCCACAAAAATATTGTTCGTTTATCAAAAAAATCCAAAACATTATTAAAGGGTTTGTAAATAAACGTATTCTTTGAAATGTTGTACTTTGCTGCTGCTTCTTTAAGGTAAATATTGATTTTCTTCATTACTCCTGGCTCATATGCCTCAAAGAGTTGGGCATCTCTTTTGAGATCTGAAGTCATTTCAACTGGTGACTTTTGTTCTTCAAACCAAATTTTATAAGACGGATCTAATCGCTTGAGTTTAAAATAGTCTTTTGTGTTTTCTCCAATAAGCGAAAAGAAATGTTCAAAAATATCCGGCATGAGATACCAAGAGGGTCCCATGTCGAATTGAAATCCTTTGGCTGAAAACACCCCACCACGGCCACCAAAACTGGTGTTTTTTTCAAGCACAGTAACTTCGTAACCTTTTTTGGACAAAAGAATAGCTGTTGAAAGTCCACCAACGCCAGATCCAATAATGATTACTTTTTTTTTCATCCCCTAAATATACTTTATAATTTGAATTATAATACAATATTTTGATAAAATTGAGATGGCTCACAAACTATTTATTAATCATAGCAAAACATATTCTTGACAATAACATGTTGAGTAGAAAATAGTAAAATCGAACTATTTTGGTTAAGATTTGGAATTGATTTAGAATAAGATGTACCTTTGTTCATATGTTCACAATGGCCTGTATCGTTATATATTGTCATTTTAAAAACTTAATATATGACATTTCAGTCTTTAGGACTTATTGAAGCCCTACTTAAAGCAGTTCGTTTACAGGGCTACGAAACGCCTTCTCCAATACAACAAAAAGCTATTCCTTCAATTCTTGAAGGTCTTGACGTACTCGCCTCGGCTCAAACTGGAACAGGGAAAACCGCAGGATTTACCCTACCCATGCTGCAAATTTTATCAAAAAATCCAGCACAATCTCGTCGTCCTGTACGTGCATTAGTGCTTACACCAACTAGAGAATTAGCCGATCAGGTATTTACAAGCGTCAAATACTACAGTAAATATTTGGACCTTCGTACTGCTGTTGTTTTTGGTGGTGTAAATCAAAACCCACAAATCAAACAACTTCGAAATGGAGTCGATATTTTAGTAGCAACGCCAGGACGATTGATTGATTTGGAAAATCAAGGCTATTTATCACTGTCTAAAGTTGAGATCTTTGTGCTTGATGAAGCCGATCGTATGTTGGATATGGGATTTAAACGTGATATTGATAAAATTCGATCATTGATTCCTTCTAGACGCCAAAATTTAATGTTTTCGGCCACTTTTTCAAAAGAAATAAAAAGCTTAGCACAGACAATTTTAAAACGTCCAATTCTTGTAGAAGCAACACCGGAAAACTCAACTGTTGAAGCGGTTAGTCAACAGGTTTTTAGAGTGGCAAAAGAAAAAAAAACAAAGCTTATTATCAAATTGATAAAAGACGGACAGTGGCAACAAGTATTGGTGTTTATGCGTACCAAACATGGCGCTAATAAACTTTGTAAGAAACTTGAAACTTCTCAAATATCTGCAATGGCTATTCATGGAAATAAAAGTCAAGCCGCAAGAACACGCGCTTTAAAGGGTTTTAAGAATCATGAAATTCGTGTTTTAGTTGCAACGGATATTGCAGCACGTGGTTTGGATATTCCCTTATTACCCCATGTGGTCAATTACGAGCTTCCAAACATTCCTGAAGATTATGTACACCGCATAGGTCGTACAGGTCGAGCAGGGGCAAATGGTGTGGCCTTATCTTTAGTTTGTGCCGAAGAAACTTCGTACTTAGCTTCTATAGAAAAACTTACCAAACAACGATTCAAGAGAGAAATAGTAAAGGATTTTGAACCCGATCCAAATGCTTCAACAGCGCCTCCAAAACAAGGTGGTGGTCGCCAAAGACGTGGTAGCGGCCGACCCAGCAACAACCGTCAAGGCTCTGCTGGTCATTCTAACAGATCTAGATCTAAGCGCCGACGCTGATTTTATGTAATATCATCTAATAGTCTCTTTTCTACTTTAAATTTATTTTCTATAAAGATACCAAATGGATGAATTGTTGTCGCATCTATTGTCCTGGTATATCAAAAGGTAGGTATGTAACATATTCTTTTTTAACATTATTATTGTAAATCATAAATTCAAGTGTTGGTAAAAAAAATACGTTTATAAATTTTTTGATTCGTGAAATTTTTATTTTTCTTTTACAATTACCAATTTATCAGAGTCAAACATTGCTGCTGGTGATATTACCTTCTCATCCATTGGAATATTGTCTCCATAACGTTGGTTTATTTTAGCTTTTACAATTTCATTTGTTAAGTCAAAGTCCGCAAGTTGTTCAAGTTCTCCAATTTCGATACCAGTTGCTTGCTTATAAATTTTCCAAACAAGTTCCGAACAGTAAATTTTGTCGTCAGTCCACTCAAAGTGTATGTCATATGGTTTGCCCATATGTCGTTCTCCAATTTTCTTCATCTTAGTCAAGGTTGCACTACTCAAAATTTGATCAGCATTTTCGAGGCGCTTAATCACATAATGCTCATTTTCTCCTCTTTTTATCCATTCTTTAAGTGGTGTTAATCTTACGGATTGGCCAGCCTCATAAACCGAAAAACTTCCGCCATTATCATAAATTATTCCCATATGACTGTATTTGGAGTTTGTCGCTAACTGAATGGCTTTACTTTGACTTGACATAGACGTTTGAAAGATAATATCGCCATTCTGGATTGAACCAATTTTGTTTTTACTATTGGTTGAAGGGTCTTGGTACATTGCCAGAGTTGCCTCGTCTAAGATACCTTCTATTAACAAATAGATTCCATAAGTGCTTAATATGCAAACTGATAAAATTATGATTAGACTTTTCCATTTTTTGAAAATGATTGTTGATACAATAGAAGTGATAATTATAAGAAAAGCAACTGTAGGGAAAATCAATATATAAATTGGTTTATCAAATAGAAAATGAAAGCGTCCAATTGAAAAAACCGCTAATGTTATTATAATCAAATATAATAAAAGGACTAAAACGGGTTTGGTGAATAGAGTTAAAAATTTCATTTTGTTTTATTTTAATATATTGATTTATCTACACATTATCTATTACTTAAGCTAATTAATTCATCTTTTGTTTTTATTAACTCCATGAGATATATTGTTTTCCTCAGTTTATCACGCTTTTCTTTACGAGATGTTATTAAAGGTATAAAAACAGCTATTAATGTTAAAAGAGCTACTACAATGTCTATTGATTCCATTTTTTTTGTTTTGGTACTGTATGTAAAACTTTTGTATGAGTTTCAATGAGCAAAAAAGAAATATCCATTTTTGCCCAAGCTAAAAATAATAATTAGATAAACTATATAAACTAATTTTCATTTTTTTAAATTCTTGGGTAGCTACATATTTCTTTTTCTTCCGTAATGGCTTTCAGGGTTACGGTTACAAACTTCAATACCAAAACGGTTATTCCTTTTTTTTCTTCCATTAAATATTATCTGCCCGTTTTTGTCGTATTCTGTTATTTGGAAATTTTGTTTTCCTTCCTCAAAAATTGCTTTTTCCTTTATCTGCCCGTTTTTGTAATATTCTTCAAATACACCGATTTGATTACCATTTTTAAATTCCCCATGCGCTTTAATCTTTCCACTTTTATAATACTCCTTATACAATCCATTTTTTCCAATAGTTGTGTCATTTAAAGCGACAAAGGAACTTTTTATTTTAACTTTTCCATTATCATAATATTCAGAAATGTTATTTGGTATGCCATTATTATAATTAGCTTCTTTTTTTAGATAACCCCCAGGACCATACTTTTCTAATTTTCCAGTAAAAAGTTTTCCTTTGTAATACACCGTAAAACATTCCATTTTAAAATTATCTTTCTCTGAGTTATAGTCAATACTTTTAGCTTCGGTTGAGATTACCTTTTCAGAAATCATCTCTTTTTTTGGTTTTAAAGTTTCAATACAACCTACAAAAAATACTAAGTTAACTAAAATAGTAAAACTTCTTATAAATGTGTTTATAATAACGATGGGACTAAATTTTTTCATAATTGATTGTTTTTGGTTAATTAATGTTTTGATTTAGCTTTGTTTTATTTTTTTTGGTTGTTGTTGTAACATGTTTGATTGTTAAATAAACAGGAGATCTTGCTGGGAAATGTGTATTAGCGCTAGTAAAGAAAATTTCATCAATTTTCTCACCAAAACTAAAATTATTGTTCAGTGCTGAAAAGGATAAGTCAAAGTCCTCTGAGGTATATTGATACTGAAGAGCGGCACCTCCATCAAAAAGAGCGGCGTTGACAATCCCGTATTTTAATGCTATTATGGAGATTTCCTTTACTGATAATAATCCTCCTTTATTTGATAAAATACAAACTATTTTTCCGTTTTTTAAGGTTCCAATTAAATTACGGTAAGTTTTTTTTATCCAAGCAAATCGATAACTTTCATCTTTTATATAAGGCCATAATATTTCATTTTTAATAACTGAAGGCCATGCTTGAGAAGAATAAGAGACATTATCTATTTTTTTATCAAAAAGAGATCTTGCTCCTACAATTGGTTTCTCATTAATTACTTTAAAAAAACCTGATTTGTCTGAGTCATCGTAACCAAATCTTTTCTTTTCAATGATAATTTCACCTATTGCATTTCTTCCATACAAATTTGTATTCAGCGCAAAATTTGCATTAGCCAATTTTAATGCTTGAAAACTACTAATTGGAGCTAAATTATTATTGATATCAGCAGTTACGCTATAATGATTGTTTAACTCAAACTCTATTATAATAACTTTATTTGGACTAAAGAAATTTTTAATTCTATGAACAAACGATTCATTTTTTCTTGTGAAATCTATGGATTGTATATTGACGTTTTCGTTAGTATAAATCTGATTATATTGAATACCACTTTTAACCTTTTCTAATTCTTTAACCCCTTCTGCTGTCTGGACCATTAAATTACCATTATTTTTAAATAAGTACTCAAGGTTTGATTGTACTCTAAATAAATTAAAAGTGAAGATAGTTAAGGCTAGGAGTGAAAAATATGATGATGCTGAAACTTTATATTTCTTTATAAATTGGATAAAATGATTGCTAAAGAATTTTCTTTTTGAAAATGAATAAATAAAAACTGTTAGTAAAACACATATAGCAAAGCCGAAAATATTATTTAATAACAATAGGCATACCCCATAAATTATCAAGAACAATAGAATTAATAATCTGTACATGTATTTGAGTTTTTTAAATAAAATAGTCTATGTACCCAACAAATGATGCCGAAATATCAAATAACAAAACCAATACTATTAGAAAAGATATAATACTAGCAGTTAATAAGAACATAATTAAACCAAATGAGTGAATTAAATTGAGTTTGTTTTTGGAAATTTATTGTTTAAATATTTATTCGTATAATATAAAATTACCATAATTAATATACAAAAATTAAAAAAAGAAATGATAATAAAATGATGATAATATTTATCGATACTACAGTTTCCAGGATAAGCTCAAAAGAGGAAACCAGAATTAGAAAGAGAATGAATAACCAATCCGCTTTTTTAATGGAATTTAAGGTGTACCGTCGTTTAAAATGAGGCTTATTTTATGCTTTGTTTTTCTCATAAAAATAGTGTCTTGTTACTATTACATATTATGAAGCTAATTAATTTATGTTTATGAGTTGAAAAAATACTCCAAAAAATAAAATGTTATTTTTTTTGGAATACAAAGTGGAGCAGAGGGGAGTGAAATCGAACTATTTTTGGAAACATTTTGAATTATTTTGAAATCAACGTTTTGCGTGTAGGCGATGTTGCCTTGTGTTGCGCCTGTGGCAAGGCAATATTGGCTACACACTGTTATTGCCATCTTTTGAGTGTTTTTCGATTATTTCTTGTAAGCCATTATAATAGATATTGTGACTCAAGTCTATTGTCCAGATGTCATTGTTTTTTACGAATTTAAATAACACAATAGCGCCGTGTGCATTGTATTTATATTCGATATTTTTTATTGTAATGTATTCATTTGAAAAGTGTTTTTTTATCCTGCAATCGACATAGCAAGTCTCATCAACCACTTTCTTTACAATTTCATGATCAATCCATTTCACGTTTTTTTCATTGGTTGCTTTAGGTCTCCCGATAGCAAAAATAATCTCGTCGTATTTAATATTTAATTTGTCAGGCCTTAAAGAAAAGCATTGATCAAAACCAGGATAAGCATAATAGCAGCAACCAAAATCGCCCTTTATGCTATCGTCAGAATTTGAACTATTATTATAGAATATAAGACTTGTTTCGTCGGTCAAAAATCCATTTTTTAAGCATAATGCATAAACATCCAATCCTGACATTGCGTCATCAAATGAGCAATCGTAAAGTTTTGGCTAAGCATTTAAAGAGTCTGCCCAAATTAATTCAACGCTCTGAACTTCCGAGAAATTAAATTCAAAACAAATAAATTCCTCTGTTTTTTTCTCCTTTTTATTACTTGATACTTTATTAAAATATTTTTCAAAAATACCCATATCTTAAAATTGGCACTAAAGTATGGATAAAGATAATTGTTTTTTATCAATTATGTTTTTTCTTACAAATCTAATGGAATTTTAATCAAATTAAAAGTGATTCTGACTACGAGCTAATAATTATTTATTCATCCTTACCTCTTTCTAGTTTTCCAAAATTATCTTTAGGATTGAGCCATGGATTTTTTTGAAATAAGATAATTTTTTCCTTCTTTTTTTCTGTTACAATAGGAACTCGTATAATTTTATTTTATATGAGATTTTAAGATATCGTATCACTTAATGTATTTTGACATTAATAAACGTAATTAAAAATTTATTTCTAGTAATTTTTTTTTATTAATGTGTTCAAGGGATAAATTGAATAATAAACTTTTCTAGGCAAGGTTTTTACTTAGTTTTTTTAAAATCTGCTTTAAAAATCCTAAATTTAGGACAATTGTCTATTTAAAAATAAATGATACATTTTTTCGGATTTTTTAAAAAAACCAATCATATAGGAATCAGTTCTGTAGGTTTTGAAAAAGCAGCTATTTTTTTAAGAAATAGAGATTTTAGGGTAGTTGAGCTTTTTGGATTAAAGAAAAATGAAGAGGTAAACTTGCTTTATGAAAATGAGGAGCCTTTATGGATTACAAAAGATCACCACTTGGGGATACACTCCTTGCTTTCAGAAAATTGGTATACTCCATTTACTCATGTCAAGATTGAATTAGCTGATGGTGGTGATATCAATTACAGTGCAGCTTCATTATATGTTAAATTTCCAGACGGAGAGGACATCAAATCAAAAACCATAATGCTATTAGAAACTATGGGTTATTTTGCTGCTGAAATGATCTTTGATTTTTGTGCAGAAAATCCAGATATGCATCTTTTAGAGTTTGTTTCAGGAATGGAGCCAGAAGATATTACAGACGAATTTGACAGAATGAAATCACATACAGAATCCATCAATAACGAGAGTTATCTTGAAGATTAATATTTTTTACCAAATCACATCAATATTGTCGTAATTGTAATGGCGTTGTTCAAAGTTTCGAACAGCTTTTAGTATAATATCATTATCAATAAGTTTTTCTAACTGTAATATTTCAAGATTGATTTCCTGGAGCAATAAAGCCTTGGTGTTTTCAGTGTTGTTGACCATTTTCATAATTCCTTTTTCAAAATTGATTTTAAGGCTTTCAATGAATTTTTCTTTATTTATATTAAAATCTTCTATAGTCGGCTTTCTATTTCTGTAGCTATAAACATCAAATTCGGCATAAGCTGCAATTCTTGCTTTTTGATGACCGAAAAAGGAACCACCTCTTTTATGCACCCCATGGATGCTATTCACTTTATGAAAGGCTTCAATTAATTTAGTTCTAAATTGCTCTGCATCACGGTTATTTTTTTCTAAATAATGGGCATAAATGGTGAAATACACGTCTTGGCCGGTTTCTGAGTTGAATCCTTTGTTATTGTTTTGATAAGTAATATCCGGATGGAGGGGTGGGTATAAATTTATTTCAGCATGATTGTCTACAATCGATTTGAATTCCGCTTTTGAAAATTTGATGTATCCCGAACGGAGTAGCTATGAATAGAAATAGAATCTTTAGAATGATCAGCTTGTTGTTCTGTATTTTATTTGAA
>ENA-OUOG01002290-OUOG01002290.1-marine-metagenome-genome-assembly--contig:-NODE-2290-length-20146-cov-4.851961_pt1 | contig 20146 bp, 18 predicted proteins | sample MGYA00248635_ERZ508505 | MGnify/ENA primary metagenome ERZ508505 (study PRJEB26176, sample SAMN06267871) | marine metagenome | isolation source: Saanich Inlet, British Columbia, Canada | place: Pacific...
GAGCGGTCATTGGCCATAGCAAAAGCCGCCGCAAATTCCGCCCATGCAAAGCTATGGGTAATCAGGGGCCGCGTGTCGATCAGCCCGTTTTGCATCATCCGCACGGCCATTGCGAATTCTTCATGGAAGCGGAAGGAGCCCATCAGCTGCAATTCGCGCGCGGTGATCTGCATCATAGGAAGCTGCATATCCCCAGACATTCCCAATTGCACAAGGCGGCCTTGGGGGCGGATTGTGGGCAGCGCAGAAACAAGCGCCACTTGCGCGCCCGAACATTCGAACAGCACATCAACCGTGCCTTTGCCTTCGGCATAGGGGCTCAGCGCCTCTGGGTCGCGCGCGGTGTTCAGGCAGGTATCTGCCCCCGCCTTGCGCGCATAGTCCAGCATCGTGTCGCTGATATCTGTGGCAATGATTTCGCCTGCACCCGCGCGGCGCGCGGCCATAATCGCCAACACGCCAATCGGGCCGCAGCCCGTCACCAAAACGCGCTGCCCCACAAGGTTCCCTGCGCGGCGGGTTGCGTGCAGCGCAACGGCCAAAGGTTCGGCCATTGCAGCCTCAGCCGCACTCAAACCATCGGCTTTGATACAGTTTTCCGCGCGCGCCGTGATCACCTCGCGAAACGCACCTTGGATATGGGGAAACGGCATAGCTGATCCGTAAAACCGCATATTCAGGCATTGATTGGGCAATCCGCGCTTGCACTCAACACAAGCGAAACAGGGGCGCGAGGGGGAAATGGCAACCAAATCCCCAACCGCCAAGCCCGTTACATCTGACCCAATTTCCGTGATCTCGCCCGCCACCTCATGACCCAAAATCATCGGCTCGCGCAGGCGCACTGTGCCAAAGCCGCCATGGTTGAAATAGTGCAAATCAGACCCGCAAATCCCGCCGCGGCGCAGCGCAACTTGCACCTCGCCCGCCGCGGGATTGGCCGTTTCACAGGGGCCAAGGCGCAGATCGCCAGAGCCATGCACGAATAGCGCTTGTGCCAAAACACCCTCCCCGTTTGTGGCCGTCAGGCTTTCTCTTGCACCGACTTAAAAATGGTATACCATTTGCGCATAGAACGCGGGATCAGCGGGAAATGTCAAGGGCGCGGGTGGCGTTTGGGACGGCCAATTCCACCAAAACCATGACGCCAAAACCCGAAGGAGAAATGATGAAGCTGTTTGACCTAAGCGGGCGGCGCGCCTTGATTACAGGTTCCTCAATGGGGATTGGATTTGCCTTGGCCAAGGGCCTCAGCGCGGCAGGGGCGCAGGTGGTGCTCAATGCCCGCAATGCAGAGCGCCTTGAAGAAGCAGCCGAAAAGCTGCGCGCGACTGGCGCAGATGTTTTGACATTGGCCTTTGATGTCACCGATGCCACCGCAGCGCGCCAAGCGATTGACACTTTCGAGGCCGACACAGGCGCGATTGATATTTTGGTGAATAACGCAGGCATACAGCATCGCGCACCGCTTGAGGATTTTCCCGCCGATGCGTTCGACCGTTTGATGCGCACCAATGTGAATTCAGTTTTTTACGTTGCCCAAGCCGTGGCACGCCACATGATCGCACGCGGCAAAGGCCGCATCATCAATATTGCAAGCGTGCAAACCGCCCTCGCCCGCCCCTCTATCGCCCCCTACACGGCGTCTAAGGGTGCGGTTGCGAACCTCACCAAAGGTATGGCGACCGATTGGGCAAAATACGGGCTGAACTGCAATGCCATTGCCCCTGGCTATTTTAACACCCCCCTCAACGCGGCGCTTGTCGCTGACCCTGAATTCTCCGCATGGCTTGAAAAGCGCACCCCTGCAGGCCGTTGGGGGGAGGTCGATGAATTGGTGGGCGCTTGCGTATTTTTATCTGCGGAGGCGTCCAGTTTCGTGAACGGCCACACGCTCTTTGTTGATGGCGGCATCACCGCAAGCCTATAGGAAAGGGAGATCCATATTATGACACAAAAACCCGTTATCGGTTTTATCGGCGTAGGTTTCATGGGCCATGGGATGGCGAAAAACATCCTAAAGGGCGGGTATGAGCTGTGGATCTTGGGCAACCGCAACCGCGCGCCTGTCGAAAGCTTGCTCAGCATGGGTGCGAAAGAGGCCGCATCGCCCCAAGACATGGCCGCAAAATGCGATATCATCCATCTCTGCCTGTCCAACTCGCCCCAAGTCGAAGCGGTGATCACGGGCGAAAGTGGCATCATCGCTGGCGCACGCAAAGGTTTAATTGTGATCGACACGACCACCGCTGATCCAACCTCAACATTGGCCATGGCAGAAAAGCTGGCAGAGGTTGGCGCGCATATGGTCGATGCCCCGTTGGGCCGCACGCCCAAAGAGGCCGAGGAAGGGATGCTTGACGCGATGGTGGGCTGCGATGCAGCGCTGTTTGATCAAGTGCATCCCGTTATTGATTGCTGGGCTGGCACCATCACGCGCATCGGCGAGGTGGGCACAGGCCATAAGATGAAGCTCTTGATGAATTTCTTGGGCGCGGCCTATTCGGCGCTCTATTCCGAGGCGACTGTTTTGGGCGCGGCCGTTGGCATCTCGCCCCATGCGTTTCGCGAAGTCATCGCGCCCAGTCGCCTTGGGTCGGGATTTTTTGGCACGTTCATGCAATATGTCTGCGACAGAGATGAGAATGCACATAAATTCTCGATTGCGAACCTGTCGAAGGACATCCGCTATGTGAATGCGATGGCAACGGATGCAGGCGTGATGAATGTCATGGCCTCTGCCGCGCGGCATTATTTCACCCATGCCGAAGCCATCGGAAAAGGCGGGGATTTTGTCCCGATGCTGTCCGATCACATTGGCAACTTAAACGGAATGGATTTGGCCGCAGAAGTGGCCAAAGGCAAAAAGTAACGCCTGTATCAAAAGGGGGGCTTATCATGCTGTCCAAAGACGAGATCGCATCCTACCAAAAGAATGGCTATCTGATGGTGGAGGATGCAGTCAGCCCCTCCCAATTAAACGAATTGCGCCGCTTGACAGCGCAGTTCATTGAGGCCTCCCGCGATGTACGCGAAAGCAACGCGGTTTATGATCTCGACAAGGGCCACGGGCCAGACACCCCGCGCCTAACCCGGATCAAAATCCCTCATAAGCAGCATCCCTATTTCTGGGAGGTGCTGCGCAATTCACGAATGACCGAGGTATTGGCAAGCCTGCTTGGCCCCGATACAGCCATTATCACTTCTAAGCTCAACACCAAGGCACCAGGCGGTGGGGCAGCGGTGGAATGGCACCAAGATTGGGCATTTTATCCACATACTAACGATGACCTTCTGGCCTTTGGCCTAATGCTTGAGGACGTGGATGCGGCCAATGGCCCATTGATGGTGATCCCTGAAACCCATCGCGGGCCAATTTTGGATCACGGCATAAACGGGGTTTTCGCGGGCGCGATCAATCCCGATGACCCACTCTTTGAGCGCGACAAGATTGTAACTTTGACAGGAAAAGCAGGATCAATGACGGTGCATCACGCCCGCATTCTGCACGGCTCAGCCCCGAATGTCAGCGATAGACCGCGCTATATTCTGTTCTATGAAATCGCCAAGGCAGACGCATGGCCGATCCTTGGTGCCGCTTCGTATATCCACGAATTGGGTCAGCGGCGGTTTTGGGAAGATTTACAGGAACGCATCATCACAGGCAAAGCCTGCCTAGTGCCCCGTCTCGAAACAGTGCCTGTGCGTATGCCCCTGCCACCTGCGCCAGACAACAGTTCAATTTTCAAAACCCAACAAAGCGCAGGCGCGAAAAGTGCGTTTCAGTGATAACGAGCGCGGACCTTCAATAGGTCGCGCGCCCGCCTGACAGGTCAAAAACTGATGCAGTGGTAAAGGAATTCTCGCGGCTCACTAGCCACGCGATCATCGCCGCTGCCTCATCAACTTCTAGGAAACGATTGCGCGGGATCTTTGAAAGCATATAATCGATATGCTGTTGCGTAATCTGATCGAAAATTGCTGTGCGTGCCGCGGCAGGTGTTACACAATTAACTGCAATGTCGTGGTTCGCGCATTCCTTTCCTAGTGACTTAGTAAAGCCAATGACACCAGCCTTCGAAGCGCTATAAGCGCTTGCATTGGGGTTGCCTTCTTTACCAGCGATAGACGCAATGTTTACGATCCGACCAAAATTGCGTTCTATCATTCCAGAAATCACAGCTTTGTTCGTGTAATACGTGCCCATCAAATTGATGTCTATAACCCGCCGAAATTCGTCATTGGAATACTCCGCCACCGTCGCGTTATCGCCTGCAACACCCGCACTATTCACAAGGATATCGATGCGTCCAAACGCGGTCTCAGTTGCATTAACCGCTGCCTCAACAGAACTGTAATCGCTTACATTACAATCAAGAGCCTGAACCCGTCCAATCGCAGACAAGCTTTTGACCGCTTTATCATTTAGTGCCGAATTCATATCCCAAAGCATAACACTAGCCCCGGATCGCAATATTCGTGATGCTACAGCATAACCTATGCCTTGCGCGCCACCCGTCACCACCGCACAAAGGCCCTCTAAGTTAATCCTGCTTTCAGTGTCTGACATAACTTACTCCCTAATTAATCGACTATTACTGCGCGCCCATCATTAATCATCTCGGAGATAATGGGCATTTCGCAAAATCCATTGCGGACTTTTTCATCCAATGCATCTTCAGCTGCGCTGATTTCATTTATTGTAGCAATAACTTCATCAATTCGAGCAAAAGGTACTACTACCACGCCGTTTATGTCAGCCACGATAATATCACCACTTTGCACATTTCGTCCGCCAACTATGGCGCCGAAACCAACACGAGCAGGCCCATTGGAATAGGGCGAATTAGGGCTAAGACCCGTACAAAAAACTGGCAAACGGGTTTCCAAAATCCCCTCATAATCACGCATTTCGCCATCTGTAACGAACCCCGCCGCACCCTTGTTCTTTAGCATGCCACAGAAGCGATCCCCGGAAGCCGAGCAGTTTTTACCGCCTTGCATTGCAGCAATGACTATATCTCCCTTTTGCAAAACATGCAGCGCACCCATTGTGGCAAGAATTTCTGCTGGGCCATTTTCAGCGACAAGTGCCACCCCCACGGTGGTGTAAAGATCTTTATCTCGAGTAGCTGCAAAAAGGGGCTTAATACTACTGTCCATCGCACCCTGCCCCTCCATGGCGTCACAGACATAGCCGGTAGGTATATTCTTAAAAGCAGCAATTTGTGCTGAGGATGGGCGCTTGAAGTTCTCACAAATAGTCAAAATTGGTGGTTCAAAAATCACGTTATTTTCTCCTGTTGTAAAACAGCCAATCAAACTTTTTTCATTCTAACTAATCAATATACAGGCAAGCGACTTGAGTGGCTTTTACGCCATCAATCAAGGCCTGCTGCGCGTGATGTGACCCTGGCTAATGCAAGACCAGAGGTCGTTGCGAGACACTGTGCTTTTTGCCTTTGAATTATTTCTCCTGATAGTTCGGATAAAGCGAGCGCTAGCTCTTCCAAACGATCGCACTGCAACAAACCGCTGAGCATATCGTATTTAAGCCCAATCGTCATAAGAGCAATTAACTGCTCGTCAACTCTGCCGCGGATATCTGACATCGCAGAACTGATGCCCTCATCAAACTGACCACGGGCTTCGATAAAACATAAGGTCGCGACCGAACTCATATCTTCAGACTGAGTGAGACACGGATATAGCGCTTCATTGATGCACGACAGTACTCCCTCTTCGTCCTGAGTACCTTCAGACAAGCACGTGTTGAGTGTTAGTCGTGCATCTTGCGCTGATGCAGGGCCCGAAAAAACTAGCATGCAGGCCACTGTGAGGAATGACCAAAATTTCGTTTTCATAATGTTTCTCAGTTCAAACGCTTTACTCTTGCATTTGGTATACCATTTGCATTTTGTATAACAAGAACACTTTGACGTTTGACTTTATTAGAGCTGCTAACCCCAGCGAAGCCGCTCGATCAGGAGATTACAATGTCTGACACTCGCGCCAACAAACGTTTCCGCTCACAAGAGTGGTTTGATAACCCCAACAACCCGGGGATGACTGCTCTCTATGTTGAGCGTTATCAGAACTCGACGTTTTCACGCGAAGAATTACAAAGTGAGCGTCCAATCATTGGCATCGCTCAAACGGGATCTGATCTGGCACCATGTAATAAGATACATGTTTTCCTGATGGAACGGATCAAACAAGGCATTCGTGAGGCAGGCGGGGTTCCAATGGAATTTCCCGTCCATCCAATTCAGGAAACAGGCAAGAGGCCAACTGCAGCGCTTGATCGCAACCTGCAATATCTTTCGTTGGTAGAGGTTTTGCATGGTTATCCTATCGACGGAGTGGTGTTAACCACAGGATGTGACAAAACAACCCCAGCAATGTTGATGGGAGCAGCCACTGTCGATTTGCCAGCAATCGCGCTTAATGGCGGACCAATGCTTGACGGTTGGTGGAATGGAAAGCGAGCGGGTTCCGGCATGATCGTATGGGAAAGCCGTCGCCTGCTTGCTGCTGGTGAGATAGACTACGAAGAGTTCATGTCGCGGGTATGCTCGTCAGCGCCTTCACTCGGGCATTGCAATACCATGGGAACAGCTTCGACTATGAATGCCATGGCTGAAGCCTTGGGAATGTCTCTGACTGGAAACTCGGCTATTCCTGCACCATTTCGTGAGCGGATGACAATGGCTTACGAAACAGGCAAGCGAATTGTACAAATGGTTCATGAGGATCTAAAACCTTCCGACATCATGACGCGCAAAGCTTTTGAAAATGCTATCGTCGTTAATGCGGCGATTGGTGGTTCGACCAATGCTCCACCTCATTTGCAGGCGGTTGCCCGTCACATAGGTGTAGAACTTAACGTACGGGACTGGGAAAAGATCGGCTATGACGTACCACTAATGCTTAATATGCAGCCAGCAGGCGAGTATTTGGGGGAAAGCTTTTTCAGAGCCGGCGGTGTTCCTGCTGTTATGGGAGAACTACAAAAGGCAGGCCGCATACATGAAGATGTAATTACTGCGACAGGTAAAAGTATGGGCCAAAACCTGGAAGGTCAGGTCTCTCGTGACCACAGCGTAATTACAACTTATGAAAAACCGCTGCGTAAAAATGCAGGCTTTAAGGTGCTCTCAGGTAACCTGTTTGACTCAGCTTTAATGAAAACCTCTGTGATTTCGGAAGACTTTCGCAAGCGCTTCCTCTCAGAACCCGGGAATGAGGGCGTATTTGAGGCTAAGGCAGTGGTTTTTGAGGGCCCTGAAGATTATCACGAACGAGTTAATGAGGCCTCTTTGGGCATCGATGAGCACACCATCATGTTTATACGTGGCGTTGGCGCCGTTGGCTATCCTGGCTCAGCGGAAGTTGTGAACATGCAGCCACCTGATCACATCATTCGTCAAGGTATCAGCCACTTGCCGACCGTGGGAGATGGCCGTCAATCAGGTACATCTGAGAGCCCATCAATCCTGAACGCTTCGCCAGAAAGCGTAGTTGGAGGTGGCCTTGCCTATCTAAAGACAGGCGACCGGGTAAGATTGGATTTCAACAGTTCAACATTGCACGCATTAGTTGATGATGAAGAGTGGCAAGCCAGAATTGATGCTTGGATCCCTCCTGAGTTACATCATCAAACCCCATGGCAGGAAATTTATCGTACTCATGTGGGCCAGCTAGCCGATGGAGGTTGCTTAGAATTAGCGACTGCGTATCAGAAGATTGGGCGTGATCTACCCAGGGACAATCACTGAAGCCACCGCATAAGATCAATCGAACAAGGAGGCCTAATATGTCCAAAACTATTATCATTACAGGCGGCGGCGGCGGTGTCGGACGCGCCACAGCGCAACATTTCCTCGCCAGTGGATGGCAAGTCGGCTTAATTGGCCGCAAATCCGCCGCTTTGGAAGAGACCGCGGCAAAAAATAAAAATACACTTATTTTACCATGTGATGTCACTGACGAAACCCAAGTGGAAAGTGCGTTTAACACTGCCTACGAGGCATGGGGACGATTGGACGCCGTATTCAACAATGCCGGCGTGAGCCTCGGAGGCGCGCCAATCGACGAACTGTCAGTGGATGACTGGCGTAATCTTATTGATATCAACGTTACAGGCAGCTTCATTGTGGCCCGCGCCGCTTTTAGGATCATGCGACATCAATCGCCACAGGGCGGCCGCATTATCAACAATGGATCTGTGTCTGCCTATGTACCACGTTGGGGCTCTGCGCCGTATACAGCTTCAAAACACGCGATTACCGGTCTTACTCGCTCAATCAGCCTTGACGGACGTCCATTCAACATTGCTTGCGGGCAAGTTGACATCGGCAACGCACTTACCGACATGGCCAGAAAAATGACAAAAGGTGTACCGCAAGCTGATGGAAGTATCGAAGTAGAGCCGGTCATGGATGTGTCTAATGTCGCAACATCCGTGCTTCATATGGCAAATCTTCCTTTGGAGGCCAATGTCCAGTTTATGACAGTCATGGCTACGAATATGCCATATATTGGACGTGGCTAAATTATAAGTGGAAGGGAGAACCGCCCTTCCACTCACCACCTAACGCTGTAAGCGCGAAGTCACTCTTTTTCTGCTATCGGTTTACCGGCTTAAGAAATTCAAAATCACAACCCTGTTCTGCCTGTGTGACTTCGGTAGCATAGAGCTTATTATATCCACGCAAATTCTCAGGCTCTTCGAGATCAGATACCCATTCTGACCGACGCTTATTTAATTCCTTTTCATCGACCAACAAATCAATACGCTTGTTAGACACAGAGATACGAATGCGATCTCCATTTCGTACGAGTGATAGCGGACCGCCTATGGCTGCTTCAGGAGACACATGAAGCACAATAGTGCCGAAAGCAGTTCCAGACATTCGGGCATCAGATATCCGCACCATATCTTTCACACCCAATTTGCTGAGCTTTCTAGGAATAGGTAAATACCCCGCTTCAGGCATCCCAGAGACACTTTTTGGCCCTGCATTTTGTAGAACCATAAAGTCATCGCTAGAAATATCTAAATCTGGATCATCAACTCTTGCAGCTAAATCTTCGAGAGATGAAAAAACAACGGCACGGCCCTCTGCTTCAAAGAGATTTTTGTCGGCCGCAGCCCGCTTTAATATTGCACCATTTGGAGCCAAATTTCCAAAAAGAGCAATCAACCCTCCTTCTGGCTCTAACGGCTCCTGTGCACGTGCTATAACCCTTGTATCTATGTAGCCGTCATCTGTCTCCAATCGATCGCCAAGCGTTTCACCGGTCACACTAATTGTATCCAAGTGTAGCAGGGGACGTAATTCGCGAAGTACAGCTCCCATCCCACCCGCGAAGAAAAAATCTTCCATGTAATGTGAGCCCATAGGCTTTAGATTAACGAGGACTGGTGTCGTATCCGATAGCTCGTTCAATCGCTCTAAAGAAACGTTTATCCCTAGCCGACCAGCAACGGCAGTAAGGTGCACTATGGCATTGGTTGAGCCGCTTAGCGCGAGCAAAACCCTGATTGCGTTTTCAACGGATTTTTCAGTTATGATTTCACTAGGAAGTATGGGTTTTTCAACCATCCGCGCCGCGGCCAAACCAGACGCTTCAGCCGCTCTAAGGCGATCCGCATGCACCGCGGGTATAGCGGCCGTACCAGGAATGGTCATTCCTAGAGTTTCAGCAACACAAGCCATTGTTGAGGCAGTGCCCATAACTGCACAACTGCCTGCAGTAGTGGCTAGCCGACCTTCAATATCATCGATTTGGTCTTTTGAGACATCACCAGACCTGTACTTAGCCCAAAACCTGCGACAATCGGTGCAAGCTCCTAGCCTTTCTTCACCATAGCGGGAAGTCATCATTGGACCACCAACCAGCTGAACTGCCGGTAAATTTGCTGAAGCCGCACCCATTAATTGAGCCGGCACAGTTTTGTCGCAGCCACCCATTAAAACAACAGCATCCATTGGCTGGGCTCTTATCATTTCCTCGACGTCCATCGACATCAAATTTCTAAATTTCAAACTAGTCGGATTAAGAAAAACCTCGCCAAGCGATATGGTCGGAAACTCAATGGGCAGCCCCCCTCCTAGAAGAACGCCCCGCTTAACCGCCTCAAGCAATTCAGGGAAATGCCGATGGCAATTGTTAAATCCAGAATAACTATTGGCTATTCCAACAATTGGCTTTTTCAAAACCTCTTTTGAGTATCCCATCGAAGCTGCAAATGAGTTCCTCAAATACAATGAGAAATCTTGGTCACCGTAATTGGTAAGTCCCCTACTGAAGCCGACTTTTTTCTCTTTTGACATAATCACCCCAAAAGAAGACTTATCCAACGAGATTGGACTGCACTTTTTTGTAACGTTCTCTACGCCAAATATACAGGCCAGAAGTGATAATAACTGCAGCCCCGGCTAAGGTCCAAACCGTTGGATATGTGTTGAAAATTACTACCCCTACCAACGCAGCCCAAAAAACCTGTGTGTAGATAAGCGGAGCTAGAATTGATGCGTCAGCCCAACGATGGGCAGTGGTAACCGCAATATGGCCCATAGCGCCGCAGAAACCAATTATGCCTAGGACGGCCCAGTCCACGCCGTTGTTTGGCCATACCCAGACATTCAAAGCAAATGGCGCTAGCACTATTGTAGAAATTCCGCTGGACCATACCTGTTGTGTTGCATTGGTCTCTACACCAGCTAAAAGCCGAGTCATGATGAAATATGTCGAAGCCATCAATAAAACGCACAAGCTTAAAAGCATTGCTGGATGAAACGATTGCCCCCAAGGCTGAATCACCAGAAGAACCCCAAGAAAACCAACACACACTGCAATAATACGACGCAAACCCACCTTTTCGCCGAGGATTGGGATAGCCATTAAGGTTATTACGATGGGTCCAGCAAAAGAAATCGTCGTGGTCACGGTAATGGGAAGAAATTTTAGAGCTTGAAAGTTCAACACAGTACCCATGAAAAGAGCGCAAGAGCGCAATATTTGACGCTTTGGCGCGTTGGAATGAAACACCTCAAGCCCTTCACGCGGCACATAAATTACTAGTGAAATCAAAAAGTGTCCTGCGTATCGAATAAAGACAATCTGCAAAATAGGAATGCCAACTATACTCAACCATTTTGCAGACGTATCAATGCCAGTGAAAAATATCACCGCTAGCGCCATAGCCAGCACGCCAGCAAAAACTCGATGCTCTCTGGGCTCCGGGACGTTCATGTTGATGAATTACATCGTCATGCCACCGTCAATAGCAACGCATTGACCGGTCATGTACTTCGTTTCGTCGGAAGAAAGATACACCACAAGCTCTGCGATTTCATCCGCGGTACCAAGTCTTCCCATTGGCTGTCGCGCAACAAAATCTTTCATCGCCTGATCGTAATCACCTGTTGCATGCAAACGTCCCTGTAAACTTGGTGTATCTACAGTGCCAGGTGCAATACAATTCGCGCGAATACCGCGCGTAATATAATCGGCGGCAACCTGTTTGGTTAGGGCAATAGTTGCGCCTTTAGATGTCCCATAAATAAAGCGGTTGGGAAGACCGCGGAGAGATGAACATACTGATGCAATGTTCACAATGGCTCCCTGACCGCGCTCCAACATCCCAGGAACAGCGGCTTTGATTGCATGAAAATGGGCCCGCACGTTCAGGTTCATCGCCAAGTCAAAATCTTCATCGGTTGCTTGCTCAATCGTACCAGAATGCACAATCCCAGAGCAATTCACCAAAACGTCTGGCTGTGCTTTTGTTACTGCGGCAACCAGGGCAGCCTTATCAAGAACATCAAGGGCAAAGGTTTCCGCGACATTTAAGTCATCCAGAAATTTATCATGCAAATCCGTAGCGATGACGTGTGCGCCTTCGCGCGAAAGAGCAAGAGCACTGGCCCGCCCAATCCCCTGCCCGGCAGCAGTTACAAATACGCGCTTACCTTGTAATCTCATGATGATTTCCTTCTCAAATTTTCAACCATCCAGTCCACAATCTGCGGGACCATTAAACCCCCTGCGCCACCTTCAACAATTTCGGCAAGCGTGGCGTTAGCTGCACCTGACATACGGCTATTAAGGCCTAAATCTTGGGCCATTTGTCGATAATAACCGACATCCTTAGCCGCATTTTGTGCTGAGAACGCCAGATCGATCTGCCCTTCGGTGGCGTAATTTCGAACAAATTGCATCATACCTGAATGGTTTGGTCCTGCCGCCATCACCTCATAAAGAGATTGACGCGCGATTTTCGCCTCATCTGCGAGAGCAAAAGCCTCTGCCATAGAAATCGCCGTAGTCATGGCAAAGTAATTGTTGATCAACTTAATTGTGTGACCATTCCCAAGCTTGCCTAAGTGGAAAACATTTTCACCCAAGACGTCCAGAACCGGCTTCACGCGTGTGTAAGCATCTTCGTCGCCGGCACACATAATATTTAATTTCCCATCATAGGCATGGGCAGGGGTACGCCCTAAAGGTGCATCAAGATAAATCGCGCCTTTTTCAGCCAACGCCGCTCCGATCTTTAGTGTGGACGCCGGCAGCGAGGTGCCGAAATCAATCACAATTTGATTAGGCTTTGCGCCCGCAAGCACACCGGCCTCGCCAAAAACTCGCGCTTCTACTTGTGCCGAAGTACCCATGCAAAGCATCACAATATCGACCGACGCTGTTAGACTTGCAGCGTCTAGCGCTTCAACCGCGCCTTTTGCAGCGACTTCCTCGATCCCACTACGATCTTTGTGCCCCAAAACCGTTACAGGATGGCCCGCTGCCAAGAGGCGGGAAGCCATCGCTCGCCCCATAAGACCCAGTCCAATAAATCCAATGTGTTCAGCCATGTGCTCTACCTTTTATCTTTTCAAATACCACGGAAATCTTGGGGAACCTCGCCACGAGATACAGGCTTTCCGAGCTTTGCCGACAAGGCCGTAGCAAGCGTCATTTCCATCGCCAGAATACCTTGGGATCCAGTGCACAGGACATCATCATGTGCACCATCTATAACCGCAGCGAACCGCTCCATCTGAGCAAGGATCGGATCAATAGAATTATAAGCAGGCGCTTCAAATTGAGACAGACCCCGTCCCCATTCAACTTCACCAGAGTAATCGGCCCTCCAAATCTTACGTGACGGAAACTCCATCGAAGCTCTTGTACCAGAGATCTTAATATAGTCCTGACCTGTCCCTGCAATATTTGGATTTTCGAACGTTCCTGCCTCAAAACTCCAAGGCGAAGCCCCAGCATCAGAGATTAAAAAAGATCCTAAAGCTCCATTTTCGAATCTCAACGCCAATGAAGCGGTGTCTTCAATTTCTAACTTGCGGCGAGCAGATGAAGTCAGTGCAGTTACCTCACTGATTTCACCAATTAAAAAGTTTAGTAAATCGATTTCGTGGATCAAATTTATCATAAGAGGGCCCGCACCTGGCTTACGACGCCAAAGTGGGTCGAAATAGCTGTCATTTTTGCGTAGTGACCAAAAACCTTGAACACCAACCAAATCACCGAGACTTGAAAGCTCTTCACGCGCCGAAACCGTGAAAGGATGGCAGCGCCGATGATGCCCAACAACCAGCGGGATGCCAGCTTTTTCGAAAGCATCAACAACTGCACGAGCCTCACCGAGTGTTGCCGCCACGGGCTTTTCAAGAAGTACTCCCAGCCCTTTATCCAAAGCCGACATAGAGTTCTCGTAGTGAGCTGGAGTTGGTGTCGCAATGACAGCAGCCCGAACATTTTTGGACAAGTCATCCAAGGTAGCCACAGCAGACAGGCCGCTTTCTGTAAGTTTAATCCGCCGGGCTTCATCCGCCTCTACAACAGCAACAAGGTCAACAAAATCAGACTTTAGCGCCACTTCTACATGGCGCGCTCCAATTAATCCTGCTCCGATAACACAAATTGGGAGAGGTTTTTTCATAATCCTACCTTACATCACCGCGCCAACTTGCCATGGTACAAATTCAAAATCACCCAACCCCTGCGTCTCAGATTTTGATTTCTCACCAGACGCCATACGTAACCAAGCATCATAGATTTCACGTCCTACTTGCTCGACAGATGCGCCATCGGTGAGAATACGACCGGCATTCACATCCATGTCTTCAATAAGTCGGTTATACATCTCAGTGTTTGTTGCTACCTTTAAAGTCGGTGAAGGCTTAGAGCCAAAAGCCGAACCGCGCCCTGTCGTGAAGACAACTAGGTTACAACCACTTGCAATTTGTCCCGTAACACTTGCCGGGTCATATCCGGGGCTATCCATGAAAGTGAACCCCTTGGCTGTGACCGGCTCAGCGTATTTATAAACACCGGTAAGAGGAGTGGTCCCGCCCTTGGCCGCTGCGCCCAAGGATTTTTCCAAAATTGTGGTCAAACCGCCCTTCTTATTTCCGGGAGAGGGATTGTTATCCATCGACCCCCCATTGCGCGATGTATAAGTTTCCCACCATTTAATTAATTCAATCAGCTTGTCGCCAACTTTGCGATCTGCCGCACGGGCCGTCAAAAGGTGTTCTGCCCCATAAATTTCAGGAGTTTCGGCCAAAACTCCCGTGCCGCCCTGCGCAACTAATAGATCACATGCATATCCAACTGCTGGGTTAGCGGTAATTCCAGACCATGCATCTGATCCGCCGCATTGAAGGGCAACCATTAACTCAGATGCGGGACATTTCTCACGCTGGGCTTCATTTACCAAAGGCAGCATGGCGTTAATTTTTTCGATACCCCATTCGACTGTCCGGCGAAGTCCACCGATATCTTGAATATTCATTGTCTGAAACAATGGGCCAGGCTTCAAACCATAGGCTTCGATCAGCCAATCAATTTGCATCATCTCACAGCCTAAACCGGCCATAAGAACTCCACCAACATTTGGGTTTCGTGCATATCCCCAAAGAGTTCGCTGCAGCAGCTCAAAGCCAGTGCCGTCTCCACCCATTGCACAGCCAGTTCCATGGACAAATGCAACCACCCCGTCTACATTCGGATACGCTGCGAGACGTTCAGAGGTGAAATGTTCGGCGATTAAGCGAGCCGCAGTTGCAGAGCAGTTAACGCTGGTTAGGACTGCAATATAATTACGGGTGCCAACGCGACCCGTGGCACGTCGATACCCCATAAAATAATCCGTCTGATCTGCAGCAAGGACAGGACGCAGATTAGTCGAATATTCATACTCGGTATCTACGTTACGGAATTCCAAGTTGTGCGTGTGGACATGTGAACCTTTCGGTATGTCGCAACCAGCGTAACCAATGGTTTGCGAATATTTGATAATTGCTGAACCCGCCGGAATATCCTCTGAAGCAACTTTGTGACCTCGAGGAATTTCCTGAACCGCACCTTCATCGCCAATTTTAAGAGTTTCTAGGGCAGTAACAACATTATCAGATTGGGAAAGTCTTACTGTCTTCATATGCACACACCACTAAACTTAACGTCCATAAAAGAACGCGCGCAATTTATTTCACAATTACGCGCGCTCCAATTTTGATCAGTTATTGACCTATCCTAAAGGAATAACGTCACCATGTTAGGCCAAATAAGCAATACACTCAAAGCGCAAAGCTGCAGAAGAATAAAGGGCAGGAAACCTCTAAAAATGGCCGTCAATGTGATATGCGGCGGCGCAACCGATTTTAGGTAAAACGCCGCTGGTCCGAATGGTGGCGACAGGAAGCTTACCTGCATGTTCATACAGAACACCACACCAAACCAAATTGCGACATAGCGAGGCTCGAGCTGGCCTATTAGTCCTATCTCCTCAATCGGAAGCCTTGTCACAATGGGCAAAAACACTGGCATGACTAAAAGCACAATGCCAATCCAGTCCATAAACATGCCCATGATGAGGAAGATGAGCATCATCATTAAGATAACGCCCATTGTCGGCAACTCCGAGGCAACGATCAAATTAGCCACATAAGTTGGTCCGCCAGCTAGCGTGTATGATGCTGCCAAAGCTGCGGCACCGATGGTGACCCAAATAATTGTACCGGTAGACTTCAAAGTCCTCATAAGGCTGTCCCAGACAATCTCAAAGGTCATTTCACGACGGACTAACCCAAGTACAAACACTGCTATCACGCCCATCCCGGCGGCTTCCGTGATCCCCGTAATGCCCATGTAGATGGAACCCAGAACAACCCCAATCACAATCGTAGGGGCAATCAAACCTTTGCCCATCTCCCAACCACGATCGGTGCGTTCTTTTCCAACCAACAAAAACACGGTCGCGGCAGACAGAACAAAGGCTCCGACGATGTAGGGAATGTCAGCAACCATCCCCAACGGAATTGGATCAATACCTTCGACGATTTTATTATCACCAGTGAGCGTGAAAAACACCGCTCGGATGAAAAGGACACCCGTCACCCACATGGCGAACTTAGCGAGAAAGCCAAGGAACAACATACCCTTTTCGGATCCAGCAGGCATCGAAGGATCAGGCTCCGGCAGAGGAGCAAGTGACGGGTTTAGGTTGGTGCGGATCAAGATATAAAAAATGAAAAACGTCGCCAACATGAAGCCAGGTAGGAAGGATGCTGTGAACAAAGCCTTGATCGAAGTTTCAGTCACCAAGCCATAGAAGATCAAAACGATAGATGGCGGGATCATTGTACCCAAGGAGCCAGACGCACAGATGGTTCCGATTGCCAGATTTTGATTATATCCAAGACGCAGCATTTGAGGCAAAGCGATGAGGCCCAGAAGTACAACCTCACCACCAATAATGCCAGACATGGCAGCCATAATGACCGCCATAATCGCGGTAACTACTGCAATACCACCCCGAGTTCGGCTCAACCAAACGTTCAGAGAACTGTACATGTCTCGGGCGATACCACAGCGCTCTAGTAGTGCCGCCATGAAGATAAAGAGAGGAACCGAAATCAGAACATAGTTTGTCATCTGGCGATAAATTGCCTGACTGAGAACGGCCAATGGGCCAGAGCCAAAATCTCTGAAGATAAATTCCGGGCCAAACTTCATACCCAGAACAAGAACTGCCAACGCAGCTGATGCAAACCCAAGCGGCATACCAATCGCCAACAAGGCAAACATTGAAAGGAGCAGAACAAGACTAATTGTGCCGATGTCATCAGTCTTGATCCACGAAAATAATTCCAAAAATTCCATGTTTACTGCTCCAAAGTCTTACGGATATTTTCGATTTCCGTTTCATCAATGTCATCGTGGGCAAGGTGCTCAGGAGCCTTGTTCCAATCTGAGAAGAGGTTGGACACAGCTTGCACAGCGACCAAGCTGATGATGGCCAGAAGTGAAGCCTTCAATGTGCCTGGGATGGGTGGATCCCAAAACGTTCCGAAAACCTCCATACGGGCCCAACGTGCTGCTGCATCGTTGTAGCCACCCCAGACAAGCGCAAAGGCAAAAAATACGATGAGAACAACCGAAATTACATCAGATGTTTTTTGTGCCCAGCGCGGCATCATATCGTAGATAACGTAGATCCGAATATGGCTTCGCTGCTGCATGGCGTACTGACCAGCGAACAAGAACACGAAAGCAGCAATCCAAAGTGACATCTCGTTAGCCCACAAAGTTGGCGCTGAAAACACATACCGCGCAACCACCTCGTAGAACATTACCATCACAATTACAGCAATCGCGATCATGGTAAGCCTGGACGTCACCAAAGTTAATTTGTCAAAAAAGCCGTCAGGCACGGGTTCAATCGCACCTTTGGTGTCAGAAAAATAAAGCGAGGTCATGATTAAGGTAAAGGCAACTGATACCCAAGTAACCGGTACAATTGGCCGCCCTTCAGGCCGGATCATCTCATATAGGCCCATACCTTCCTCTGCCCACAAATGGGTGGACAAGAGATACAAGTAGATGACGCCCGTAATACAGCCAGATGCAATCGCTAGAATTTTTACTGGTTGGCGCATCTTCCCCAACCAAAGACTATTAGTCTGCATAATTTGCCCCAATCACTTGTTGGTTTAACCCTGCTGGAAGGGGCTGGCGAACCTGGTAGTTCGCCAGCCCCGAGCTAACCGCTAATTGCGGCCATTGAGCATTAGTTGATCAGGCCCAGAACGGTCATGTACTCAACATGGCTGTCTACCAGCGCAGCTGCCTCAGGCGAACGTGTTGCCCAGTCAGCCCAAGCTTCTTGAGCCATCGAGCGGAACATCGCACGATCTTCTGCCGACCAGTCGTGAAGCACGATACCATCTGCTGTCAATTGAGCTGCCGCTTCAGCGTTTGCAACGTCCATGTAAAGGGTCAGCTGCAGAGAAAGCTTCTGCCATGCAACTTCCATGATGCGCTGCTGCTGCTCAGTCATACCATCCCAGACGTCCTTGTTACAGGCTAGGTGGTCAGATGGCATTGAGTGGAAACCAGGGAATGACGCATGTCCTACGATGTCGTAAAGACCCATTGCTACGTTGTTAGCAAGCGCAGAAGCGTCAGCGCCGTCGATCACACCAGTCTCAAGAGCGGTAAAGATGTCGGTGAAATCCATCACGATAGGCGATGCACCGAGCTTCTCAAAAATCTCAGTCTCCATTCCAGGAGGCGAGCGGAACTTCCAACCTTCAAGATCTGCTGGTCCAGCGATTGGACGGGAAGAAGACATCGACTCTTGGCCGAACAGCGACCAGCCGATGAGCTGCATGTTGTATGCATTGTACAGCTCCTGAGCATCGTCATATCCACCGCCCTGGTAAAGCCACGAATACTGCTGCCATGGAGTATCATAACCACCCATGATATCTCCCAAGAACTGGAAGGCAGGGTTTTTACCGGTTTGGTAAGCAGCGCCGGTTGCGTCGCAATCCAGAATGCCGTTAATCGCAGCGTCCCAAGTTTCAACAGAGCCCACAACAGATGAAGAGAAGAACATCTCTACGGTAATGTCTCCGCCAGACATTACATTAACGTCGTCAGCCCACTGTGTAATATGACGACCAAGCGGCGTCTCTGCTGCGTGGTGAGTTTGGATCCGGAGATTAACCGGGTCCGCTGCCGCTGCTCCAGCGACCATAGCGCCCGCTGCAGCCGTTACTAAAAGCGATTTAATTTTCATCGTTCCTCCCTTTGCGGCTTTAGCCGCTGAGTATTTTGCTGCTGTACTGCAGCTTTTAAAATTCGATGGCGTACCATCTAGAATCGACGGTAGCCAAAGCGCTATCGACAATCAACAACTTTTGGTATACCAAAATTTTTCATCTCAATTATTTCAAACGCTGTTTATTGGTTTGTAGTCGATTGTGAAATTTCTATGTCAGAGTTTTCATCGCAAAATTTGGCCGACCAAACGGCTCTAAAGCTCAGAAGATGCATCCTTAGAGGTGACATCAAACCTGGCGATCCAATCAAAGAACGAGACACAGCCATCGTGATGGGTGTGAGTCGTACTCCGATGCGAGAGGCGATCCGTATGCTATCCAAGGAAGGGCTCATTGAGCTTCGGCCAAGCAGGAGTCCAATAGTTGCAGAGCTGGATGTAACATCCGCAACAGAGCAAGCCGCAGTCCTTATTGCTCTGGAAAATCTTTCCGTTGAACTAGCGTGCGAAAGCGCGACCAAGGAAGATTTAGATAACATGCAGCAAATTGTTGAACACATGGATGCGAATTTCTATGACTTCGACCCCCTCGACATGTTTGAGATTGACATGTCGTTTCATACAGCTATCGCCAAAGCGTCGCACAACTCAGCGCTAGCAAAGACACATCAAGCCTTTCAGCAACGGCTATGGCACGCACGCTATTTAGCAGCGCGGCAACGTCGCAACCGAGATCGCGTCGTAGCTCAACATACCTCTATCCTTAAAGGGCTAAAAATGAGAGACAAACGGGCTGCATGCAGCGCAGTGGGAGCGCATCTGTCGCAATTAGCCGAAGATATTCGTCAACAGATTACAAACCAAAATGCCCGGAAGGGTAAATAACAAGATCAAATCAAGAGTAGGAGAATAATAGATGAAATTACTGCGCTACGGCCCCCAGGGTCAGGAAAAGCCAGCTATTCTAGATGCAGAAGGCCAAGTGCGCGACCTGTCGGGCCATGTCGCCGATTTCGCAGGCGCAGCCGTGTCACTTGAGGCTTTGGACGCAAT
>ENA-OUOG01002293-OUOG01002293.1-marine-metagenome-genome-assembly--contig:-NODE-2293-length-20132-cov-17.895537_pt1 | contig 20132 bp, 20 predicted proteins | sample MGYA00248635_ERZ508505 | MGnify/ENA primary metagenome ERZ508505 (study PRJEB26176, sample SAMN06267871) | marine metagenome | isolation source: Saanich Inlet, British Columbia, Canada | place: Pacific...
GGCCGCGAAGGTGCGCCCACAGGTCCCAGCCCTTGGGAAGAGGTGCGCGATTTCTTCCATTATTGCGACAATTACATTGATGCCGTGGACCGCGCGGCGGAACGGTTTGCACAAAACGCCAAGGGGGATCTGGCCGCCTATACCGCACGCGTTCTTGAAAATATGGGCATCACCATCCGCTATGAGGCGGGGTCTGGCGTGCGCCATTATGATCCCGCCACCCGCAAGCTGACGCTGTCGCCCCGCGCCGCCCCTGAGACACAGCGCTTCCAGCTTCTGCATCAATATGCGCTTTTGGGCCAAGAGAAGCTGCTGGAGGCAACGCTGGATCTGGCGCGCTTCAAAACCGACACGGCGCGCTCCATCGCTCAGATCGGCATGGCCAATTATTTCGCAGGCGCGGTCCTGATGCCCTATACCCGTTTTGCCGAGGCCGCCCGCGAGACCCGCCATGATCTCGAACGCCTCTCGATCCAGTTCGGCGCCTCTATCGAACAGATCGCGCATCGCCTCTCAACGCTTCAACGCCCCGGCGCAAAAGGGGTGCCGTTCTTTTTCACCCGCGTCGATCAGGCGGGCACCATCACCAAACGCCACTCCGCCACCAAATTGCAATTTGCCCGCTTTGGCGGGGCCTGCCCTTTGTGGAATGTCCATTCCGCCTTCGAGACGCCAGGCCAGTTCCTGCGCCAATTGGCCGAGACGCCAGACGGCGCGCGCTATTTCATCCTTGCGCGCGATGTATCGAAATCAGGCGGGGCATGGGGCGCGCCCTTGCGCCGCTTTGCGATCTCGCTCGGCTGCGAGGTCAAACATGCTGCCGATCTGGTTTATGCCGATGGCATGCCGCTTGGCGATGACGCAACCTATCAACCCATCGGAATTTCCTGCCGGATTTGCGAACGCATTGGCTGCCACCAACGCTCGGTGCCACCGCTCGAGCGTAAATTGCATGTCGACCCGCATCACCGCGACACCCTGCCCTATGAGATCGAACGTTGACGCAGCGCCCCTCGCCGCACTAGTCAATAAGACACAGGTAAAAGGACGACCCCCATGGAAATGAAAGCAACCCGCACCATCGCCGCCGACCGCGCAACCGTTTGGGCCGCGCTCAATTCCGCCGAGGTTCTCAAGGATTGCATTCCAGGCTGTGAGGAACTGACGGGCAGCCCCGAAGACGGGTTCCAAGCCACCGTCAAACAAAAGGTCGGCCCCGTTAAAGCGACCTTTAAGGGCGAGGTCACGCTCTCCGATATCGTGGTGAATGAAAGCTACAAGATCGCAGGCGCAGGTAAGGGCGGTGTTGCGGGCTTTGCCAATGGCAGCGCCGTTGTCACCCTCAGCGACAATCCCGAGGGCGGCACCGATCTTAGCTATGATGTGCAGGCCAAGGTTGGCGGGAAGATCGCGCAGCTTGGCTCGCGGCTGATCGACAGTTTCGCCACCAAAATGGCCGATAAGTTTTTCGAAGCCTTTCAAACCCGCGTCGAAGAAGGCGAGCCTGAGGCCGAGGCGTAAACTTCACCCATCAAAACAAAAGCGCCCAAAGCCACGCCGCCATCCAAGGCAGGCGTGGTTTCTTCTTTCCGTCAGGCCCCAGACCTCTATGCTGAGCCCGAGATTTTCGGGGAGGATATCATGGCCGATCATATTCGCTGGGGCATTCTGGGCGCCTCCAATTTCGCCCAAAAGACGATGGGGCCCGCAATCAACGAGGCCCGCCGCTCGCGTCTTGTTGCGCTGGCCACCCGCAGCCCGGATAAGGCCCGCCCCTTTGCGGATCTGGCCCCGGGCCTGCGCTTGCATGACAGCTATGACGCCTTGCTTGCCGACCCCGAGATTGACGCGGTCTATATCCCCCTTCCCAATGCGCTGCATGTGGAGTGGTCGCTCAAAGCGGCCGCTGCGGGCAAGGCGGTGCTCTGCGAAAAACCGATCGCCATGCAGGAGGCCGATTTCGACCGCCTGATTGCCGCCCGCGCCCAAAGCGGCTGCCTGATTGCCGAGGCCTATATGCCAGTGCATCACCCGCAATGGTCCCGTATCCGAAGCCTTATTGCCCAAGGTGAAATCGGCGACCTCCACACCGTCACAGGCTGTTTTTCCTACGGGCTGCACGCCAAGGGAAATGTGCGCAATAAGGCTGATCTTGGCGGGGGTGGCTTGCGCGATGTCGGCGTCTATCCGATCGGCACCTTCCGCTACGCCACAGGCCTAGAGCCGCAGGTCACATCCGCCGATTTCATCTGGGAAGACGGTGTTGATGCCTCCGCTTGGATCACCGCAAGGGCTGGCGAGACACGGTTTTCCTTCCACACCTCCATGCGCACCACCCGCAGACAGGAAATGACCTTTGAAGGCACCAAAGGCTCGCTCCGCGCCACCGCCCCCTTCAACCCTGGAACGGATTTTCATGGCAGCGTGATCCTGCGCATTGAGGGCGAAGGCGATCTGGAAGAAACCCATACCCATTACCCCGGCACGCGCCAATATGCTCTTCAGGTCGAAAACTTCTGCGCAACCCTGTTGGATGGCACGGCCTATCCCTGCCCGCTGGAATTTTCGCGCGGCACGCAGGCCGTGATTGACGCAGCCTTTGCAATGGGCAACCCGCCCACCTAAACTGGTGCCATAGCGATAAAGGAGCCTGCCAATGACGGATGCCAATGATGACAAGCTCGAAGGCCGCCTGCATGGCGATCAGATTGAGCCCGAGGCCCGTGAAGGCTTGGGCATGCGGGCGCTTTATATGATCCTGATTTGGATCATGCTGAGCTTTACCCAGACCATCCTGTCGGTGCTCACGGTGATCCAATTCGTGATCATGCTGGTCAATGGCGGCAAGCCCAATGACCGTCTGGCCGAATTTGGAACCGATCTTGGCATCTGGATCGCCAAGGCCGCGCGTTATCAAACGGCGGCCTCGCAGGTGAAACCATGGCCATGGACCGACCTCGACTAATCCTAGCCGCGCTGGAGGGCTACGCCTCCATGGCTTCCAATTGATCGATAAAGCCTTCGATCATGCTCAAGCCCTTATCCCAGAACGCAGGGTCCGAGGCATCAAGCCCGAAGGGTGCCAACAACTCCTTATGGTGCTTTGAACCGCCCGCTTTGAGCATCTCGAAATATTTTTCCTCAAAGCCCTCTCCGCCTTCTTCATAAACCGCATAAAGCGCGTTCACGAGGCCGTCTCCGAAAGCATAGGCATAGACATAAAAGGGCGAGTGGACGAAATGCGGGATATAGGCCCAGAAGGTCTCATAACCCGGCATGTAGTTGAACACAGGGCCAAGGCTTTCCGCCTGAACACTCATCCATAGCGCATTGATATCATCAGGCGTCAACTCGCCTTCACGGCGCGCCTCATGCAATTTGCACTCAAAATCATAAAACGCGATCTGGCGGATCACGGTGTTGATCATATCCTCGACCTTGCCCGCCAGCATCACCTTGCGCGCGGCATCATCCTTGGCTTGGCCAAGCATCTTCTTGAAGGTCAGCATCTCGCCAAAAACGCTTGCGGTTTCTGCCAAGGTTAGCGGCGTGGAGGACAGCAATTCCCCCTGCCCCGCCGCCAGACGCTGATGCACACCATGGCCCAATTCATGCGCCAAGGTCATCACATCGCGCGGCTTGCCAAGATAATTCAGCATCACATAAGGATGCACATCCACAACCGTTGGATGCGCAAAAGCGCCGGGTGCCTTGCCCTCTTTCACGCCCGCATCAATCCAGCCATCGGTGAAAAACGGCTCGGCCAATTCCGCCATGCGTGGGTCAAAATCGTGATAGGCCTCCGAGACCAGCTTACGCGCATCTTCCCATGCCACAATGCGCTGATCCTCCATCGGAAGCGGCGCGTTGCGATCCCAGACTTCCAATGTCTCCAGCCCCAACCATTTGGCCTTAAGCGCATAATAGCGGTGCGACAGGCGCGGATATGCAGCAACAACCGCATTGCGCAGCGCCTCGACAACCTCTGGCTCCACATGATTGGCCAAATGCCGCGACATTTGCGGTGAGGGGAGTTTGCGCCAGCGATCCGAAATCTCTTTCTCTTTGGCCAGCGTGTTATGCACCCGCGCAAATAGCGGTAGCCTCTTGCCAAAGCTCTCGGCCAAGGCGCGCGCGCCCGCCTCCCGCTTGCTCCGCTCTGGGTCCGTCATCAGGTTCAAGGTCGCCTCGATCCCAAGTGTCTCCCCCTCGACATCAAAGCTCATCCCCGCAATCGTTTCATCAAACAGCTTGTTCCAAGCCGATGACCCAACGACCGATTGGTCATGCAGGAATTTCTCCAATTCATCCGAAAGTTGATGCGGTTTCATCGCGCGCATTCTGTCAAAAACAGGCTTATAGCGCGCCAAATCCGCATTCTCACCCATCATGCGGTCATAGTCAGCATCTTCAATACGGTTGAACTCAAGGCTAAAGAAAACAAGCGGCGTGGTGAAACTCGTGATCTTGTCCTGCATATCCGACATGAATTTCGCGCGATCCGCATCGGTCGTGTGCTGGTAATAGCGCAAACCGGCAAAGGACATGATCCGCCCCGCAACCACATCGATCTTTTCGTATTTCAGAACGCAATCCAGCATGCCCTTGCCATCAAGGCCGGCCAGATTTCCCTCATAGGTCTTGGCAAAATCCGCACAGCTCGCCTCAAGCCAGTCCAGATCACGCAGCAATTCAGGCGCATCCTCGGCCTTATAGAGATCGCTCAAATCCCATTCCGGCAAATCCCCCAAATCCCGCGCCCCCATATCTGCAGTGGCGTCACGAAGAGGGTTTGGAAAATTCAACGTCATGGGGCGATATCCTTTATGGGTCTTGGCACATTTCTCCAAGATATGCGCTTCAACCCCGCCAGCCTCAACCCCAAGGGACAAAAAGCGCAGCCATCGGCTTCATCTTTCCAAAAATACGAAAGGAATTTTGCCTTGGCAAAATCACAACGCCGTAGGCGCTAGGACGTAAGGTCAATATCCAAAACCACAGGAAAATGATCCGAGGCCGTCAAAAGCGCTTTGCACAAGGTCTGATCCTGCCAGCAATACGGATCATCAAAAGGATGCCAGATGCGCCAGCCCCGCGCTTTGGGCCGCAGATCGGGCGAGACCATGATGTAATCCAGCAAGGCCGAAAGGAAGCGATCTTCATGTTTGAGAAAGAACCGCGCTGTTGTGGGTTGCGCCGAAATACGGCTCTGCAAAGCCTGCGCGGCATGGGGATCAAATAGGCGGCTCTCATTGCCCGAGCCTGTTCCCAAAACAATCTCAATGCCCGAGCGGCCGAATAATTCCTCATATTCATCCAAACCGGGGCCATCATTGAAATCACCCAGCACAATCAAAGGCTCACGCGCCTCGAGATGCTCCTCCACGCGGCCCCGCAGCCAGATGCATTGCGCCAATTGCTTGCGCCGATTGGCAATCGAAATGCGCATCGCCTCATCTCGGTTGCGCGCGCCATGCGGCGCTTTCGATTTCACATGCACCCCAATCAGCCGCAGGGCCTGCCCCGCGGTCTCCAGCGCCACCTCCAAGGGCGGCTTGGAAAAGGTCACCAAATCCTCAGAAGCATCGACATCAAGATCGATCCGGAATGTGCCGTCGAAACGGGGCGATGCCTTGCTGCCCTGTTTCCCCGCAAACGCCCCGCGCGGATCATGGCGGGCCTCCATCTTGTCAGGGTCAAACAGCAGCATGATTTCCTGCTGCGTATCATTGGCATAGCCGATCAGCGCCTTGCGCGCCCTGATCCCGAAATGTGCCGCAAAGCTTTCCAGCGCCACCCGCCCGTCGCGATGCCGCGAGCTATCGGGCGCCTCGACCACCATAATCGCATCCGCATCCAGCGCCTGAAACACATGGCCAAGCGCCTCGATCTGCTCATGGCGGCGCACATTATGCCGCCCCGACCAGCTATGCTTGAAAATCAGCTGCCCCTCATCGTCAAAGAGGTTCGAGAACCACTCGACATTATAGGTGGCAATCCGCATGAGCGCTCAGCCCCCGTAATGGGCAGAGATTTCATCCCATGCCTGATTGATCGCGGCCATTTTGGATTCCGCCAGTTTGACGGCTTCCTCAGGAACCCCGCGCGCCTGCATGCGGTCGGGATGGGTCTCGCGCACCCATTGGCGGTACACATCGCGTATCTCGGCAAGGCTCATCGTCGTCTCGACACCCAAAACGGTATAGGGGTCAGGTGCTGCATCAGGCACATTGCGCGCGCGCATGCTGTTAAAGCGCGGCGCGGGAATGCCGAAAATCTCGGCCACGCGCTCAAGAAACTGGTCCTCATTGGGGTGATATTCGCCATCGGCACAGGCGATATGGAACAGCCCCTCCATCAGATCCGATAAAACCTCGCTGCCTTGGTCGAACATCCGCGCGATCCTGCGGGCATATTCCTCAAAACCTGCCACATCCTCTCGTGCGAGGTTGAAGACACGTGCCGCGGCAGGCTCATCCTCGGGCGGAACATGGAAAATCTCGCGGAACGCCGTCACCTCGTCGCGGGTCACCTGACCATCGGCCTTGGCCATCTTGGCGCTGAGCGCAATCACCGCAATCGTAAAGCCGACCGTCCGCTCGGGCGGGGTGCGCAGCTTTTCGAAAACCGCCGAGAGACCTTCCCCGCTGGCCAGCGCTGCAAGCGCCTCGGATATGCGTGTCCAAAGTGACATAGGTCCCTTTTAGACAGGCCCGCCTGATTTGTCAGAGGAATTTCTGCATCAGCACAAGATCATGCCAGCGCCCGAATTTCCGCCCCACTTCAGGCATGCGGCCCACATCATGATAGCCGATTGCGGCATGAAATTTCTGGCCTGCGATATTCTCGCCAGAAATGCCCGCAACCATCACATGAACGCCTTGCGCGCGGGCGGCCTCTTCAAGGGCGGCCATCAAAGCCGCACCATGACCACGGCCCTTGGCAGCCTCCAGAACATGGATGGAATGCTCGGCCGTATGGGCATAGCCCGGACCGTTGCGAAATTGCGAGCAGGTCACAAACCCCGCCACCTGCCCCTCCAATTCACAGACAAAGAAGGGGTGTTGCGCGATTTGGTCCAAGATCTGTTGCGGCGTTTTCTCGGCAGTTGTGAAGGTGATCGCGGTATCGCGGATCGCATGGTTCCAGATATCCGCGATCGCCGCTGCATCCTTTGCCTGTGCAAGCCGGATCACAGGGCCACCTGCCCCGCTGGCGTTTGCAAAACAACCGTCATATCAGCCGTGGCCCCGCCCACAATCTCCAGCCTCGGGTCCTGTATCAGGGGCGCAAGGGCGGCCTTCAAAGCCCCCGCCTCGGGCGAGACAAGCCGCAAACGGGCAAGGCGAATATCATGATCAGGCAGGCGCGGGGCGGGATGGGCGCTTCCCTCCCATTGGATCAGGGCGGGGAATAGGCCATCAAAGGGCAGCTTGCCATTTTTCGGGATCGCCATGCGCCAGCTCAGATCACCGCGCTGCAAGGGCCAGACCGCCCCCGCCCCTTCAGGGCTTGCGGCCAAGGCAGCATCCAGATCAGGCACGCGGCAAATCCAAGTTGTGGCGCGCGTGGCACCGATGAAATTATCCAGATCAAACCAGCGCGGCTGGTTCGGGCGCTTGGCCTCAGGGTCGACCGCAATCACCTCGAGATATTCCTCAGGCCCAAGCGAGAGCAGTTTGTTATGCGTGCCCATGGCCTCATGCTGGCCACCTGTGGCCAGTTCCACGCCCAAAGCCTCTTCGACATCGGGCACCCCGTAGGTCAGGGTTTCCGCCGATATCGCGATATGATCAAGCGTCAGCATGGTCGGGCCTTTCGTTATTCTGGTCGGTCACAGACATTGTGTTCCCTGATCAAAGCGATAAGCCAAGAGGGAAAGTGCAAATTCACCGAGACCCGCGATCATGAGCACCGCCCCAGACAAGCAGCTTTCCCGCAAAACAGCCCTTGCCGCGCGCAAGCAGGCCTTTGATGCCCATGGCCCCGACCTTGCGGCGGCCATCGCGGCTTTGCTGGATGAGATCGGGCCGATCACGGGGCAGGTCATCGCAGGCTATATGCCGATGCGCTCGGAGCTATCGCCGCTTTCTGCAATGGCCGCACTGGCAGAGCAAAACCGCATTTGCGTTCCCGTGATCGAGGCCAAGGCCACGCCTTTGCGTTTTCGCGAATGGAGCCCTGATGCGGAAATGACCGCCGGCGAATTTGGCGCGATGATCCCTGTCGCGGGGCCGTGGCTGACCCCCGATATCGTGATCGTGCCTTTGGTGGGCTTTGACAAAAGCGGAAACAGGCTTGGCTATGGCGGCGGGTTTTATGACCGCACATTGGAGCAATTGCGCGCGCAACGCCCCTTGCGCGCAATCGGATTTGCCTTTGCTGCGCAACAGCTTGCCACCCTTACGCCAGAGCCGACCGACCAGCCCCTTGATGCCATCGTCACCGAGACGGGCGTGATCCGCCCCTGACTTCTTCGCTTGCCCGAAACGCGCGAAGGGCCTAAGCCCCTTTGTCATGAGAATACTCTTCCTCGGAGACGTGATGGGCCGCGCGGGTCGCACCGCCATCACCCAACGCCTGCCAAAGCTTCGCGATGAGTGGAAGCTCGATTTTGTCGTGGTCAATGGCGAGAATGCAACCTCGGGCATGGGGCTGTCGGGCAGCCATGCCAAAACGCTTCTGGAGGCGGGCATCGATTGCCTGACCTTGGGCGATCATGCGTTTGACCAGCGCGATATGTTGCAATTCATCGAACATGAGCCGCGTATCCTGCGCCCGCTCAACATCGCCAAACAAGCCCCGGGCCGTGGCGCACGGCTGTTTGCCGCCACAGGCGGGCGGAAAGTGCTGGTCACGCAGGCTTTGGGGCAGGTTTTCATGAAACAACCCTATGATGATCCGTTCTCCGCACTGGACCCTGTTCTGAAATCCCACCCGCTTGGCGGCATGGCGCAGGCCGTGATCGTGGATATGCATTGCGAAGCGACATCGGAGAAAATGGCCATGGGTCATTTCTGTGACGGGCGCGCCAGCCTTGTTGTTGGCACGCATACCCACGTGCCCACAGGGGATGCGCAAATCCTCAATGGTGGCACAGGCTATCTGAGCGATGCAGGCATGTGCGGCGATTACAATTCCGTCATAGGCATGGAAAAAGCCGAACCGATGCGCCGCTTTATTACTGGCATGCAGAAAGAACGGTTCACCCCCGCCAATGGCGAGGCGACACTCTCTGGTGTTTTCATCGAAACCGATGATCGCAGCGGCCAGACCAAACGCATTGCTCCGATCCGCATTGGCGGGCGTCTGGCTGAGGCCACTCCGTGACACGTCAAAAACTGGGCCTATTCGGCGTGCTGATCCTGATGGGAATGGCATGGGGCATCACGCAGCCGCTCTCCAAAATCGCCGTCTCGGATGGCTATCGCCATTATGGCATCATTTTCTGGCAATTCGTGATTGGCGCGGTCTTGCTGGGTGGGATCGCATGGATGCGCGGCAAGCCCTTGCGGCTGACACCGCGTATTCTGGCGCTGTTTGTGATCATCGCCCTGATCGGGACGCTGCTGCCCAATTCAGCCAGCTATACCGCCGCCATCCATCTGCCATCGGGCATCCTGTCGATTGTCTTGTCGCTGATCCCGATGCTGGCCTTCCCGATTGCCCTGCTTTGGGGGTTGGACCGCTTTTCACTGGCCCGCCTGTTTGGCCTGTGTCTGGGGTTATGCGCGGTGTTGCTGATCGCGCTGCCTGAGGCAAGCCTGCCGGAGCCTGCGATGATTTGGTGGCTTCCCATGGCCCTGATCGCGCCCTTCTTTTACGCCTTTGAGGGGAATTTTGTTGCACGCTATGGCACCGAAGGGCTGGACCCTATCCAAGTGCTTTTGGGCGCCTCCCTTGTCGGGGTGGTCCTGACCGCGCCTCTGGCCCTGATGACGGGGCAATGGATCATGCCTTTGCCGCCCTATGGCATGCCTGATCTGGCGATCATCGCGGGCTCCATCGCGCATGTTTTCGCCTATTCCACCTATGTCTGGCTGGTGCAGCATGCGGGGCCCGTCTTTGCGGCACAGGTCAGCTATTTCGTGACGGGGTTTGGCGTGTTCTGGGCCAAGCTGATCTTGGACGAATCCTATTCCCCATGGGTCTGGGCCGCCATCGCATTGATGTTTGCGGGCCTCTTCCTTGTGCAGCCACGCGGCAAAGATGCGCTTGCAGGCGCAGGCTCTGTCGGGGATGATAGGTCCAATTCCCCAGTGTAAGGCAGGCGAATGATCGATCTTGGACTGTCTGATACGGCCTCTGGTATCGCCACGCTGATCATCCTTTTGGCAATGTTCGCCATGTTCCTGAAGGAGCATTTCCCCACCGAGGTCACCGCCATTCTGGGGGTCGCGGTTTTGTTGATCATGGGCTTGCTGCCCTATGACGCAGCGATTGGCGTTTTGTCGAACCCCGCCCCTTGGACCATTGCAGCGATGTTCATCGTGATGGGCGCTTTGGTGCGCACAGGATCGCTCGACCGCTTTACCAAATACGCCGAGAACCAAGCCAAATCCCGCCCCAAACTGGCGCTGGTGACCTTGCTTGGCTTTGTCATGGTCGCCTCCGCCTTTATGAACAACACCCCCATCGTGGTCGTGATGATCCCTGTTTTTGTGCAGATCGCGCGCATCCTCGGGCAATCGGCCTCGAAGCTTTTGATCCCGCTCTCCTATGCCGCGATCATGGGGGGCACGATGACGCTGATCGGGACATCGACCAATCTTTTGGTGGATGGTGTGGCGCGCGCCCAAGGGCTGGAGCCGTTCTCGATTTTTGAGATCACGCCAATCGGGATCGTCGTGGTCATTTGGGGGATGATTTACCTTACCCTCTTTGGCCGACATCTGCTGCCCGAGCGCACCTCGATGGCGGCCCTTTTAGGGGCGGGGCGCAGCAAGGCGAAGTTCTTTACCGAAGTCGCCATCCCCGAGGACAGCGCCCTGATCGGCCAGAATGTGAATGAGGTGGATTTGTTCCGCCGCGATGGTGTGCGCCTGATCGACGTGTTGCGCGGCGATGCCTCCTTGCGCCGTGACATGAGCGGGGTCGAGCTGGCCCAAGGGGACCGCGTGGTTCTGCGCACCGACATGTCCGAAGTCTTGGGGTTGCAGCAATCCAAAGAGCTTCGCACCATCGATAAATTGTCCTCGGTGGCCACCACCACGGTCGAGGTTCTGATTACCCCGGGCTGTCGCATGGTAGGCCGCTCGCTCGGGTCGATGCGCCTGCGGCGGCGCTATGGTGTCTATCCGCTGGCGGTGCATCGCAGGAACCAGAATATCGGCATGCAACTGGATGATCTGGTGGTCCGTGTCGGTGATACCCTTTTGCTGGAGGGCGACCCTGCCGATATCGAACGCCTCTCGGCCGATATGGATATGGTCGATGTCTCTCAACCCTCCGAGCGGGCGTATCGCCGAGAGAAAGCCCCCATCGCAATTGCGGCCATGGCCGGTATCGTGGCGCTTGCAGCCTTCAACCTCGCCCCCATTCTTGCGCTGGCCGTCATTGCCGTAGCGATTGTTCTGGCCACGGGCTGCATTGATGCCGAGGAGGCGTTCTCCTTTGTCGAAGGCCGCCTGCTGGCGCTGATCTTTGCCATGCTGGCCGTGGGGGCCGCGCTTGATCATACGGGCGCGATTTCACTGATTGTCGAGGCTGTCGCCCCCGCCTTAAGCGGCATGCCCCCGATTGTGTTGATCTGGGCTGTCTATTTCATCACCACCATCCTGACCGAGCTGGTCTCGAATAACGCGATCGCTGTGATCATGGCCCCGATTGCGATTGCCTTGGCACAGGCCACAGGCGTTGACCCGCGCCCGCTTGTCGTGGCCGTGATGATCGCGGCCTCGGCCTGTTTCGCAACACCTATTGGCTATCAGACCAATATGCTGGTTTATGGTCCGGGTGGATATAAGTTCACCGATTTCATGAAAGTCGGTATTCCGCTGAACCTGTCGCTTGGTGTGGTTGTCTGCCTGACAATCCCGCTGATCTGGCCATTGTAAAAGGATATTCCATGCTGCGCGCTCCGCTGATCACTGCATGTGCAGGCCTCACCCTCCTTGCAGGCTGCGCAAATTTCTCTGACCCACGCCCCGAAAGCGTCACTGTCTCCAGCAGCGGGGTCGAGGCGCGGATGTCAGATGGCGCGCTTTGCCTTGGGCCGCGCCCTGATGCAGCACTCACATGGTCGGGCCAGCTTGAAGGCTGCGCGACCCCATATGCCTATGAGGCGCGCATCGACAGCCGCTCCAATATCCTGCGCACGGTGTTGGAGGAGATTTTCGACGCCATCGGCTATGAAGACGGCTTGGCCCCGATCGCCATGGTCGAGATTACGGATGCAGCAGGGCGCAGCTACAGCTTCGCCTCGCCACCCCCACCGCTGGAGGAGTGAGGCCTAGAGCGGCCAGAACACCAGAATGGCAGGGATCGAGACGGCGATGATGATCACCTCCAAGGGCAATCCCATCCGCCAGTAATCGCCAAAACGATACCCGCCCGGGCCAAGGATCAGCGTGTTGTTCTTATGCCCGATCGGCGTCAGGAACGCCGCCGAGGCTGCCACCGCCACAGCCATCAAGAACGGGTCGGGCGAGACGCCAAGTGTATTGGCCATCTGGATGCCCACAGGGGCCGCAACAATCGTGGTGGCCGTATTATTAAGGATATCTGACAGGGTCATCGTCACGACCATCAAGACCGTCAGGATCATCCAAGCGGGCAAGCCTTCGGTCAACCCGACCAAGGCCCCCGCAATCAACTCGGTGCCGCCACTGCTTTCCAAAGCCACCCCAAGCGGGATCATGGAGCCAAGCAGCACAACTACAGGCCATTCGATATGGGTATAAATCTCGGAGAGCGGGATGATCTTGGCCAAGACATAGCCCACCACAACAATCCCCAAAGCAATCGGCAGATAGAGCCAGCCGAAAGAGGCCACAGCCACCGCCCCGCCAAAGAGGCCAATGGCCAGCCATGTCTTGCTGTCTTGGGTCACATTGAGGCCGCGATCCGCCAGTTGCAGACCGCCCAACCATTCAACCACCTCCTCGGCACTATCCGAGGGCACTAGCAGCAAGAGCGTATCGCCAGGCTCGATCACGGTCTTGCGCAGGCGGCTGCGGATCGTCTCGCCCTGACGCGCGATCCCCAATAGCACGGTGCGTTTGCGCCAGCCAAGCCCGATGGATTGCGTGGTTTTGCCTGCAATCCGCGCCCCGTCCGAGACCACCATTTCCACAAGGCTAGTATTGTCGCCAAGCGCTGCCGCATCCGCGCCTTCTGCCATAACCAACTTGAGGGAAAAGGTCGTTCGGAATTCATCCAGCGCATCTGGGGTCGCTTCAAGAATAAGCACATCGCCTTCGCGCAGGTTCAGATTGCGCCGCGCCCCGAAGCGCCGCGTCCCGTCCCGCGCCACGCCGATCACCGCAACATCGACCTTTTCGGCAGGCTCAAGCATGTCGCGCAACGGCTTGCCGATCAGGGCACTTTCAGCGGGAATGGATAACTCGGCGATATAAGGCGCAAGATCGCGCTTGCGGTCCCCGCCCACGCCCGAATCCCGCACAGGGATCAAACGCCAGCCAATCAACGCCACAAAGACAATGCCCGCAATCGCGGCAACCCCGCCAACAGGGGCAAAATCAAACATCGAGAAGGGCTCGCCCAAGGCATCCTCTCGGATCGTGGCGATGATGATATTGGGCGGCGTGCCAATCAGGGTGACCATGCCACCAAGGATGGTCGCGAAGGACAAGGGCATCAGGCTTAGACCCGGGGCGCGTTCCGCCTTGCGGGCGGTGGCGATATCGACGGGCATCAAAAGCGCCAGCGCCGCCACGTTATTCATAAAGCCTGACAACACCCCCCCGATGGTCCCCATAATCGCGATATGCGCGCCAAGGCTGCGGGTGGCATCAACCAAGGTGCGCGTAATCAGAAACACCGCGCCCGAGCGCACCAACCCAGCCGAGACAACCAGCACAAGTGCCACCACCAAAGTCGCGGGATGCCCAAAGCCCGAAAACGCATCAGATGAGGGGACAACCCCCAGAACCACACCCGCCATCAAGGCCGAAAAGGCCACAAGATCATAGCGGAAGCGCCCCCATAAAAGCAGAGCAAATACGGCGGCAAAAAGCGAAAATAATATGATTTGATCTGTGGTCATGGGGGTATTCCTACCCGCTCGGCTCAAGCGGGGAAACCCGAACTATGGGCCTGCCCCCGAAACTGAGCATCGCGACTTGCGAAAACGGGGTGCCAAAGGTAAAACCCAGCCGTTATCCGAATATGAGGACGGGACCATGGCAGGCCATTCAAAATGGGCAAATATCCAGCACCGCAAAGGTCGGCAAGACAAGCTGCGCGCGAAGCTCTTCTCTAAGTTGTCCAAGGAGATCACCGTTGCCGCCAAGATGGGCGACCCCGATCCCGAGAATAACCCGCGCCTGCGTATGGCCGTGAAAGAGGCGAAATCGAACTCCGTCCCCAAGGATGTGATTGATCGCGCCATCAAAAAATCCATCGCGGGTGAAGGCGAGAATTACGAAGAAATCCGCTATGAAGGCTATGGCCCCAACGGGGTTGCCGTGATCGTCGAGGCGATGACCGATAACCGCAACAGAACGGCCTCTTCGGTGCGCTCGACCTTCAGCAAGAATGGCGGCAATCTGGGCGAGACGGGCTCGGTCTCCTTCATGTTCGACCGTAAAGGTCAGGTGTCCTACCCTGCCGATGCAGGGGATGCCGATACCGTCATGATGGCCGCAATCGAAGCAGGCGCGGAAGATGCAGAAAGCTCGGATGACGGGCATATCATCTGGTGCGCCGATACCGATCTTTCCGATGTCTCCACAGCACTTGAGGCGGAATTGGGCGACTCGGACTCGGCCAAGCTGGTCTGGCGTCCTCAGACCACAACCGAATTGGGCCTTGAGGATGCGCAAAAGCTGCTAAAGCTGATCGACGCGCTGGAAGATGACGACGATGTGCAATCCGTCACGGCCAATTTCGAAATCTCCGACGAGGTGATGGCGCAGCTCTGATTTGCGCTAATTTCAAGCAGTATTACGGGGCGGCCTGCGGGCCGCCCTTTTTTATTCGGCGGCCTGACTAGAGGTTTGCTGCCACGCCTCCATGGCGGCGGCCACCGTCAGGACATTGGCATGCGGGATATCGCTCGGGAAATCTTCCGAACTGGCCAAGCGCCCCGTGAACGCCAAGCAGGGGATGCCCGCTGCCTGCGCGCCTTGTGCGGTTGCGGGCGTATCCACAATTGCCAGAACCTCCGAGGGTTGAAGGTTCAATTGATCCAGACAGCGCCCCATCGCGTCGGGGTCGGGGGCCATCCGCGTGACATCACCGCGCAGGACGGCCACGTCAAAGGTGATCCCCTCACGCGCGCGGGCGGTTGCGCTGAGCAAGGCGCGCACAGGCTCGGTTTCCGAGCGGCTGACCATCGCAAGCTTGACGCCAGACCGCGCCGACCATTTGAGCAATTCAATCACGCCAGGGCGAAGATGAATGCCCGCTGACAGCCGTGCCGCAAAGAGCTTTTGATGTATTTTGTCGATTTCTTCAGCTTGGACGACTTCACCCCGAAAGGCTGCGAACCGTGCCGCCAATTGACGGTCGCCACCAGGCCGCATCAATTCGGCATAGGTGTCCCAATTCCAAGACCAATCCAAACCTTGTGCGCGAAATGCGCCATTCCATGCTGCCAGATCAAGATCGGCGCAATCTGCCAGACTACCAAGTCCACCCCATACCAACGCTTTCAATTGCATTTTTTGACCTCCGTATAACCAGAGCAAAGGACGCAAAATGTAACAGCAAGGTTAACTGCGCTAACGCCGCATCGCAGCGGTGCGAGATGAATCTCTGATGAGCATTCAGAAGGCGGAACGCCCATGATTTGAGCGGGTTGCGAATATGGCCAAGGCCTAGTGTTTGGTCTGTGCCACGGCAGGGGTAATGGCACGGCGCGCCACCACGGATTCACGCCAAGTGATAAAACTGATCGAGGCGATGATCAGCGCGCCCCCGAAGATGACGAAGCCATCGGCAGGTTCATTGAACATGATGACCCCCAATAAAGTAGCCCAAACCAGTTGCAGGAAGGTGACGGGCTGGGTCACCGTCAAAGGGGCGGCCTGAAAGGCCAGCGTCATGGTGTAATGCCCCGCTGTGGCGAAACAGGCCACAAGGAAAAGCCAGCCCAATTGCTCAAGCGTGGGCGGCACCCAGACCGCGATGGCAAAAGGGGCCAAGCCAATGGTAACCGTGACCGAGAGCATGCCGACTACCACCAAGGGCTCAACCCTGTCAGCCATGATCTTGGCCACGAGATAGCTGATTGCAAAGAAGATCGCAGTGAAGATCATCGCGAAATGCCCAAGGCTGAGTTCCCGAAACCCCGGACGCAGGATGATCAAGGCCCCCAACAGCGCGACACCAACGGCCAAGATACGCCGCAAGGCCATGCGCTCGCCCAAGAAAAACACGGCCAGAACCGTGACATAAACGGGGTTGAGGTAATTCATTGCGGTCACTTCGGCGATGGGGATTTGCGTCATCGCATAGAACCAGCAGATCACGCCCAATGTGTGCGCCGCACCGCGAATGCCGAAAAGGGAAAACGCCTTGCGGTCCATCTTGGCCTTGAGCATGGGGCGGATCATCGGGATCAGAAAAACCAGCCCCAAAGCATAGCGCAAAAAGGCCGATTGCGCGGGCGGCACATCCGCGCCCACGATCTTGACCAGCGCTGTAACAGCCAAAAAGCACAACCCCGTCACCAGCATCCAGATGACGCCGATGATGGGCTTTTTGGCGCGTGTCGCGGGAATGGGATCGGCGGTGTTAGCCATGATGCGAGGGAACCCCATGCAGCGGAGATGTTCAAGGGGGCTCACCCCATCCGCAGCAGACCAAGCGCAAGGGTCCACATCACAACGCCGATGACCACATCCAGAATACGCCACGCAACAGGTTTTGCAAAAACGGGGGCCAAAGCGCGCGCGCCAAAGCCAAGCGCGGTGAAGAACACAAAGCTCGAGACCACTGCTCCGAAGCCAAACCAGCCCGAATAGGGCGCAAATTGCGTAGAGACCGAGCCAAGCAACACCACCGTATCAAGATAGACATGCGGATTGGCCCAAGTCAGCGCAAGGCAGGTCAGGATAGCGGCGCGCAAACTGCCCTTCTCGCTCTGCGCCGCCTCAAGCGCGGCACCGCCCTGCCATGCCGACCAAAAGGCCCGCGCGCCATAGGCAAATAGAAACGCAGCCCCCCCATAGCGCAAGACGGGCACAAGCCATGGCAGGAGATCCGATACCACGCCAAAGCTTGTCACCCCCAGAATGATCAGCACCGCATCTGACAAAGCACAAGTCAGCACGATCGGCGCCACATGCGCCCTGCGGATGCCTTGGCGCAGGACAAAGGCGTTTTGCGCCCCGATTGCGAGGATCAGGGAAAAGCCCAAGCCAAAACCCCGAAGCACCGATGTGAGTATCGAAATATCTGATGTCATGAGCAGAGGCTTTAGCCGAGCTAACTTATGATCTCTAGTTAAACTGGTTTACCTTTGATAAGAATTTCTAATGTTAGATTACGCCGCCCTTTCCGCGCTAAGCGCTGTTTTGCGCACGGGCTCCTTTGAGGGGGCGGCTTTGTCGCTTGGCGTCACGCAATCGGCCATCTCGCAACGGATCAAAGGGCTGGAGGAACGGCTGGGAACCGCTTTGGTGCGGCGCACAAGGCCTGCCAGCGCAACCGAGGCGGGCGCGCGTTTGTTGCGCCATGCCGAGAATGTGGGGCTGCTGGAAGCGGCCCTGTCCAATGATCTGGGCGGGTTGCTTCCGCAAGAGCACAGACCTGTGCGCATTGCCGTGAATGCCGATAGTCTAGCCACATGGGTCTTGCCCGCTTTGGCGCAGGTCCATGGGCTGCTCTATGATGTGATAGTCGATGATCAGGACCATTCCGCCGATTGGCTGCGTGCGGGCGATGTTGCAGGCGCGATCACCTCGCATGCTGCCCCTATTCCGGGGTGCAATGCCTATCCGCTTGGCGCCTTGCCCTATGCCGCAACCTGCGCGCCTTCGTTTTTTGCGCAATGGTTCCAAACAGGGATCACCCCTGAGAGTTTGGCCAAGGCCCCTGCCCTGACCTATAATCGCAAGGACAGTTTGCAGGAGAGATGGGTGGCCGAGGTCACGGGCCAACAGCTCGCCCTACCGACACATTACCTTCCCTCGACCCATGGTTTCGTGGAAGCTGCGGAATTGGGGATTGGTTGGGGTTTGAACCCTCTCGCCCTTGCCGAGCCCGCAATTGCGGCGGGGCGGCTGGTTGCGCTGGAACCCCAGCGCGAAATCACCACGCCATTATACTGGCAGGTGCCCCGACAAATGGCCGAGGCGATGGCCCCATTGAGCAAGGCGCTCCGCCAACATGCCAAATCTGTTCTTCTCCAATAAAAAGACCCCAGTCGGATGATCCAACTGGGGCCCTCAAGACGACACAGCCTTGTATCTTAGGCAGGCATCATGCCCTGTTCCTTGGCCAAGTCGCGCATGCGCTTTTGAAGCTTTTCAAATGCGCGCACCTCGATCTGGCGGATACGCTCACGGCTGACATTGTAGACGCCCGAGAGATCCTCGAGGGTGATCGGGTTATCCTGCAAACGGCGTTGCGTCAGGATATCACGTTCCCGCTCGTTCAAGACATCCATCGCGTCCCGCATCAGGGCAATACGCTGTTCATATTCATCACGCTCGGCATAATCGCCCGCCTGATCGGCGCCTTCATCTTCCAGCCAATCCTGCCACTGGGTGGCGGTATCGCTGTCAGAGCCGACCATCGCGTTCAGCGATGCATCCCCGCCCGACATGCGGCGGTTCATCGAGATCACCTCGGCTTCGGTCACGCCCAGATCATGTGCGATACGGGCCACGTTTTCAGGCCGCAAATCGCCATGTTCCAATGCACCGATACGGGCCTTCGCTTTGCGCAGGTTGAAAAAGAGCTTCTTTTGCGCCGAGGTCGTGCCCAGTTTCACAAGGCTCCAAGACCGCAGGATATATTCCTGAATGGAGGCCCTGATCCACCACATCGCATAGGTCGCAAGACGGAACCCCTTTTCGGGATCAAAGCGTTTGACCGCTTGCATGAGGCCCACATTGGCCTCCGAGATCACCTCGGCCTGAGGCAGACCATAGCCGCGATAGCCCATGGCGATTTTCGCCGCGAGACGCAGGTGGCTGGTGACCATTTTATGCGCCGCGCCTGAATCTTCATCTTCGACCCAACGCTTGGCCAGCATGTATTCTTCTTCCGGCTCCAGAAGAGGGAACTTCCGGATTTCCTGCAAATAACGGTTCAACCCCTGTTCGGGGGAGGGTGCGGGTAAATTTGCGTAGTTGCTCATAATGAGAACTCCCTGTGTCAGCAGCTCGGATAATGTAAATCTTCTTAACTTAGAGTTAAGATGGGGGCGGGTTCGGCAGGCTTCAAGGGTTGGGAGGTGAAAACCTGACTTTTCTTGAAGCCAGATTACACCTCAAGACAAGCGCACCGCAATCCTAATTTCACCTTGGTAACGTGCATGTGCGCACATACTACAGGCCGTTGCCGCGCAAAGCCTCAAGCAGGTTCACCATATCCTCGGGCAAATCCGCCTCGAAGCGCATGAATTCGCCGCTGACCGGATGCTCAAAGCCCAGACTGGCCGCATGCAGCGCCTGCCTTGGGAAGCCTGCGATGATCTGGGCTGTCGCGCCAAACACTTTCTCGGAGACCTTGCGCCGCCCCCCATAAACCTGATCGCCCACCAGCCCATGCCCCACATGGGACATATGCACGCGAATCTGATGCGTGCGGCCTGTCTCAAGACGGCATTCCACCATCGAGATCGTTTCCGCGAAGCTTTCCAGCACCCTGACCCGTGTGACCGCATGGCGGCCACCTTGGAACAAGACCGCCTGTCTTTGACGATCGGTCTTGTGGCGGGCAAGCTGGGTGGTGACCTTCAATATCCCGCCTTCTTCAAAGCTTGTCCCCTTCACGCC